>LNFM01001404.1_pt1 | contig 59059 bp, 76 predicted proteins | sample 596031 | NCBI WGS metagenome assembly LNFM01 (sample SAMN04254537, study PRJNA301005) | activated carbon metagenome | isolation source: dual media filters at the Ann Arbor, Michigan drinking water treatment plant | place: USA: Ann Arbor | reverse complement strand
ACCAGAACTGGCGCGACATGTCGAACTCGACATTGACCTCCAGCGCCTTGGCGATGTCGATGCTGCCGTCGGCGCGCATCGGCGTGTAGTTCAGCTCGCAGTTGGCGGCGTGGCCAGTGCCGGCGTTGTTCCAGGCGGCCGAGCTCTCTTGCGCTTCGCCTGGCATCTGCTCGATCATCTCGAGCCTGAGGTGGGGCTGCAGCTCCTTCAGGAACACACCGAGGGTGGTGCTCATGATGCCGGCGCCGACCAGCACGACGTCGACCTTCTCGTTGCTCATGGATTCACCTCTGCAGCCTTGAAAGGCACATGCGCCTCATGCGCCAACACGACATAGAGGCGCCGCCATGGCTCGCTATCGACCAGCTTCCAGGAATGTCCGCCGCCCACCGTGTCTTCGGCCAGCAGGATGGTGCCGGGCTCGAGGATGAAGTGCTGGTTGGAGCGGGTCTGGAAATCGAGCGTGCCGGAGAGCGTGACCACGAACTGTCGGGCGGGTGCGGTGTGCCAGGCGAAGGTGCCGCCCGGCACGGTCTCCTGGAACGACACGCTGGTGACCGGCATGGTACCGCTCATCAGGTCGCCGCGAACGCCCGATCCGAGGTCGATCCAGCCTTCCTGGAAATGTGAATTCTGGTCGTCGCCGGTCCACAACCGAATGCAGTGGATCATCTCGCTCTTCCTCGCATCGTCGACGACACTTGCTGCGAATGACCGTAGTATGGGGCTGTTTCACTGGCAAGAAATCAGGGTACGGCGTGTCTTCATCCGACAACACTGTCTGGCAGGCCTGTATCCTGGCGATCGTCGCGGGCTATGCCGATGCCATCGGCTTCCTCACCTTCGGTGCGTTCGCCGGCGCCATGACCGGCAACACGGTGCTGCTGGGCATCGCGCTTGCCGGCGCGCAGTATGCGGATGCCGTGCAAAGCGCCATCATCATCGTGTCGTTCCTGGTCGGCGTCGCGTTCAGCGCCGTCCTGGGCAGAAAGATGCCGCTGGCGGCGATCCTGGGCATCGAGGCCGCCGCGATCGTGGGCGCGGCGCTGATCGCTCCCCACTTCGCAGCACCGGTCCTCGCCTTCGCCATGGGGTTGCAGAACGCCACCATGACGCGTTTTTCGGGCAACAGCCTGAACACCGTCTTCCTGACGGGCAACCTGCAGAAAATGATGCAAGATTTTCTTGGCCGCTTCACCGGCTCGGGGAAGCCTGCCGGGGACGGACCCACCGAATCGGCGACCATCGCCTGGGTGTGGCTCGCCTATCTCGCCGGCGTGGCGGCGGGCGCGTTCGCCGACCGGCAGCTCACCCATCCCTTGCTGCCCGTCGTGGCGCTTCTACCCCTGGCGCTGATCCGCCGCCCGGCATTTCCAAACAAGCCGGGGATACGCTAAGAACCCGCCACGTCCCCGTAGCTCAGCCGGATAGAGCAGCGGTTTCCTAAACCGCTCCTTGCGGTCGACGCGCCAGCAAAACCAGCATTTGAGCACAAGGCGACGGGCCCGCGCGGCGCGCTTTGGCCCCCGAGTCCCCAACAAAGTCCCCAACCGCGAACGCCGTTCGCGCTAGAGCCGCACGAAGGCCAGGGTGATCGGCTTGCCGGCGAAGGCGTGCAGCGCCTGGGCGACGTCGCGCCAATCGTCGCCGGCGGTCAGCGCCAGCCATACGGCGCCGCTCTTGTGGTGGGTGATCCAGAGCGCGGTCACCTCCGCGCGGAACGCGATCGCGTCACCATCGGCCACCTCGAGGCGGTAGCGGGCACCGCCAGGCGGCGGTCCGCCCATGCTCATCGACGGATCGAAAGGTTTCGTCTTCGCGATCGGGATGATGTAGCCGTCGTCGCTGGTCTGCGCACCGCCGAACGATCCGCAGGTATAGGCGAATTCCCAGTCCTTCATCATGCCTTGGTCTCGAGCTTGGCCGGTTCAGTCGGCGCCGGCGGCGCCGGGTAGCACGGATCCGGACCGCCGAAGGGTGCGACGTGCACGGCGCGCTTGCCGGTGATCACCTGGATCGCATAGTCGCGCAGCGTCTTGATGGCCTGCTCTTCGTTGGCCCAGCCTTGCGGCGAGTAGGACAGGCGTTCCAGCTCGCGCTTGTCGAACGACATCCCAAGATTCGCGCCAATCGCGTGCAGCAGGTCGAAGAGCAGATCCTGGCGACGTTGGCCGTGGGCCAGCGCAGCGGCATCATCGGTCATTGGGTACGGCGTGTTGAGCTGCCCCATATAGTTGCTGTAGGCGGCCTCGACTGCCGCGTTGCCATAGAATTCGAGCTGGATCAGGTTCAGTGCCAGGACGTGCGCCGACGACAGCACGATGCCGCGCGTCCGCATGAGTTCATGGAAGACGTGATATTTGCGCCGCTGCTTTTCGCGCGCCTCCTGGTCGCCGCGGGTGAGCTTGAGCGCCTGCCGCGGGCCATGCCAGATGATCAGCATGGTGCCGAACAGAATGCAGACTTCGATCAGGTCCTTGATCGTGAAGGTCCAGAAGCTCATGGCAGGTCCCGGATCTTCTCGAAGATGACATTGACCGGCCCCAGCGGTGTCTGCAGCGCGACGACGCGACCATCGTAGAAGTTGGCCGGCAGGTCGAACGTCACCGGGACTGGCGGCATGCCCGCCGGCGCGGCGCCGCCGGTGATCAGGGGTTGGCCCGCGGCAACGGTGAAGGTGAGCTCGCCTTTGATGCCGCCGCCCGGCTTTTCGCTCGCCGTGCCGTTGTAGCGGCCGGTGCCATTGTCGGCGCCGGCGACGATACCGTCGCCGATGTAGAGCATGATCAAGTTCTGACCGGCCTGGCCGGTGGCATAGACGAAAAACAGTCCGCGCTTCATTGGACCATGCCTATCCGGTTAGGACCCATGGGGACTAGAGATTGATGCGCATCGAACAGATCGGCGGCGCTACTCTTTACCTCCAAGACTGCCGCGAAGTTCTTCCGGGGATTAGCGCTGCTGCGCTAATTGGCGATCCTCCCTACGGGATGAACGTGGGCAATATTTCTGGCGGCTCGACGCAAAGGTTTCGCCGGTCGCGCGGGCTTACGACAAACTACCATGTAGTGGGCGACGACAAGCCTTTCGACCCATCGCATCTAATGCGGTTCGAGAAGATCATCCTGTGGGGTGCAAACCACTATGCGAGCCGTCTTCCCGATGCGCGCAAATGGCTGGTCTGGGACAAGCGGGCCGGCGGAACATCGGACAATCAGGCCGATTGCGAGCTGGCGTGGACTAATTTATCGGGGCCTGAGCGCATACATGTTCAGCTGTGGCGCGGGATGGTGCGGTCGGGCGAAGAGAACGTATCGAAGGGCTTCTACAGAACCCATCCCACTCAGAAGCCGATCGCTTTGATGGCGCGCTGTATCAAAGAATGTCTTCTGCGCGCCGGCCAAACTATCTGCGATCCCTATATGGGCAGCGGCACCACCGGAGTGGCTGCGAGCCGCGCCGGCCATCCCTTCATCGGTTGCGAGATCGATCCCGAGCATTTTGAAACAGCATGTCGGCGGATCGAAGAAGCACAACGGCAGACGTCGTTTTCGTTCACTACGGATGGTGCCCATGGGTCCTAACCGGATAGGCATGCATTGGACCTCCTGGTCGCCTCGGAGCCTTCTACTCCCTTCGACGTGGTTCCGCCCTTTGGAGAGTTAGGATCGGGCTCGCCGCGGCTTGGCCGCCTTCACCTTTGGCCGCCGCGCGACCGCCTTGGCGACAGCCTTCTGCACCTCTTCGTCGGCGACACTTATATACAGGTCGGTGGTGGCCGGGTCCTGGTGGCGGGCGGCCTGCTTGGTCGAGGCCTTGTCGGCCTGGGCGACGGTGGTGATGTAGCGGGCGCGCACGTCGTGAAAGCGGTGCGGATCCTCGACGCCGGCGCGCTCGGCCGACTTGCGCCACGAATTGCTGAGCGACTTCAGCGGCTGCCAGCAGCCCTTCGGCACCTTCCGGCCGGCCAGATGGGCGCGGACATGGATCGGCCCCGGCCAGCTGACCAGGCGCTGCAGGCCGCGGTCGATCGCCTGGCGCTTCAGCCGCTGCAGCAGCTGCCAGCCCGCGGTGCCGCCATGGGCGTGTTCGTCGTGGCCACTCTTGGTCTCCTCGCCCCGGAAGAACAGCGCCTTCCACTCGGCGTCGATGTGCCGGATCTCGAGCTTCAGGGCCTCGGACAGTCGCAGCCCGAACAGCCGCGACAGCTCGGCGACGTCTCGCACCCAGGGCGTGAGCTCGGCCAGGCGCTTGCCCAGCTCGGCGTCGGTCATCGGTCGCGGCTTGCGGCGCGGCACGCGCTCGAGCTCGACGACCAGCTCCGGGTCCTGGGTCAGCACCGGCTGGCGCGTCACCGGATCCTTCACCTTGGCAGCGCCGGCTAGCAGCTTCCGCAGGTGCTTCAGGTAGTTATTGATCTGCCGCTTCGACCGGGTCTTGCCCGTCGGCCGCCACAGTTCGGCGCGTGCGGCGTCTCCCGGTCCGGGCTTGCGCGTGCCGCCCAGCCATTTCTTCACCGGCTCCGCCCCGACATGCACGACGTATTCGTCGATCCGCTTCTGGGTCAGCGACCGGAACGGCGTCTCCGGGCCGAAGAACAGCATGATGTGGTCGCCCCACAGGCGAATGTTGGCGACGTGCTCGGGCTTGCGCCGGCGATCTACGACGCGCTTCAGAAGGGCGGCCTGCGCCTGGGCGATGGCATAGTCGCCGGCGCGAACGGTCGCCCGGGCGGCCGCCTGGCCCTGGCGAGCCTGGTAGCGCACGGCTTCCTCGATCGCCTTCGCCTCGGTCCGGTTCTTTGCCGGCTGGCCCTTGTCGTCGACGCAATAGCCGCGATGGCGCACCCCGTTCAGCCAGAAGTCATACGACCAGGCCTTGCCGCGCTGCTTGTTGGGATAGACCGACACGGCCGGGACCGTAGCCGCGGCCGGCGCCGATGGGCAAGGCGCCGACGGGCAGAATGGCAGGCCGGGTTTCTGCTCGCCCTGCTAAATCAGCGAGCCCAGCGCTCGTAGCTGGGCGATCGCCTCGCGCACGGCCGCATTCGACGGCCGCCGGCGGGCGGGCCGCGGCCGATCGGTCGGCGCCGACCTCGAGTCGACGATGGCGTGCCGGCGCTTGTAGTTCAGCACCGACTCGAGATTGACGCGCACGCCGTTCGGCCGGTCGTCGGTCTTGCCGACGCGATGGCCCTCGATCGCCTCGCAGCGCACCAGCGCCCGCACCGTCGCCTGGTCGCAGCCCAGAATCCGCGCCGCCTGGCCGACGTCGATCGACTCCTCATGGCGCGCGGATGGTGGCAGGGCGAGGCGGAGGACCATCAGTTCGCCAGTCCCCGGGCGCGCGTCGTCGCGAAGGCGTCGACCAGGCGCCACAGATCCGGCAGGGCCTCGCGCAGTCGATCGAGATATCGCCCGTTGTCGGCGCGCCATTGGGCGACGTCGGCCGGCGACGTCGCGAACGACAGCGCGGCGATCGCCACGCCGGCCCACAGGATGGCATTGGCGTTGCGGTCGCTCATTTGTTGGCGAGCTCGAGGCGGCGCTGGGCGAATTCGTTGTCGCGGATCCAGCGCCGGAATTTCCAGACGGCGAAGCGCTGGGCGACGGCCTGGCTCGAGGGATACCAGTTGCGCACCTGGTCCTGCACCATCCAGTAGCTACGCCAGTGCGCGCGCTTGCCGGCGACCTGGAAGACGCGCCACGGATTCCCCCAGCGCGTCGGCCGGCCGACATAGACGGCGCCGGCGGGCATGCGCCAGCCCTTCGATCGCCGGCGCTGGATCCGTTGCGGGCTCGCGGCCGTCATGCGCCGGCCTTCCAGGCTTGCCATTCCTGGCGCGCGGTGCCGATCGTGCCGTGCTCGAGCAGCGCGCGGCATTCCTGGGCGGCCAGCCATCCCTCGACGTAGGCCGTCGGCTCGCCCAGGTGCAGCGGCCAGCCCTGCAGGCCTTCGTCGAAGCCGTCGCGATAGTCGATCGACTGGCGCATGGCCTCGCACGGCTCGCGGATCCCCGGGCTCACAGGCACCGCCCGGCCGTCTCGGCTGTGACCTGGGCCTCGATCAGCGGCAGGCCGCCGCCGAAGGCGCGGGGCGATTCGCCGAGCTCGAGATAGAGCAGGCTGAAGTCGCGCCAGTCGTCGACGCCGAGCAGGCGCTCCTGCTGCAGGCGCAGCGCCGGACACTGGGCCAGCAGACGCGGCCGCCAGATCGGCGGCGGGTCGCCGGCAACGTGCCAGCCGACGTCGACCAGGTAACCGTAGGTCCCGTCGCGGCAACGCTGCAGGCCGGGCCATGCGCCCAGCGGCTCGAGCGGAACGGCCTCGAAGTCGAAGCGCAGCGTCTCGAGTTCGAGGCGGAACGCCGACAGGGCGATCACGGCATGCAGGCGCCGGCTGTCGGCCGACACCTGCAGCAGGGTGAAGGTCGCGCGTGCGGCCGTCGGATCCTGGATCCAGAAACACGGCGCCGGCGGCTGGCCGGCCAGGCCGAAGACGCGGACGATCTTGCGCCAGCTCATGTCGGCACCGGCATGAGGGGAGCGCCCTGGCCGATGATCTCGGCCAGCTTCTCCGGATCGCTGGTCTGCGGCTGGATCGCCATGACAAGGACGACGCATTCGACGCCGTTCTCGGCGATGCCCTTCCAGGCGCGCGTCGGGATGAAATCGGCCCCGGCCTTGAAGGCGGCCAAACCGATCTCGACGAAGTCGTTCGTCGGCTCGATGGTGATCTTCATGCCGCCGCCTGCAGCTGCGGCGGGAACTGCCGCCAATGCCGGCCGTCGAGCTCGGCGCCGGCGGCGGCTTTTCCCGCGCGCACGAACAGCCATTCGCGATCACTGGCCGCGAGATCGACCGATCGACCCATGGTGTCGATCATCAACAGCCGGTCGGGTCGGGTGTCGGCGATCATTTCGCTGGCGGTCTGCGATCCTGCCGGCCCGACCGGCTCGTATTCTCCCCATTGCTTGAAGAAGAAGGCGGCGCCAGCGGCAACGGACTGATCGCGCAGCGCTCGGATCCAGTCGGGGTGCGCCGGACGCGCCAGGGCGCCGCTCTCGCCGCCGACAATGATCCAGTCGACCTTTGGGAACAGCCAGCTGGCGCGTTCGCGGACGGGCTGCGAACCGGTCGGATCGAAAGCATCCTTGGTGTACCAGCGGCTCAGCAGTTCGACTGTCCAATCCAGCGGCGCAAGGTCGATCGGCCCCAGCATCGGCTCGATCGACACGAAGCGCGTCCCGACCCCGTCGATCGACAGCAGCTGCGGGATCCTGAGATCGGCCATCGCCTGGGTCTCGGCCGTCACGCCCAGGGCAACATTGCGCGGCACGCCGCCCTTGCGTGCGTCGAAGTATTTCCGCGCCAGGTGCGGCCGCTTCGTGAGCAGCAGCCAGTCGAGATCCGGCGTCGCCTCGACCTGGTCGCCCATGAATTCGTCGATCCAGGCGATCGGCACTTCACCGTCGAAGGGGTCGCAGAGCGACGGGAAGATGCTGGCGCGAACGCCGTTTGCAGCGGCCTGTCGCTGCCAGCGGTGCGGCAGCTTCCAGGTCGACGGCGCCGTGCGACGGCGCGGCACGCCGGCCTTGTATTCCGGCCAGCCATACCGCCGCGCCAGGTCGGCGGCGTAGCAATGATCGCAGGCGGCCGAGACGGGTGTGCAGCCCAGCCAGGGGCTGAAGGTGTGCGTGCACCATTCAATCTTGCTGTCGGCGGTCATGACCCGCGCCCCACGACGTACAGCGCTCGCGGCTTACCTTCGCCGAGCTTCACCCGGAGATACTTGTCCGTCTCGCACAGGATGTTGGGCACGTCGCTGAAGTCCATCGCCACGCCCGTCTCGGCCTCGACGATCTCGTAGATCCGGCGCATCTCAAGCAGCGCCTGGCCCTGCGACAGGGCGTAGGTGGTCGCCCTGCCGTGGAGGCGATTGAGGCCGCGCAGCGTGCCGGGCCCGGCCGCCGCCCAGGACGACACGTCCGGCGCTCCGGATAGCAGCGCCGTGAAGCGCATGTCGACGACGGCCTGGTAAGCCATGAAGGCGCCCCAGCCATTCGACGCGGATATCCATTCGTGGACCTTGCGCAGCGAGACATTCAAGGTCGGGAATGTTTCGCGGCGGCGCCAGAGCGCGCCGATCACCGTCTCGGCGATATAGGCCTGCTTGTCGGCGCCCTTGGTCGCCGGCGCCGAGATCATGTAGGCGCCGGTGTAGACCTTGTCGCCGCGGTTCTTCCGGGTGTTCAGCCCCTTGGTCAGGATCGCCGGTGTGAAGTCGGCGGCGTCGGGCCAGTTGATCTGCCGGCCGATGCAAAGCATCAACCAGAGCAGCGGGTGGCCGTCGAATCGCTCACGGATGTTCTTCCTGATCCACACCGTGCCGCGATCGTCTTCCCGTCGGACGTTGCAGAAGCGGTACGTGGCGATGATCGGGTCGTCGGTCCAGGGTGGCGCAACGTCACCGCCGTCCTTGCGGATGCGCGCGGCCTCGCGCTCCTTGATCCAGTGCCAGAGCGGCGAATAGTCAACCATGGCCGGGCCTCCCGTGCGCGGCCGCAGCCTGGTCCTTGACCGACTGCCAGTTGCGATCGACGGCCTTAGCGAGATCGCCGCCTATGTTGAACAGGACGCTTTCGACCTGCGCGCGTTCCGCGACGGCGTAGGCAATGGTCACGCCCAAGCTGTCGATCAGCGCGGCGAACACCGTCCCGACCTTGTGGCCGGCGCAGGCCGTCTGCAGGGCCTGGAAGCACTTGTCCCGGGCGGCGTCCGCGAGGCTGCCCGGCACAATGACGATCTTCTCCATCGGCGGCATGAAGCCGGCACCTACAAGCGCCGCCTGCAGGTCGTCGGCGAAGCCGGCGTCGATCGAGCGCCGCTGCTCGGCGTAGTCCCACAGCGGGCGCCAGGCGCCGGGATCGGTGATCTTCAGCGGCACGAAGCCCGGCCGGCACCAGGGATACTTATCGCTCTGGAATTCACCGTCGGTGTTGATGTGATCGCCCATGCTCAGCTCGCTCCCTTCTTTCGCCAGTAGGCGATGGTGTTGATCAGCATCGTGCGAAACTCGTCGACGAACAGTTCGGCGAAGCCGGCATCATCCTCGCCGGCGATGTCGTAGGGCGCGGCGCAGACGGCGGCGGCCGCAACGCAGGCCGCGAGGCTCATGGTCACGCGGTCGGCCGAGTGGTCGAGGCCGGCGGCCACGAAGGCCTCGAGCAGGCGGTGCTGCAGGTCGGCCGCCAGCAGCACCTTGCGATAGTGCTCAGGGTCGCCGGCGCCGGCGTCTATGAAGCGCTGCGGGATCGGCCTGCTGGCCGCAACTTCACGGAAGGCGTCGCCGAAGGCGCGCTGCAGGTCGACCGACATTTCGCGGTGGTCGGCCTTCAGATCGTAATCGAGCTCGGCATGCCGACGCTCGTGCGCGCGCAGGAATTTGCGGAACAGCTGTTCGGCCTCTCGGCTGCGCCGGCGCAGTCGTTCCGGCCGGGTGAGCTGCACGACCAGGTTGGCCGCCGCCGAGATTGCCGCGGCCTGCAGGTCGACGGGCGTGAAGTCGTCGTCAAGGGCGGCCTCGACGATCCGCAGAGTGAGCGGCCCCAGATTGTCGCCGTCACGGCCGCGCAACAGGTCGAGCAGATGCGGCAAGGGGCGATCGGTGCTCATGCCGGCACCTTCAGATCGGGCAGCGCCACGCCGGCGCGCCGGTAGTCGGCCTCGACCTGGTCGACGAAGGCCTGGCCGGCCCGCAGGATGTCGAGATCCTGGGCGGCGGCGCCGCCCTTCTGGATGTACGCGGTCGGGTGCAACAACGGCGCGATCGCCTGCGACGTCTCGGCCATGTCGATCATCTGCCGCAGCGGCAGGTTCCGCAGCAGGCCGAAGATGGTGTAGAGAGCGATGAGGTTGGCCTGCCAGTTCTCGCGCAGCAGGGCCTTGTCGACGGCGGCGCTCATGCCGACTCCTTCTCGCCGGCAGACAGGATGGTCAGCCGCACGAAGATGCTGTGATGGTTGCGGGGATGGCCGAAGCGCTTGGTCGCGAGCTCGGCGATCTGCTTGAACGAATAGTCCTGGATCCGCAGGGCTTCGATGAAGGCGTCTTCCTCGCGGCTGTAGGGATAGACCCAGTGATTGCCGCGCTTGTAGGGCTTCGCGGGTTTCTGCGCCTTGTCGGCGTTGCGATCGACCAGCCCGTTGCGCAGCATGAACCAGTAGACCGTGCCGCTGTCCTTCTGGATCACCTGCGCAATGCGCGACGACTTCCAGCCCTTGTCGGCGAGCTCGCGGATACGCTTGTGATCCGCATCGCTCAGTCCGCCGGGCAGTACTTTCCAGGGCTGGCTCATTCCCCGATGTCCTTCAGATTGAAGCCCGCCGCTTCCATGCGGCCGTCGTCGCCGCTGCCGATCGCCTGGCAGGCCAGCTCGAGGGCAGGACCCATGGCGTCGGTAATCGTGATGCTCCGGTCGCCAGTGGGGTTCAACGCCTGCAGGCAGCGCCCGCGCAGCTCGGCGACGCGCGCGATCTCGCGCGCCAGTCTTTCGGCGACATTCATGGCTAGGCCTTCTTTTTCTTCGTGGCCTTGGCCTTCGGCGCGGCCTTGGCTTTCGCTTTCGGCTTGGCGGCGGCCTTCTCGGGCTCGACCGGCTTCACGGTCGCGGGCTCGACGCCGAGCGACTTGCCCAGGGCGAGCATGAGCGGCGGGCAGGCCTTCTCGTGCTCGCGCCAGGCGTCGTGATAGTCGTCGTCGACGATCGCCAACGCGATCTCGCGCAGGGCGGTCAGGACCTGCGCGTCCTTCAGCGCTGCAAACTTCGGCCAGTGCTTGGCCTTCTGATCGTCGTTCATGTAGTGGCCGGGAATGGCGATCGACGGCAGCGCGCGCTTCAGGATGGCGGAGGTCATATTGAGGCCGCTGTCGCCGGCGACCAGGTCGAGCAGCATGAAGCGCATCGCGACGCCGGCGTTCTTCGGATAGGCCGCGACCAGCGCTTTGTTGAAGGCCTCGCGCTCGATCTTGCGTTCCGGCGTTTCCTTGTAGGACGGGCCGGAAGAATAGCTGTAGCTCGGCTTTGGTTGCGGCTTGACGCCCTCGACGACGCGGATCCGGTGCGTCGAGTCGTCGAGATAGACCAGGGCCGTGCAGTTCTTCGGCAGCTTGCCCTTGGTCTTGTGGTCGAGGTTGTATCGCACCGTGCTGCCGGTATCGCCCCAATTCCAGCGCGACAGCTCGGCCTCGCTGACCAGCTTGGCCTTGGGCCATTGCTCCTGCAGCTTATTGACCCTATCTCTGGCCACGACTCGCTGCAGTCGATCGAATTGCGCGACGTCGCCGAAGTAGCGCTTGTTGCCTTCCTCGATGTATTCGCCGGTGTAGAGGGCGACGTCGAAAGCGGCGGCCGACACCAGCACGGCATGACTGGTGACGATCTGTCTTACTTTATCGGCCGACAGCGACTCGAGATTGTAACGGTACCGATCCAGCACTTCCTTCTGCAGCACCTGGGGCAGCGACGCGATCGCGCGCGCCGGCTCGATCTTCAGTCCGTCCTTCTTTTTGAGCGCGTCCTGCAGTTCGGGTGACAGGTTATTGACCAGCGAGATCCGCTGCAGCACGAAGCGCTTGGACTTGCCGATCGCGGCGGCGATGTTGAGCGGCGAGTAGCGGACGGGGTCGAGATCCTGCAGCGCCGCGAATGCCTTGGCTTCGTCCATCGGCGGCACGTCTTCGCGCTGCAGGTTCTCGAGCAGCTGCAGGGCGATCGACTCGGCGTCGGTGGCTTCCTCGATCTTGCAAACTGCGCCTTCGGCCTTCAGCAGCTTCAGTGCCCGCCAGCGGCGCTCGCCGCCCATGAGTTCGTATCGCTCTTTCTTCGTCGGGTGCGGCCGCACGACCAGGTTCTGCTGCAGGCCGTTGACGCGAATCGACTCGGCGAGCTCGACGATCCCGGCTTCGTCAAATTCCTTGCGCGGATTGAAGGGCGACGAATGGATCAACTCGAGCGGTATGAAGCGCTGTTGTTTCATCGTGGCCGGCCCGAGCTCGGCCGTCGGGAAGACGATCGCGATCTGCGGATCCGAACTGGCGGCTTGTGCGGAAGTAGACATCGTTGCTCCTGGTGCGAACGGCGTTCGCGGTTGAGGGATCAGAGAAGGCGGTGCAGTTGGTCGAGGGCCGGCAGCGGCAGGGTGAGCGGCCGCACGGGCTCGGCATTGAGGTAGTGGGCCGCGATCAGCGGCGAGGCGAAGCGCACGACCGGCCGCCCGCCGCCGTCCAGGGCAAGGATCGGGAGCCGGTGCAGACGGTTGATACGCAGGAACATCGGCCGCGGCGGCGCGCCGATCAGCGGGTCGCTGCGGCGCTGGTCATCGACGATGACTAGCGGAAGTATGGGCCGGCCCGTCATCGCTCACTCCACGATGTCGAGCATCGCGTCGAGCGCGGCCAGACACTCCGCCTTCAGGCGCTCGGCGAGGGCGAGGGCGAGGGCGCGGGCGAGGGCGAGGGCGAGGTCGAGGGCGCGGGCGCGGGCGCGGGCGCGGGCGAGGTCGAGGGCGAGGGCGAGGTCGAGGTCGAGGGCGAGGGCGAGGGCGAGGGCGAGGTCGAGGGCGCGGGCGCGGGCGAGGTCGAGGGCGTGGGCGCGGGCTTTTTGCACGGTGGCTCGCGCCTGCTCCGCAGGCGCTCGCCACGATTCGATCTCGTCTTCCCGGCCGATGCCGCGCATCGTTTCGGCCGCCTTCAGCAGTTCGTCCTTCAGCTCGGCGAGCTCCGGCACCGCGGCCAGGATCTCGATCTGCACTGGAATGATGCGGGCGAGGGCGCGCCAGGCCAGCTCTCGGATGCGTTTGCGCTCGACTTCAGGCGTTGCCGTGCTGCCGGCGATGCGGAGGATGCGGTCGCGCAGCGCGTCTCTATATGGCTGGTCGAAGGCGTCGTTGGTGCGGCGCGCCCAGGCCGAGATCGTCTCGCAAGCGCACGCCGGATGGTCGCTGTGAGGCTCGCCCGCGATCCAGGCAACGGCCTCCATGACGCAGAGCCCGGAATGACGGTCGCCATGGCCGCCTTCCAGTAACTTCAGTTCCTGCAGCGCATCAGGCGACAGCTTCGGGGCGGCGAAGTCGATCTTGATATCGGTCATGACTAGTCTTCCTCTCTCTCGTAATCCGCGGCGTGATGGGCAAACAGGAAGCCCCGCGGTCGGGCGTCTTGCTGCTGGGTGTCAGGAGTGGCGGCGGCCTCGCCCTGGGCAGGCAGCGCGGCGATCATTTTGCGGATCCCGGCGAGGCCGTCGGGATGGCCGCGCAGCTCATGCGGCCAGGCCTCGCGCGTCTGGCTGAGCGGCTGGCCGCGCTGCAGGTAGACGACCAGCACCTTGCCGCGCTCGAGTCGCCGGACCAGGCGGACATCGCTGCCCTGGAAGATGAGGTCGAGGGTCCGGCTCATAGCCGGACCCCAGGAGCGGCAGGTGCGGTAACCCGCACCGGAAGCGTCGAAGGTTCGCGGGCCATCAAAGCCCCCGCTCTTCCGCCAGCGCGAGCGCGTCGACCATGCAGCCGGCGATCGCCGGCGGCGGCAGGATCCGCTGCAGGCCGCGGGCGAGATCCTGGCAATCGCCGAGCGGCAGCGGCGCCACGCCTTCGACCAGGCCGCACTGCCCGCGCCTGGGCGGCGGCGTCTCGCAGGCGACCAGGCGCCAGACGTCCAGCTGCTCGACCGGCGTCCGGTTCGCCGGCGACGGTTCGGCGGCGCGGCCCTGGTCGGTGAGCAGCGCCATCGCGCAGACCGCGGCGCCGGCGAGGGCGATCGCGGGGCCACAGAGATCGGCGGCCCTCACGACGCTGCCTCGACGTTTGCCGCCGCTGGCGCGCCGCAGCGCTCTTCATCGGTAAGCGTCGTGCCGGGGTGCCGCGCGAGCATGGCGCGAATTTCCGCAATGCGCCTCTCGATCTTCGCCCGGGTCGGCGTCTGATACTTCGGGATCATCCGTTGCGCGGACTCGAGGGCGTCGAGCGCGAATTCCAGGTGGGCTAGCAGCGCACCGGAGAGGCGTGCATTGCGCTCGGCGAGCTCGCGCCAGCTGCCGGTCTCGGCGGCCCTCACGACTTGCTGCCGATCAGCGACGAGATCGTCGCGCAGGCGATGCCGGCGTCGGCGCCCAGGGTCGCGGCGTTGAGCGCATCGACCCGCAGGTTGCTGTCCAGCGTCTCCTCTAGTCGGTCGGCGACCAGGCGCAGGCTGCGCATCGCGTGCCGGATGCGCTCGCGATCGGCCGCGGTCAGGGGCGCCGTCGGCGAGACGAGGATCGAGCGGAGGATGGCGCCGGCGTCGGCCCTGCGGTCGGTGCGAACGGCGTTCGCACCGGGGCCGTTCGTGGTGCCCGTGAGCGGCAAGGGGGCGACGACGGCCCGTCGTGCGGCTTCGGTTTTGGTGTGAACGGCGTTCGCGACGATGGTTTGCATTGGCGGCCACTCCGCTGAGAGAGGGAGGCCGCCGCCCGGTTGCTACTTGTGGGAGGCATCAAGCCGGGCGGCGGCGGCCGGGCGAGACAGTCACCAGCCCGGCATAACCGAACACTACAAAATGTCGTGTTTTAGGTCAAGACAGATTGTAGCGAAGCCATAACCCGGACCCGGGCTTCTGCTTGCGCGCCTGTTCCGGCCGCGCCACCTTCGCGTCACGGAGGCTGATCATGTCGATTTTCAAGGCTTCAGGGCTTGTGGCGGCGGTGCTGCTGCTGGGCGCATGCGACAGCGCGATCGTGCCGCTGGCCGACACGCAGTCCGATGCGGCCGGCCGCCGGTTCGATCCCGCGCCGGCCGGGCAGGGGACGATCTACATCGTGCGGCAGGGCGGCAGCGGCACGCTGATCAACATCGCGGTCGGGCCGCAAGTGCTGGGCCCGCTCGGCAGCCGGACGTGGTTCCGCGCCGACGTCGCGCCGGGCAGCGTGAACGTGCGCTGCACCGGCGACGAATCGAGCCGGATCATTCCTGTGACGGTCGGCGCCGGCGAGACGCGCTTCGTCGAGGTCGAGTCGACGTCAGGCTGGGCCGGCCTGCGCTGCGCCATCAAGGAGATCCCGGACGCCGAAGGCCGACAGGCCGTGCTGCAGGGCAAGCGCGCCGCCGAATTGCGCTAGGCAGGCGACACGGCGTCCGTGTTGCCGCAGTAGACGCACTTGCCGACCGACGCATGGCGCAGCTTCCGGCAGCCTGGGCAGTAGCCCATGTCGCCGGCAACGGCCGGCGTCATCGTCTGATCGGCGCCGCAGTAACGGCATTTGATGGCGGCGCGCTGGATCGTCTCGGCGCACATCGGGCACGTCTTCGTCGTCGTCTCGATCGCGTTGGGCAGTTCGCTGCGCGATCGGCCGCAGGCCTTGCAGCGGCTGTCGCCGAAGCGGCCCGGCCGGTTGCAGTGAGGACAGAGCACGAGGTCGCCGTCGCCTGGCTGGCGCGCCACCGGCGCCGCCTTAAGCGACGGCACGGCGATCACGACCAGCAGGCCGATGATCGGCGAGAGAAAGAACGACAGGAGAAAGTAGCCGAAGCCGCCGCGGCCCTTCTGGCCGGCGACCCAGCCGACCAGGATGCAGAGCGGTATCCAGAGCAACAGAATCTCGAACATGGCTCACCCCCAATGAGCGCCGAAGCCTACTCCAGATCGACCATGCCGCCGAAGCACACCCAGCCGATGCGGGCGAACTGCTTCAGCTCGACGTCGATGATCGGCGCCGACGCCGGGTTGATGCTCATCAGGTGATAGCGGCCCTTCTTCGAACCCGGCAGCAGCTTCTTCAGGAAGCTGCGGCCGTCGACAAGCTCGATGATCACCGGTCGGTCGGGCATGCGCTTCGACGTCGGCGGCGGCTCCCACTGCCTGTAGAACAGCACGTCCTTGTCGTCGAAGAGCGGCTTGCCGGACTCGCCCCGAATGCCGACGGCCCCGCCGTTCTCGAAACCCGGCGGCGCCTGGATGTATCCGTGGCCATCGCCGGGGATTGGAAAGACCTCGTCGCCGGCGCCGACGATATGGGTGAGCTCGACGCTGCTGCCGACGGCGGCGGCCGGCCGCACGGTGGGGGCCGGCATCTCGCCCGGCGCCGTGCCGCGGCCGAACAATAGCCAGTCGAGAGTCAGGCCGACGCGGCGCAGCTTGCGAACATAGAGGCCGGCCGCATCCTTGGGGATAGAATCGCGGTCGATCTGCTGGCGCATGGTGCCGGCCTCGACGCCGCACACCTCCGCGAAGGCGGCGACCTTCTTGTAGCCGGCCAATTTCATCGCATAGCGGAGCCGTTCGCCCTGGGATGCCATGCTACAAACTGTAGCGTCGTGTTCACTACAGGGGGTATTGATCGGAAACGCGACAGATTGTAGTGTTTCGGCCATGCCGACCTTCGCCGATATCATAAACCTCTGGCCCAAGCCCGCCCCCGTCACCTTGGGCGGCGACCTGGGCGAGCTTCCCGTAACCGTCCGCGCGTGGCGGACCCGCAACGTTTTGCCCGACCGGACGTGGAAGGCGGCCGTCGAGCATGCCCGCCGTCGCGGCATCGAGGGCGTGACCCTGGAGATCCTGGCCGATATCGCCGCGCGGGGCGGGGGCGACGCTGCAGCAGCCACCGGAGCGGAACGGGCAGGGGCGACACCATGAAAGCAACCATGGCCCCGGTTATGCAGCCGGTCCTGCCGCTGGGCGAGCAGAACGGCGCCTCTCGTTTACGGCCGCCGCGCCGACGCAATGCGCTGGTCGCTGCCGCCGCGCCGGCGCCCAGGTCGTGGTCGTCGATGATCTCCGGCGAGCCGGCGAAGGAAACCGAGGCCTCGATCCGGCGGCGCATGGTCGACCTGATCCTGCGCCTTGTCAGCGCCTCGGGCGCCATCACGCGCGACGATCTGCTGAGTCAGTTCGACGAGGAAGAGATCGCGGTGCATTTCCGGCCGGCGCTCAAGGCGGCCGGGGCGCATCGCATGGCGGTGACGTGGTGAGCGGCGTGAAGTTCACGCCCGACCCGCCGATCGCCGCTGGCAATGTCGCCGTGCTGAAGGACGCGAACGGCACGGCGCGCTTCCGCTGCGTCGGCTGCAGCGAAGACATCGTCGGCTTCTGCCACAACGGCCCACCGGTCTGCGCGACCTGCCGCGCCCTGCCGGGCTGGCACCGCGACCCCGAACTGGCGCGGGTCTTCCATCATCAGCCGGGCGGTGGCGCGTGAAACGGCGGGCGTTCCTGTTCGGTGCCGCGGCCGCGCCGATCGCGGCGGCACTGCCCGCGCCCAGGCCGGTGTATGCGATGGGCGGTGTCCTCAATCTCGGGCGGCCGACGCTGATCGGCGATGGTGCCACCGAGTTTTTTCTGGCGCCGATGAAGCGCCGTTCGTGGTCCGCCGAAGAGCTGCGGCAGATGTTTGACGACTTTCCGACGACGGTCCTGCTCGATTACGAGCCGATCAGGAGTCCAGTGTCTTCGGTCGCGGCTCAGATGCGGTTTGTCCTGTCAGGTCGCGGATCAGGTCCCGCAGCATGTCCTCGGAGAACGCCAGAACAACCGTCTCGCCGCCCTGGATGCCCGTCGTCTGCACATCGGCCAGCGACTTGTGACGGAGACGAAGCATGATCGTGCCAGGCTTCTCTCCCGGAAGCACGGCCCAGTGCATTGGCACATGTACGGGAAAGGGTTTCATTGCCATGTCGGTCTCCCCTGTGAGGCAGACATGACGCGCCGCGCCTTCCAGCCGGTCAAGCCATGCGATCCGGAGTTGCCGAAGGCGGCCGTGCGCCGGCTGATCGACCAGGCCGGCGGGCGGGAGCGTGCGGCGATCCGGATCGATCGCGCCCCATCGACCGTCTATGCCTACGCCGACCCCGGCGCCAAGGACGAAATGACCTTCGCCCAGGTTGCCCAGCTCACCGCGCCCGCGACGCCGGCCTGCGCCGAATACCTGGCGCTGCTGGCCGGCGGCGTCTTCTTTCCGATCGCCGCGCGCGAGTCGCGGATCGGCCTGCTGACGGCGGACTCTATCAAGCAACACGGCGAAGCCTGCGCCGAGCTGGTGATGGCGCTCAGCGACAATGTCATCGACGCCGCCGAGCGGCCGAAGGCCATCGCCGAAGTCGATGACGCGATCGCGGCTCTGGTGCAGCTGCGCTGCGCCATCGCGGCACGCCGGAGCGACGGCGGCAGTTGATCTGCCGCCCAACAGGAGAGGGTCATGGACAAAGACCAGATCGCGAAAGCTTTCAACGAATGGATGCGCCGTTTCGAGCAGGAGCCCGAGCGCTTCGAGGGTGAGTACGCCCGGGTGAAGCAGTTCCTGCAGGAGCAGGCGGCCGGCCAGGAGCCTACCTACGGCGAGCGGTGTGCGGCGTATCTGGAAAAGCTGATCGCCGAAGTCTGAGCGCGCGGCGCGAGCTGGGGGAGACGGATGGACGTTGGAAGGAAGAGCTCGGCGAGGGGGCCGGTACGCGCGCCCGCCCGGGAGACGGCAAAGCCGATCGGCTCTGTTGGGCTCGGGCGGGCGCGCGGCTTTTCCCAGGCACCGCACGGCCTTTATCCGACCGTCGATGCCCACATCATGGAAGCGCTGGTCCAGTCCGAACGCTTCGATGGCGGTGCCTGGGAATGCGCCTGCGGCTTCGGCGATCTCTCGCGGGTGCTGCTGTCCGCCGGCATCGACACGGTGTCGACCGACCTGATCGGGCGTGGCTACGGGCGGGGCGGCATCGACTTCCTACGGACCGCGAAGCTGCGGCGGCCGAACGTCGTCACCAATCCGCCGTTCGACTACTGGAAGCAATTCGCGATGCACGCGCTGGCCCTCGGCGCCGAGAAGGTGGCGCTGCTCGGCCGCGTGCTGCTGGTCGAGGACTGGGACGATCGCGCCGCGTTCTTCCGGCAGACGCGGCTCCAGCGGATCGTCATGGCAGGCCGCGGCCAGAAGATGCGCGCCGCCGGTACGCCCGACCGCGGCTACAAGGGCATGATCGCCTACGCCTGGTACGTCTGGGACCGCGCCGCGCGCTGGTTCGGTGGTCCGGTCGTGCACTGGCCGCGGCTGGTGCCGACATGAGCGACGCGGCGCAGCTGCTCGAGGATGCAAGGCGCCTGCCCGGCATGCGCCGCGCGGCCGACAAGATCGCGGCCGCCGATCGCCTGGTGCGCGTCGTGCGCAACCTGGCGCTGCGCGGGATCTTCCAACCCAAGGCCCGGCAGCTGACCGACGAAGCCGACCTGTCGGCCGACGGCGCGTGCCGTACCTTCAAGAGCAAGGCGGGCCTGCTGCGCTACGTCGCGGGCCGGCACGCTGGCGAGATCGTCGACTCGCTCGGCCTGTCCTCAGGCGCGCGGATCTCGCTCAGCCCGCGCGACGAACGGGCGATCGCCATGGCCGTCCTGGGCGGACGTCGCCTGAAGGACGGCGAATGAAGTCGGATAAGTACGCCGCCACCTTCGACCGCGAGGCCTGGTCGCGCCGGGCCAACGAGATCCGCGCGCGCGTGCCCATGTCCAAGGTGTTCGGCAGCGTGTGGAAGGGCTGCAAGCTGGAGCAGGGCGGCAACAAGCACGAATGGGTGATGCTCTGCCCGTATCACAACGAGAAGACGGCCAGCGGCACGATCAACGACAAAAAGGGTTTCTTCCACTGCTTCGGCTGCGGCGAGCATCACGACGCGATCGGCCTGGTGATGAAGGAACAGGGGCTGACCTACACCCAGGCGATCGAGCTGCTGGAAGGCGAGAACGGCCTGGCGCACCTGAAGGCGGCGAAGCCTGCGACGCCGGCGCCGAAGGTCGAGCAACGCGAGGATCTCGACAAGGCGAAGAAGGTCCGCGCCCTGTTCGAGAACGCGCTGCCGCTGGTGGCAGGCGATCCGGTCGACCGCTACCTGCGCGGCCGCGGCCTGCTGCCGCTTCAGGATTGGATCGGCGGCGAGCTCGCGGACTGGTGCGCCGAAGCCTACCGCGACAATGCGGGCTGGTCGGTCGACCTGCGCTATGCGCCGGAGTGCTACCACGGCGTCGAGAAGCGCCGCATGCCGGCGATGATCGCGGCCCAGCGCCGGGGCGACGAGCTGCGCTCTGTCCATCGCACCTATTTGAGGATCACCGGCGTCGGCGTCACCAAGGCCGGCACTGACCGCGACAAGGCCATGTACGGCGACCCGGCCGGGACGATCATCCTGCTCGGCCCGGTCTCCGATCGCATGATCGGCGGCGAGGGGATCGAGACGTCGGGCAGCGCCGGCCAGCTCTATAAGCGTTCGCCGTTCGCCTTCGGCAGCCGCGCCAGCATGGCGAAGACGGCGCTGCCGATCGAGTGCGGCGATTTCATCTACGCGGCCGACCGTAACAAGAGCCATCCCGACCCGAAGCATAGCCGCGTCGGCGAACTGGCGGCGAAGGCGGGCATGGAAGCTCATGGCGCCGGCCGCCGCATCGCCATCAAGATCCCGGCGCTTCCTGGCGATGGGCTCGGCGACTTCAACGACATGCTGCAGATCGCGCTGGGGCTGAAGCCGCGCCCGGCCAATCTGATCGAGTTGCCGCCGGCGGCGTCTACCGCGCCGGCCAAGCCCGCGCCCGTTGTCGATCGCGAAACCCTCGAGCAGGAACGGCAGGCCACGATCGCCGCCCTGGTCGAGCAGCGGCAACAGGCGCGCACACGCTTCCTGCGCGCGCGCCGCGCCCGGTCGAAGGTGAAGGCCAGCGCCGGCAGCGACCACGTCACCGCTGCCCAGGACGAACTGCGCGCCGCCGGCGAGGCTTTCCAGGCGTCATGTCGCGCGGTCGACCGGGCGCGGAAGACGAAGCGGAGGGTGGCATGAGCGCCGCGCCCGTGCCGGCGCTCTACCGCGCCGCGCCTTTCACGAAATGGCAGGCCGTCGAGTTGCTGGGGCGTCATCCGTCGTCGAGCGCCCTGATCGTGCGCGAGGTCGGGAAGTTCTGGCCCGATATCTGGCTCGCCTGGCCGGAGCAGGTCCGGCTCGCGCGAGCGGAACCGCAGCAGGGAGGAGCCTGAGCATGGACATCATCGTCGATATCGACGGCACGCTGGCCGACTGCGCGCACCGGCTGGGCCATATCCAGAAGCGACCGAAGGACTGGGATGCGTTCTTTGCGGCGGCGCCGCAGGACAAGCCCATCGGCCCGGTGGTCGAGCTGGTCAAGGCGATGGACCGCGCCGGGCACAAGATCATCTTCTGCTCAGGCCGGCCGGGCGAATACCTCGAGCCGACCAGCCAATGGCTGCACAAGGTCTTCGGCTGGTGGCCCTACCTCCTGTTCATGCGCCAACTCGGCGACCGGCGGGACGATCAGATCGTCAAGCGCGAGCTGCTCGCCAACATCAGGGCGGCCGGCTTCGATCCCCTGCTGGCCATCGATGACCGTTCGCGCGTCGTGAAGATGTGGCGCGACGAAGGGCTGATCTGCCTGCAGGTCGCGGAAGGCGACTTCTAGCGATGAAGCTACACCAGCGCCTGCAAACCCTGCTCGACGGGCGAGGCCTGCAGCAGGTCGGCGTTGCCGCCGCTGTCGGCTGCAGTCCGCAGCACATGAGCGACATGCTGGCCGGCCGCCGCGACATCACGCCGGCGATGCTCGAGGAAATGCTGAACGCCGCCAGCGTCAAATTACCCGGCGCGCGCCGCGACTTTCACCGCCAGGCCGCCGTCGAGGCCGGCTGGAAGATCGACCCATGAGCTGACCGCGAACGCCGTTCGCACCAACCACGCGTAACCCTCTTTCACAATCCCAGGAAACAATGGGCCACGACGACAACAAACCCGAGGACGACCAGGACGACAGTGCCTTCGCCCGCGACAGCGCGATCGGCCCGCCGCGTCCGGACGATCGCGCGGAAGAGCGCGAAGGGCCGCCGTCCGGCTGGGAGCCCGATCAGTGGCGCGACTTCAAGCGCGGCCAGTGGTGGTATCGCTGGAAGGTTGACGCGCCGCACCGTCTCGACATGCCGCCGGTGCTGATGCTGGGACACGGCGCTGGCCTGTTCTGGTTCGTCACCGCGGCCCGCGAGCTGCGATCGTTCACTGCCGGCCAGCTGCACGGCCGCGGCGGCCTGGCCGACTTGTTCGCCGGCGACGTGCGCTGGGCAGTCCGACACTATCCTTCGCGCAACCGAGACGGCGACCTGACCGGCCGGCCCAACGTGCCGCCGCTGATGGAGGCGCTGATCCAGGCCTGCGTCGCCAAAGGGTACTACGACGGCACGCAGCCCTTCCGCTCGATCGGCACCTGGCGCGGGCCCGAAGGCAAGCCGGTCGTCCACGCCGGCGGCCGCATCTTCCATGACGGCAAGGTCTGGCGTCCGGGCGAGGAGATCGGCGGCGCGCGCTACGTGCTCGGCCCCGATCGCGCGGCGCCGGCGATCGAAATAGAGGAGCGCTTCGGCGACTACGCCTGGGCGCCGCTCAGCCTGGCCGGCCGGCACCGCATCATGGCCGATCTCGACGAATGGCACTGGGGCTCGCCCGAGGCCCGCGAGCTGTTCGCCGGCAAGATGTGGTGCGATGCGCTGGGCGACTGGCCGCGCTGGAAGGTGCACGGCTTCGTCCGCGCCCGGGCCGGCTCGGGCAAGACGATCCTGCTGCAGTATGTCGGCGCCGTGCTCGGCGGGGCGGCGCATCCGATCCAGCGCACCTATTCGAAGACGCACCTGGAGGAGCTCGGCAAGCACAAGGCGATGGCCATCCTGCTCGAGGAAGCCGAGGGGGATCCCGGCGAGGAAGCCGCCCGCTTGGCGCAGATCTACAAGCTGCTGCTGCTGCTGTCGGACGAGGGCGCGACGGGCGGCCGCTTCAAGCGCGAGATCGACCTGCACGGGCCGGTCACCATGGTGGCGACCCTGACCGACGACTGGCGCACGACGGTGGCGTCGCGCGTCGTGCTGTTCGAGCTGCGCAGCCTGCTCTCGCGCACCGGCCACGCGATGGCGTCGCCCGAGGCGATCGAGGCGATGATGGTGGCGGCCCGTGAGGCCTCGGCGGGCTTCCGGGCCGCGACGCTGGCCGGACTCGACACGTTCAACGCCAACCTGGCGCTGGCCCGGGCGCGCATCCTCGATCTGGGCGGCGACGCGCGCGACGCCGACACGGTGGGCCATCTGATCGCGGGGCACGCCACCATGGTGCTCGACCGTGTCATGGACGAGGACGAGGTCGGCGCACTCGACCGCTTCAAGCCGTGGATCCTTACGCTGCAAAACAAGGTCGACGGCATCGACGACGCGACCGAGCTGCTGATGACTCTGCTCGGCCTGCCGGCGCAGAACTGGCGCGGCGGCGACCAGCTCACGATCGGCCAGCTGATCGCCCGCGGCCGCGAAGATGACGGCTCGGATTTCCGGCGCGCGCTGCTGCCCTACGGGCTGCGGCTGGAAAAACTGCCGCTCGAGACATGGAAGAGCGCCTGGCTCGCCGTCGCGCACCGGCACCCCGGCCTCGACCGGCTGCTCAGCGACTATCCGAAGTACCAGGGCCTGCGCCGGTCGCAGATCCTGTCCGAGCTCACGATCAACGGCGAGTCCGCGGCCAAGCCGACCGACCGGCCGCTTCGCTTCGCGGGTCCGCAGTCGCGTGGCCTGCTGATCGACCCGCGCCTGCTGCCCGAGGAGGACGACGACAACTCATGACCGCGCCCCCGGACCCCCGATCGCAAGGCGAGTCCCGGCAGAGTCCCAGGGGAGTCCCGCGGCGAGTCCCGCCCGAAAGTGCCGGTGAGATCGGCATCGGAGGGCGAACCGGTACAGCGGTACGGCAACTCAGCAAGGGGCGTAGTGCGCGTGCGTGCGCGCATGGCGCGACGTCCGTCTCCAAGCGTACCGGAGTCCCGTTTTCTTCTTTAGTTAAGGAAAATCAATATGTCTGAGGCGGTACGGAAGCCGGGACAGGGCCGGGACGGGGCGGTACAGCCGCAAATTCACGCCCGCAACGCCGAGCCGGGCTTGAGCGGCATCGCCTGGAAGCCCCGCGCTGACGACAGGACAGCGCGGCAGGTCAACGATCGCGGGACGGTGTTCGATCGGCCGTTGCCCGGCCTCGAGCCGGTCGATCCCGAACAGGCGGCGATCGCCGAGATCAGCGATCCGATCTGGAACCATCGCGGCTTCACGGCCTGGACACCCGACCTGGTGCATTGCCGGCTGCTGGTGTGCGGGCAGACGATCAAGGGCCTGCCGCCCGTGCTGCGTCGTCAGTTCCTTTCGCAGGCCGGCAGCTTGGCGATCGCGGAGATGCCCGTGAGCGAGCGGGTGCAGCCGACGCCGGGCGAGATCAGCGCGCTCGACTGGACGTGGCCGCGCCTGGTCCGGCTGGTGCGCGGCGAACCGTCGACCATCCAGCGCATCCTGATGGCGTCGGCTATGGGCGCGTCACTCGACGAGATCGTTAAGGTGCTGGGCGCGGTCGGGATCGACAAGGGCAAGTCTACGATCCGGCGCTGGTACATGGCCGAGAAGCTGCGCCTGGCCGCCGATTGGCAGGCCTGCCACCAGCCGGTCGACGTCTCGACCGTGCGTCGATGGGACGACATCTTCAACAAGGCCCCAAAATAGGGCTGGACCAAGTGGCACGGTTTCGACTACATTTTGTGTCACCATCGCGCAACAAGCGCCAGATAGCCCCGCAGGCCTCGCCCGCGGGGTTTTTCTTTGCCTCCAGATCGGGGATCGACCCATGACCGCTCTCGTCGTTACCGCCGCCCAGGTGCTGCTCGCCAACGCCGGCCCGACCAAGGAAGTCACGTACGGCGCGACGATCACGGCCGGCCAGTCGGTCTATTCCGACCTGGCGTCGGGCAAGTGGAAGCTGGCCCAGGGCGACGGCACCGTCGCGGAGGCGGGTGCCGACGGCTACGGCATCGCGCTCGGCGGTGGCGGTGACGGCCAGAAGGGCGTCGTTGCGTTGCCCGGCGCGAAGGTCACGCTGGGCGCAGGAGCGGCGCCCGTTGCCGGCACCGTCTACGGCCCGGGCGACACGGCGGGCTCGCTCGTGCCGCCGGGTGACCTGGGCACAGCCGACAAAGTGCTGCCGCTCTGCCTGGGCGTCGGCAGCAACGCCGTCAAGATCCTGGGCGATGCCTACGACGCCGGCGCGGTCGTTCCCGCCTAGTGATCGAGCACGACTTCCGGCACAACAGCGCCGGACTGCTGGGCATGCTGTCCGACCTGCAGCGCAAGCACCTGCCGGCCGCCATGCTCGACGCCGTCGATCGCACCGGGCGCTATGTCTTCGGCGCCCTGCGGTCGGAGATGACGGAGGTCTTCGACAACCCGACCAACTGGACGCTGGGCGGCCTGCGCTATCGCAGGCCAACGGGCGGCCGTCCCGTCGTGTCGATCTGGCTGGAAGAGTTCGGCGGCAAGGGCGTTGCAGCTGCCACGTTCCTGCGGCCGCAGATCGAAGGCGGGCCGCGTCGGCATAAGCGCTTCGAGCGGGCGCTGATCGCGCGCGGCCTCATGTCACCCATGGCTTACGCCGTGCCAGGCAGGCAGGCGCCGATCGACGCACACGGCAACGTGCTGGGATCGTTCATCGTGCGCGTGCTGTCGGATCTGCAGGCGTTCGGCGAAGAGGGCTACCGGGCCAACCGTCGCGGCAAGCGGCGCGGCGCGAAGCGGACCAACTACTTCTTCGTGCCGGCCAAGGGCAGCAGTCTGAAGCCCGCCGTCTACTGGCGCATGCCGGGCGGACTGCTCGGCGTTGCCTTCGCCTTCGTGTCGCGCCCGATGTACGCCAAGCGCTACGACTTCTACGGCGTCGGCAACCGCGCCTTCGATCGGGTGGCCACGCGCCACATGACAGAAGCGCTCGCGGCGCGCGTCCGTCTCGACAATATGCGACCGGGCTGATCTCGCAGCCGCGCAGTTCATGCGGCCGATAGATCTCGCATCGGCGAGACGATTTGGGTCCTCCCTGGGCCGCCCCCCTCGCGGGTAATTCGCACCGCTCTTAATTCCGAGAGTGAGATAGAAAAATTCAGGGTTAACTATGTTAACGACGCCGGCGCCCACAGTTAACTCGGCGCTGCCGCTGCCGCTGCCTGGCGTCATGATGCGCGTGGGCGAGATAGCGACGCGCGACGGCATCTCGGCGCCGGCGGTGTCGGCAAAAGTGAAGCGCCTGGTCGCCAACCACGGCCTGCAGGTCCAGACCAACGCGGCCGGCCGCGTGACCGCGGTCAATGTCGTGCAGTACGACCAGCTGCTGAACCGGTACGACGACCCGGCGAAGGACCAGAAGCCCGGCGCCATGAAGGGGTCACTCGACGACGCCCGCACGCGCGCTGCCTACTACTCCGGCGAGCTCGATCGGCTGAAGCTGTCGCGCGAACTCGGTGAGCTGCTGCCGCGCGCCAATGTTGAGTTTGCGGTAGAGGAAGCCGGCGACCAGATCGCCCGTGCCTTCGAAAGCCTGACCGGCACCGCCGACGACCTGGTCGCGGCGTTCGAGTCCGGTGGGCAGCAGGCGCTGCGCATCAAGCTGAAGGAGCTGGTGCACCAGGCCCGCTCGACCGCGGCCGAAGCCCTAGACAAGCTGATCGCGGCGGCGCCCGAGACGATCGCCGTCATGCCGGCTGAAGGGTCGCCGGCATGAGCCTCGACCTGCAGCTGCCCGGCCATCCGAACCCCGTTCGCGTGGTCGGCGGCGCGCTGTCGCGCAGGGTCCGGCCGCAGCCGCGGGTCAAGTTCCCGCAGTGGCTGGCCGCGAACGCCGTTCTCATCGACGGGCCGAAGGCAGGCCAGCTCTGGGATCCCGCCGGCGCGCCCTACCTGCTTGAGATCGCCGCCTGCCTCGACGACGACCACCCCTGCAATCGGGTCACGATCCGCAAGTCGCAGCAGTCGGGCGCCTCGATCCTGGCGATCGCCTGGTGTCTCTACCTGGCCGACCGCGCGCCGCAGAACATCCTCTATGCCGCGCCGAACGGCGACGCGCTGAAGGACATGAACTCGCAGAAGCTGCGCCCGATGATCAATGCCTGGCACGACAGGATCCGGCCGCGCCAGGTGTTCCGCCCCCAGTCGCGCGATGCCGACGGCTCGACCACCTACGAAAAGAAGTTCGCCGGCGGCTACCTGTCGCTGGCCAACGCCAACAGCGTCACCGACCTGTCGTCGAAGACCGTGAGCCGCGGCATCAAGGACGAGCTCAGCAAGTGGCAGGAGATCCCGGACGCCCAGGATCCCGAGGATCTGTTCTTCGGCCGCTTCACCAGCTTTCGCCGCACCAAGGAGTTCAAGATCCTCGAGATCTCGACCCCCGAGGTCGACTCGGGCGTCGACTTCGATCCGGACACCGGCGAGATACTGGGCGAGGCGCCCGGCCACTGCCGCATCGACTTGGCCTTCAACAAGTCGGACCGTCGTTTCTGGAATTGCGTCTGTCCAGAGTGCCGGCAGGCCTACGTTCACGGCGACGAAAACCTGCTGGTCGACGCGCGGCATCCGCACCGCACGAAATACCAGCATGACTGCGGGCACCAGATCAGCGAGGCCGAGCGCGTGGTCGGCGTGCGCGCGGGCAGCTGGCGCCCGACGGCGATCGGCCCGGCGCGGCACCCGGGCTTCCACATCGACGCCTTCATCTCGCTGATGATGAGCTACGAGGCGATCGCCGAGGATCGCCTGGCGGCGAAGACCGAGGTTCAGAAGAAGGGCTATTCCAACCTGGTGCTGGGTCTGCCGCACAAGTTCAAGGGCGACGCACCAGACTGGAAGAAGCTGCTCGACCGTGTAGAGCCCGAGCTGAAGCGCGGCCACGTACCGGCCAAGGGGCTGTTGCTGGTCGCTTTCGCCGACGTGCAGATGCGCGGCCTCTGGGTGTCGGTGCGGGCCTTCGCGCCCAACCGCGAATCGTGGTCGGTCGACGCCTTCTACATCGACGGCGACACCTCGGATCCGGCGGGTCCGGCGTTCCAGCAGCTGAAGAAGTCGACGCTCGATCGCGAGTTCACCGACGCCTTCGGCGGCATCCGCAGGATCGACGCCCTGGGCGTCGACTCGGGCTACCGCGCCAACGTCGTCTACGCCTTCGTGCGCAACAGCCAGCGCCAGCACCCGGACACTGGCAAGGATCTGATCCTGGCGACCAAGGGCCTGAAGGGCTGGTCGCGACCGGCGCTAGGTCAGCCCACGCTGCAGGACATCGATCTCGGCGGCAAGAAGGTCGCCCAGGGCGCCAAGGTCTGGGGCATCGGCACCTGGCCGCTGAAGGTCACGCTCTACGCCGAGGCCAAGCAGGATCTGCCGGCACCGCCGGCGCTGCCGGTCGCGCCCGACGGCTACTGGCACTTCGGCAAGTGGAACGATGAGGTCTACTTCAAGCAGTTCACGGCCGAGGTGCTGACCGAGGTCAAGTTCCGCGGCCGCACCACGGGGCGGCGCTGGGACAAGACCCGCGAGAATCACTTCCACGACTGCGAGGTCGGCTGCATCGCCTTGGCCGACTATCTCGGCCTTTACTCGACGACGCCGGAACAGTGGGCGGCGCTGGCGCGGCTGCGCGGCATGCCCCCCGAACTGGCGACGATCGATCTCTTCACGCCGCGGCCGATCGCGCCGGTGGTCGACACCGCGGACGCTGCCGAGGCAATCGATCGCCGGCGGACGGCAGACCGCGCGAGCGAACGCCGTTCGCAGCAGGACCGGTTGCCGGAAGGCGCCGACTTCCTCGACGGCTACACCATCGACCTGTGAGGGGATCGCCATGGCCACCGCCCTGACCCAGGCCGACCTGGACAAGCTTGAGAAGGCCTACGCACGGGGCGTCCGCACCGTGAGCTATGCCGGTCAAACTGTGACCTTCGGCAGCGGAGACGAAATGCTGAAGGCAATCCAGTACGTCAAGAACGCGATCGCGCCCGCGGTCGACCAGCGTCCCGCGTCGACCTACGCCAGCTTCGAGCGCTGCTGACATGGTCGCGCTCAATCTGATCGAACGCGGCATTGCCCGGCTCGCGCCTGAATGGGGAACCCGCCGGCTTGGCGCCAAGATCGGCCTCGAGGAAGCGCAGCAGCTGGCGCGCGGCTATGACGCCGCCCGCCGCGATCGCCGTACCGACGGCTGGCGCGCCACCGGCGGCTCGGCCAACGCCGAGCTGTCGGGCGCCCTCGAGACCGTGCGCAAGCGCAGCCGAGACCTTTGCCGCAACAACGAGTGGGCGATCAACGCCAAGCGCAAGTGGGTCGCGCACCTGGTCGGCACCGGCATCGTGCCGCGGCCCGATCTCAAGGAGAAGGACGCCAAGGCGGCGGCCCGCGACGCCTGGAACGCCTTCAGCGACAGCTGCGACCCGGAAGGGCTGACCGACTATTACGGCATCCAGGCGCGGCTGATCGGCGAAGTGTTCGAGGGCGGCGCCGCCTTCCTGCGCTGGTATCCGCGCCCGTCGTCGTTCGGCCTCAAGGTGCCACTGCAGTGCGAAGTGCTGGAACACGATTTCCTCGACACGCACCGCACCGAGATCCGCGGCGACAACGTCGTCATCCACGGCGTCGAGTACGATCCCTATGGCCGCCGCGTCGCCTACTGGCTGTTCCCTAGCCATCCCGGCGAGCTGAGCCTGATCCGCCGCGGCGGTTTCGTCTCGCAGCGCGTGTCGGCCGACTGGTGCGACCACGTCTTCCGCGTCGATCGAGCCGGCCAGGTAACGGGCGCGCCGTGGCTGGCGCCGACCATGCTGCGCCTGCGCGACATGCAGGACTGGGAAGAGGCCGAGCTGGTCCGAAAGAAGATCGAGGCCTGCTTCACCGTCTTCGTGCGTCGCGACGGCAGCGGCGCGACCGGCGTCGGCCAGGCGGTCGGCCAGGGCACCGACACCAAGGGTCGCCGCATTGAGAAGATCGGGCCGGGCCTGATCGCCTATGTCGACGGGCCCGGCGATATCACGACCGCGGCGCCCAGTGCCACCTCCGACGGCGGCCACACGGATCGCCAGCTCTACGCCATCGCCGCCGGCGTCGGCCTGATGCACAGCCAGGTGTCCGGCAATCTCAGCAACGTCAACTTCACGTCGCTGCGCGAGGGCAAACTGGATTTCTGGCCGGTGGTCGACCAGGGCCAGCAGCACATGGTCGTGCCGCAGGCCTGCCGTCCAGGCTGGCGCCGCGTCATGCGGATGGGTGCCGCGCGCGGCCTGCCGATCGCACCGGAAACGACGGCGATCTGGGCGCCGCCGAAGCGACCGTGGGTCAATCCGGCCGACGACCTGAAGGCGACGGCGGGCGAGCTGGCCCTGGGCCTCGAGTCCTGGGCCGACCTGGTGGCGGCGCGGGGCTACGACCCCGAGGAGCTGCTGGCCGAGATCCAGGAGTGGCAGGCGAAGCTGACCGCGGCCGGCCTCAGCGCCGGCGCCGCGCCGGGCATCGCCAGCCTGCCGCCGCCGGCGGCGACCGCCGACACGACTGCAGCGAACAAGGGGTAGACCCATGACCGTCAAGACCATTCCCGCCGCGAACGGCGTTCGCAGCGAAAGCATCGCCTTGCCCGCCTTCCACCGCGAGGCGGCAATCGACGCCGCGTCACTGAAGGAAGACAAGCGCACCGTCGACGTCGTCTGGACCGCTGGCGCCGAAGTCCAGCGCTACGACTGGATCAACGGCACGCGCTATACCGAGGTCCTGCAGGTCGACGCCAAGTCGATCCGCCTCGATCGCCTGCAGTCGGGCGCCGCCCCGGTGCTGGATACGCACGGCCGCTGGTCGCTGCAGGACGTGATCGGCGTTGTCGAGAAGGGCACCGTCAGGATAGAGGGCGGCAAGGCGACGGCAACGCTGCGGCTCAGCGCCCGCGAGGAAGTCGCCGGCATCGTCGGCGATATCAAAGACCGCATCATCGCCAACGTGAGCTGCGGCTACGTCATCCACGCTTTCAAGGAAGAGAAGCGGGGTGACAGGACCTACCGCATCGTCACCGACTGGGAGCCGAGCGAGCTCAGCTTCGTGCCGATCGGCGCCGATCCAGACGCCGGTCGGCGCAGCGCCGATGGAACGGTGGCGCCGGATCCGGCGCTGCCGACCTTCCCCTGCACCGTCACGCGCGAAGCTGCGCCTGGCCCGGTCCTCATCGCCGAAGCCGCCCGCGCCCGGATGCGCATGCGCACCGCTGCTGCCGACTGACCTTTCCTTTCAGCAAGGCCGCCTGCACGCCTCCGGGGCAGCAGGGCCACGGCACGTAAGCCCCGGAACAACGTCACCAGGAGACTAAGATGAAGGCTCGTAGCCTGTTCCTGGCGTTCGGCGCATTCGCGCTGTGCGCCGCTGTTGTGATTGCGACCGGAATTCCGGACGCCTATGCGACGATCGCGTCGGGCTTCGCGGGCCACGCCCCGTCCTTCGACCTGCTGCTGGCCGCGCCGGTGGCGCTGCCGGCGCTGCGCGCCGAGCTCACCGACCTGCAGTCGCGCGCTGCGGCGAAGCTGAAGGAGATCAAGGACGACATGCCGGCCGACCAGGTCCGCACGATCGAAGCCGACCACGGCAAGATCCTGACGGACATCGAGGCCAAGAAGCGCGAGATTGTCGAGGCGGAAGCCGAGGAGACCCGTGGCAGCAAGGACAAGCCGCACGCCTGGACGGCCGAGGAGATCGGCAAGATCAAGGCTCGTGCCGCCGGCTTCGGCCTCCGTGCCGAGCTGGCCCTCGACATCATGGCCGACCCCAAGCTGCGCACGCTCGAGGCGATCACCGATGCCCTGCAGGACAAGGCCGCGGCTGACCCCAAGAACCGCAGCAACCCGCACATCGAGATCCGCGGTGACGAAGGCGACAAACTGCGCGCCCGCGTCGGCGATGCCGTCCTGCTGCGCGCCAATCCGGGCGCGATCGCCTCGACCGACCAGGCCGGCCGCGATCGCATCGCCGCGGCTCGCGAGTTCCGCGGCATGTCGCTACTCGAGCTCGGCCGCGCCTTCATGCAGGAAGGTCCGCAGATCAACCTGCGCGGCCTCAGCAAGATGGAGCTGGCGACCGTCCTACTCGGCATGCGCGGCGCCGGCGACTTCGGCATTCGCGCCGGCGGCACCCACACCACGTCGGACTTCGCCAACATCCTGGCGAATGTCGCGTCGAAGCGCCTGCGAGATGCCTACACCACGGCCCCCCAGACCTGGAAGCCGTTCTGCCGCCAGAGCAACAACCCCGACTTCAAGACCAAGTCGGTGGTCCAGCTCAGCTCGGCGCCTGTCTTCAAGCAGGTGCGCGAAGGCCAGGAATACAGCCACGGCGGCATGACCGACGGCGTCGAGCAGTATGCGCTCGCTACCTACGGCCGGATCGTCGCGATCAGCCGACAGACCATCATCAACGACGACCTGGGTGCCTTCGATCGCCTGCCCGGGATGATCGGCCGCGCGGCGGCTTCGCTCGAGAACAGCATGGTCTATGCCGTCCTCACGGCGAACGCCGCGATGAACGACACGATCGCGCTCTTCCATGCCGATCATGCCAACCTCATGAACGGCACCGTGATCGACGAGACCAACCTCGCGCTCGCCGAGAAGGCGCTGATGGACCAGACCAGCCTGGGCGCCCTGACCGAGGATCAGCAGAAGATCACGGTCGCGCCGAAGTTCCTGGTCACCGGCACGGCGTACAAGGTGGCCGCCCAGAAGATCCTGTCGGCGGTGCAGCCGGTCACGACGGCGGGCGTCAATGTCTACGCGGGAACGATGACGCCGATCGTCGACGCCAACATCAGCGGCAACAAGTGGTTCGTCATCGCCGACCCGCTGGAAATCGACACCATCGAATACTCCTACCTCGAGGGCGAGGAAGGCGTGTTCATCGAGCAGCGCATGGGCTTCGAGGTCGACGGCATCCAGATCAAGGGCCGCCTGGACTTCGCCGCCAAGGCGATCGACTGGAAGGGCATGGTCTACAACCCCGGCGCCTAGCCGACCGGTTGATCCATCCTGGCCGGCGCGGCGCGCGGACCGCGCCGGCCTTTCGATCCGCGCACCTTTTCCCTGATCCAAGGATCATCACGCCATGAAAAATTATCTCGAGACCGGTTCGACGGTGGTCGTCACTGCGCCGGAGACCGTCGACAGCGGCGAGTTCATCAAGGTCGGCAGCCTGTACGGTGTCGCGCCGGCGGCGGCTGCCAGCGGCGCGCAGGTCGTGCTCAACCGCGGCGGCGTCTACATCCTGCCCAAAGTGGCGGCTGACATCTGGGTCGCCGGCGCCAAGCTGTTCTGGGATGCTTCCGCCAAGAAGTTCACCCTCGACTCGAGCAAGACTCCGGTCTCGGCCATCGCCTTCGAAGCCGCGGCCGAGAACGCAACCACCGGCAAGGTCTTGCTGTCCGGCCCCGAGGCCAAGATCGCCTTCGGCGCCCATACCACGGTCGCCGCGGCCGATACGATCATCACCGGCCTGTCGAAGGTCGAGGCAGTGGTGGCTACTTTCGCCACCGACCCGGCCGACGCCAACACTTACGTCTCCGCGACCAAGGGCGACCAGGCGGGCACGCCCGACGCCGGGTCGATCATCATCAAGACCTGGAAGCAGAGCGGCAGCGATCCGACGCCGATCGCCGCCGATGCCTTCGCCAAGGTCGTGAACTGGATTGCCGTCGGCCGCTAGGCCGTCGCCGCATCCGCGAACGCCGTTCGCTCCACCGGGGAGGCCGCCATGTCTTCGTATTTCGACGGCATGGCGGCCATTTTCCGGGACACTCTCGGCGAAGACGACCTGGTGCCCTACACGCATGACGGCACCACGGTTCATATTCGTCCCATCTTCGACACGCCGGCAATCCTCGTCGACGCCGGTGCAGACGTGCAGATGGTCGATTGCGATGCCTGGGCGCATTTCGCTGCCGAGGATCTGACCGCCGGCTACGACGAAGGCGACACGGTCGTTATCCGCGGCGCCACCTACCGGACCAAAGCACCGATGGCCGACGGCCAGGGCATGGTCCGCTTCCCGCTCATGAAAGTTTCCTGATGCTGCATGTCCGTCGCCAGATCGTCCTGGCCGCCGTCGAGCTGCTGCGCCGCGGCGTCGCCGGCGTGACGGCCGTCGCGGATGGCCGCGCCGCGCCGCTGCCGGTCGCCAAGACGCCCTATCTGCTGGTCTATGCGCGGACGGAGGAAGTGCGCGCGATCGCCGGGCGTAGCGTCGACGACGACGATCGCCTGCGGCGCCTGCTGGGCCTGGTCGTCGAGATCGTTGTTGCCGACGACGTGACCGACTCGGACGCCCGGCTCGACGGTTTCTGCCTCGCCGTCGAGAAGGCCATGGCCGCCGATCGGCGCCTGGGCGGCCTCGTCGAGGATCTGTTGCTGGTGCGCAGCGAGCTCGCCGCGCGCTTCGAGACCGAAAGCCGCATCGCCCGCGCCCGCCTGGAGTTCAGCGTCGAGTATCACACCACGGCCGCGCGGCCGGAGATCCACCTCGAGTAGCCAAAGGAGAGAAAGCCATGTCGGTAACCAAGGGCCGGGACGGCCGCTTCAAGGTCGGCAGCGCGACCGTCGCGGAAGTGCGCAGCTTCAGCTTCACGCGTAACGCCGCGCGCGCCGATCGCAGCACGATCGACGACACCTGGGATCGCAGCGCGGAGATTACCAAGAACTGGTCGGGCCAGGCGCAGGTTTGGTGGGATCCGACCGACGCGAGCGGCCAGGGCGGACTCGACGAGGGGGAAGAGGCCGTCGCCAATCTCTACCCGCAGGGCGCCGCCAACGGCGCTGTCTATTACACCGGCACGGTGATCGTCGACTCCGTCGAGATCACCGTGAACCGCGAAAACCACGTCGAGGCGACGATCCAGTTCACCGGCAACGGCGTCTGCACGCGGGCGACTGTCGGCGCCTAACGGCGCTGGGACTGTCGGGCTGCGAACGGCGTTCGCACTCGGCCCAATCAGAGAGGAGAGGGAAAGTGGGAGACAAGAGCCTGATGGAGCGGCTGCGCGAAGATGGCGCAGCCCAGACGCGGCACGAGATCATGGGCGTCGAGATCTATACGACGCGCATCACCGTCGCCGAGCAGATCGTCCTGCGCGAGCGCGAGCCGGAAAACCGGGCGGCCCACATGGTCGAAATGCTCCTGATGAAATGCAAGGACAGCACCGGCAACCCGATCTTCACGCGCGACGACAAGCCGGACCTGATCAACCGCGTTGCGGGTGATCGCCTCACGCCGCTGATCTCGGCGATCACCGGGCCCGGCGTCGAGGAACAAGCAAAAAACTGAGAGGCGATCGCGCGGCGTTCCTGCGGTTCGCCCTGGGCGATCGCCTGCACAAGACCCAGTCCGAGATCGGCGCCATGCCGCTGTCGGAATTCAACGGCTGGCTGGCCTACTTCGTCGTCGAGAGAGACGAGCGCAAGGGCTCACCGAGCTAGGTTGGGGAGGCTGACCGATGCCCGACGGCGGCCAGGGAGCACAGTGGCAGATCGACATTCTCGCGGCCGACAAGTCGGCCGCGGCTTTCGCGTCTTTCGATCGCCGCGTCGGGGCATCGGCGCAGACGCTAAAGCGTCTCGCCCAGGACTCCATGGCCGCGGCCGCGAAACAGGCCGACGGCTTCGCCAAGCTCGCGGCCGCGCAGCCCTCGGCCCAGGCGGCCGGCTACGCGAGGCTGGCCGCGGCGACCGCCCGGGTCGATTCGTCGATGAACGTCGCCCGCCTGGCCGAGCAGTCGGGCGCGGCGCTGGCCGCCATGTACGGCGTCGGCGTCACGGGCGCGACCAACCTGGCGAAGGCAAACGAGCGCGCCGTCCAGGCGATCGGCAAGCTCAAGGGCGGCGCCGGCGCGGGCGACAGGTCCTCGGCCGGCGGCGGCATCGGCGCCGCGCCCCGGGATATCGACCGCACCGATGCCGACATCGTCGGCCTGACGCGCAACCTGAAGCAGCTCGCCGTCGCCTACGGCGTCGTCCAGGCGGTCAGCTACGCCTGGAACGTCGGCATGCGCTCGGGTGCGCTGATCGACCAGTCGGCCCAGCTCGGCGTCACGACCACACAGCTGCAGGCCTATCGCCTGGCGGCCGCCCAGGCCGGCGTCGACTCCGGCAGCTTCGACACGGCCCTGCAGAAGCTGACCGGCCAGATGGGCGCGGCCAAGGGCGGCAGCGACGAGGCGATCGAGAAATTCGAGAAGCTCGGCGTCAAGCTGCTCGACGCGCAGGGCAACCTGCGGTCGGTTTCGGACATCCTGCCCGAGGCGGCCCGCGGCCTGCTGAAGATCTCTTCGGAGACCGAGCGCAACGCGATCGCGCAGGAGCTGTTCGGCAAGTCGGGCAGCCGCGTCGTCACGATGCTGACCGCGCTGGCCCAGGGCAACGATGCCCTGACCGCCGCGGCCCGCGCGCAGAATGCGGTGATCGAGAAGGAGACGCTGGAGGCGTGGAACAAGCTCGACGCCCAGCTGAAGGTGACGAAGGCGGCCGGCGATGCCGCCCTGGCGACCCTGGGCGCGCCGATCGCGACCTGGGCGCTGGAACAGGTCAACAAGATCCTGACCGACATCAACGCCAACTTGGCCCGCCTGAAGCAGGAACAGCAGACGGTCCGCGGCCGTGCTGCGGAGGTGGATTCCAAGCACCTGGAGGAGAGGCTGGCCGCGCTGCGGCAGAATCCGACACAGTTCGGGTTCAAGGCGTCCGAGAAGGCGCTGATGGATCAGCTCGCCGCGGCCCGCGCTGAACAGCAGGCGCAGCAGGCGGCCGACGCGGCGGGCCTGTTCGTCGGCGACACGCCGCAGTATGTCGCGCCCGGTCCGGCCGGCAAGAGCAACCCCACGGGCAACAAGGCCGGCGCGGCGGGCCAGAAGCTCGACGTGCGCCTGAAGGAGCTGCAGACCGAGCGGAAGGCGCTCGACCAGGCGCTGTCGGCTTTCGAGGTTCGCGGCAACGAAACCGTCGCCGAAGCGGATCGCCGGATCGACGCCCAGGTCAAGCTCAACCAGAAGATCTTCGACGTCCTGAAGGACGTCCCGCCCAACTCGCCCCTGGCGCAGCAGCTGATCCAGGAAGCGACGGCGGCTTCCCAGCTGACCCAGCGCCTCGAGGAAAAGAAGCGGCTCCTCGGCGAGGCCGAGCAGATCACGCGCCAGTACGGCGACGGCACGAAAGAGCTCTCGCGCACGATCGAGCTCTACAACAAGCTCCTGGCGATGGGGGCCATCAATCAGGGCACCTACAACGCCGCCCTGAAGGCGGCGACGCAGCAGGCCGACGATGCGGCGCGCGCCTACCGAGGGGCGCAGGGCGGCTTCGACGGTTTCATGGCCGGCTTCGAGCAGGGCATGGCCGACATGGAGCGGGCCAACACCGCGTTCGAGCTGGGCCGCCGCATGGTCGACGACCTGTCGAAGGCCTTCACCGACCTGGCGATCGGCGCCGAAGTCGACTTCGGCAAGATCCTGCTGTCGTTCATGAGCATGTTCGCGCAGATGGAAATGCGCGCCATGGCGAGCAACATCTGGAACATGATCAGCGGCAAGGGCCCGACCGACCAGGGCATCGGCGGCATGCTGTCCAACTTCTTCAGTGGGTTGGGTGGCGGCGGTGGCGGCGATTTCTTCTCGGCCGGCCCGATCGCGGTAGACGGGATCCCGACGATCGCCCTGGCCGACGGCGGCGACTACCGCGCCGGCGTGCCGCGACTCGTCGGCGAGGACGGCTGGGAGCTCGACGTTCCCCGCGGCAGCGGCACCATCTACAACCAGGACCAGCTGCGGTCGATGCTGGGCGGCGGTGGCGATGGCGGCGCGCCGGTGATCAACATCTACAACACGAATCAGTTCGGCAGCGTGGTGTCGCGTGCCGAGATGGACGACGCCATCCGGCGCAACAGCGAAGGGCAGCGCGAAGCCGTCACGGCCGGCATGCTCGATGCCAAGACGCGCGGCGGCCGCACCCGCACGACCTGGAAGCGGTAGGAGATCGCCTTGGCCATCACCTACCCGCTGGCCCTGCCGTCGGGGTTGCAGTTCCGCACCCGTAACTGGCAGCGCCACAACGTCCAGTCCGACGTGCCGTCGCCCTACAACGGCAAGAGCCAGGTGATCGTGTATGACGGGCAGTGGGTGTCGTGCACCCTGACGCTCATCGCCATGAAGCGAGCGGAGGCGCAGGACTGGTCGGGGTGGCTGGCCTCGCTGAAGGGGCATGTCGGCACCTTCCTGCTCGGCGATCCGGTACGCAGCGTCCCGCTCGGCGCCGCGGCGGCGTCGCCGGGCGCGCCTCTGGTCAAGGGCGGCGGACAGACGGGAAACGTGCTGCTGATCGACGGCTGCGGCAACAGCGTCGTCAACTATCTGAAGCGCGGCGACCTGGTGCAGCTCGGCACCGGCGCCGACACGCGGCTGCACGAAGTCATGAAGGACGCGAGCAGCAACGGCTCGGGCGAAATCTCGCTGGACATCTGGCCTGACCTGCGCGGCGCGCCGGCGGACAACGCGCCGCTGGTCGTCAGCGGCGCCCAGGGTCTCTTTCATCTGACCGACTCTGGCGCCGGATGGCCGGCTGAGCGGATGGTGAGTCAGCTGTCCTTCGGCTGCAAGGAGCGCCTGGTATGAGCGTGCGCCCCATGTCGGCTGCCATGGAAGCCGCCCTGCAGGGCGACATCCTCTACCTGGTCTATTTCTTCGAGATCGGCTTCGCGAACCACACCTTGCGGATCTGCACCGGCCTGCCGGGTACGACCTACGACTGGAACGGCGAGACCTGGGAAGGCGCCGGCTGGGTGCTGGGCATGTCCGAGATCGAGGAGACGACCGAAACCAAGGCCACCACCTTCAGCCTGGGGACGCCGGCGACCGCCGAGTCGGTCGCGCGCTTTCTGCTGCACTTCCGCAAGAACAAGCCGATCACCGTCTGGCAGGGGCTGAAGGATCCGGCCGACGGCTCGCTGCTCGAGGATCCGGTGGTGATCGCCTCCGGCTTCACCAACCTGAACCAGATCGGGACGGACCCTAAGAAGCCGACGATCACGGTCAGCAGCGAAAGCCGGATCACCGATCTCGAGCGCGCCCGCGTGCGGCGCTACACCAACGAGGATCATCAGATCGAATATCCCGGTGATCGCTTCTTCGAGCATGTCGGCAAGCTCGCCGACAAGGTCATGACATGGGGCGTTACGAGCTGAAGCGGCGGCCCGATTGGCCGCGTCGCCTCGACGCCTTCATCCGCGAACGCCGTTCGCACCCCTACGTCTACGGCGCCAACGACTGCGGAATCTGGCTGCTGGCCTGGGTGGCTGCGGCGACGGGGATCGAATTGCTACCGGGGCTGACGCCCCCGACGACGGCGCGCGCTGCCGCCCGCTTCCTGCTGGCGCGCGGCCATCGCGACGTCGCGGGGCTGGCGGTCGAGCTGCTGGGGCCGCCGCTGCCGACGCCGAAGCTGGCCGGTCGCGGCGACGTCGTCGCCTTTGAGCAGGGCGGCGATCGGCACCTGGCGATCGTGACGGGGGCCGCCGCGGCGACGCCGGGCCGCGACGGGATCCTGTGGGTGCCGCGCCCGCTGTGGCAGTGGGGCTGGAAGATCTGAGACTCCGCGCGCGCGGCCCGCGCGGACAGTGAGGGGAGGCGGCGATGGCGATCTCCTTCAGCGCGATCCTGACGTCGATCCTGATTTCGACCGTTCTCAGCGTCGGCATGCGCCTGATCTCGAGCCTGCTGGCCCAGAATCCCAGCCAGCAGCAGTACGGCGGCGCTCTTCCGCGCGCCCAGGATCCCGGCACGCAGCTGACGCTGCGCGAGGCCGCGGCGCCCCAGAAGATCGTCTACGGCACCCGCCGCGTCGGCGGGACGGTCGTCTTCGCGCACTGCACCGAAAACAACGCGGTGCTGCATCTGGTCGTCGCCTGGGCCGGCCATGAGATCGACAGTTGCGGCCCGCTCTACTTCGGTGACGAGCTGGTGCCGATCGACGGCGGCGGCCAGGCGACAGGCAAGTATGCCGGCTACGTCGGCGTCAACGACCACCTGGGCGGCGCTGACCAGGTCGCCAACCCGAACCTGATCGGCTACGCGCCCGAGCTCTGGACAGCGGCGCACCGCGGTCGCGGCATTGCCTACAGCTACATCAACGTGCGTTGGAACCGCACGCTGTTCGGGCAGTTCGATCACAGCAAGATCTGGCGCGTGATCAACGGCAAGAAGGTCTGGGATCCTCGCACCGAAGTCACCGCCTTCAGCCACAATGCGGCGCTGATCGTTGCCGACTGGATGAATTCGGACAAGTTCGGCCGCGGCATCCCCTACGCCGAGATGCTGTCCGACGATCTCGAGGCCGCGGCCAACGTCTGCGACGAGGACGTCGAGCTCAAGGCCGGCGGCACCGAGAAGCGCTATGCCTGCGACGCGGTGCTGAGCAGCGACACGCCGTTCGTCGACAACGTCAACAAGCTCTTGTCGGCGATGCGCGGCGAGGTCTTCCAGCTGGGCGGCGCCTGGTCGATCCAGGCCGCGGCCTGGGAACCGCCGACGCTCGTCTTCGACGAAGGCGATTTCCGCGAGCCCTTCACCGTCACCGACGGCATCGGCCGCGAGGGCTTCAACGCGATCAAGGGCAAGTTCGCCAACCCGGCGAAGAACTACCAGCTCGACGACTTCCCGGCGATCATCGTGTCCGGCTACGAGATCGAGGATGGCGGCGACGGCAACGGGCTCGGCCGGGTCTTCGACGACGTCCACCTGGAATGCACGATCTCGGGCGAGGGCGCGCAACGTCTGGCTCGGGTCGACCTGCGCGCGCACCGCCAGCCGATCGCCTTCACGGCCAAGCTGAAGCTGACCGGGCTGCGCGCGCGGACGGGCAAGAACGTGGCGATCAATAACGCGATGATGGGTTGGGCCGAGAAGCCCTTCAAGATCAAGCGCATGAAGTACGTGCCGGGCTTCGGCGTGGACGGCCAGCCCGGCGTGATCGGGGTCGATCTCGACCTGGTCGAAACCGGCGAGTTCGTTTTCGACCATACGGCGTCGGACATCCAGATCCGCGACCCGATCCCTGACACGAACCTGCCGGACCCGGCGAACGTGTTGCCGCCGTCGAATCTAAGAGCCGTGGAATCGCTCTACTTCACGCGCGGCGTCGGCGTGAAGGCAAAGCTGGCCGTCGCCTTCGATCCCAGCCCCGACGCCTTCGTGGCCGACGGCGGCTGGTACATCGTCGAATATATGCGCGACGGCGATGCGGCCTGGACCCGCGCGCCGCGCATCGAGAACGGGGCGACGTCGATCGACCTGCCGGACTTCGAGCCGGGCATTTACGACTTCCGCGCCTGGTCGTTCCAGTATACCGGCGCCCGCTCGCCGACGGCGATCACGCTGCGCCAGTACGTCGCCGGCCTTTCGACGCCGCCGGCGCCGCCGGCGTCGTTCACCGTCGAGGCCATGGAATCCTTCGCCCTGGCGCGCGCCCTCAGGCCGACCGATCTCGACGTCGAGCATGGCGGCTGGGTCGTCTTCAAGCATGCGCCGGTGATCAGCGGCGCGAGCTGGTCGACCGCGCTCACGCTCAGCGATCCGCTGCCGGCGAATGCCGGGGCCTGGGCGCTGCCGCTGAAGGCCGGCACTTATCTGCTCGAGATCTACGATTCGAGCGGCAATCCGTCGGGAACGCCGGCGACCTTCTATGTCGACCAGTCGAGCGCGCACGATTTCGTGCCGCTGTCGGGCGGCCTGGCGACCTTCGATCCGGGCTTCGCCGGGACAAAGGTCGGCTGCGGTGCGGTCGGCGGCGTGCTGACCCTGGCCGGCACCGGCTTGATCTCGTCGATCCCGGCGATCTCGGCGGTGCGGTCGGTCGCTTATTTCGGCGGCGTCGCGACGTCGGGTTATGTCGATTACGACGCGGTCATGGATCTGCTGACAAAGAAGCGGCACCGCCTGACCAACACGGTCGAAGCGGCGATCGTGTCGGTGATCGACCGGATCTCGGAGCGATCGAACAACGTCAGCGACTGGCCGCGCATCGGCAATGGCGCGACCGGCGACGAAGCCGACTCGCGCTTGCTGGTCGCGTCGACCGACGACGATCCCGCGGGCGCGCCGGTCTGGTCCGACTGGCTGCGTCTCGACTCGTCGACCTTCAACTGCCGCGCCCACAAGTTCCGGCGCGTGCTCGAGGCCTACGACCCAACCTTCACGCCGGGAATCAGCGCCGACGCCGTCGTCGCCGAGGGAGTCTGATCAATGTCGCAGGCGACTTACATCGTGCCGGATTCCGACGGCACGACCTTTCTGGCGAACGTCAACGCGGCGCTGGCGGCGATCCAGACCGGCAACGTCGGCACGGTCGACCCGTCCTATAAGGCCGCCGGCATGGGCTGGTGGCGCAGCGACGTGCCGGGTGCCGGCGTCTGGACCTATTATCTGTATGACGGCACGTCCAAGGCGGCCTTTCTGACCTTCGATACCGGCACGCATGCGCTGGGCCTGGCGTCGGCCGTAATGGACGGGCTGCTGGGCTCCAGTAAGGGCATGCTGCCGAAGCGCGGCGCGTCGGCCTGGGCCGGGCTGGCCGTCGGGACGGCGCTCTATGGGTTATATGTCAACGCCGCCGGCGACGATCTCGAATATCGCCGCAACGGCTGGGAGAAGATCGCCGACGATGCGGCGCCGTCGGGTGCGTCGACGGTCGATTTCACCGGCATTGCGTCGGGCGTGAAGCATCTGCAGGTCCGCTTCAACCTGAAGCCGGCCACGAACGCCGTGGGCCTTCGCCTTCGCATGTCGCAGGCGGCGTCTTTCGTGACGAGCGCGAATTATCACACGGCGCAAACCTACGTCGAGGCGCAGGGCGGGGCGTCGGGCGTCGGCAGCGCCGTCTCGCAGACTTCGGGTCTGATTGCCGGCGTGAATATATCGAGCGCCGGCGACGGTATCCGGGGTCATCTGGAAATTCCCGACATTCAGAACACGGACAACAAGGTGTGCTTTTTCAAAACGATCCATGTGAATACCGGCACCGGCAATTATATCTCCTACCAAGGCGCGTTCGTGATGAACGTCGCCGCCGCTTTGGACGGTCTGCGGTTCTTCTTTGATAGCGGCAACATTTCGTCCGGCCGCATCTCCCTGCTCGGCATGAGGTCCTGACCATGACGATCCGCGACGATTTCATGGGGCGCGTGGTTGCGGCCTGCAACGACCGGCTGGTCGGCGTCGATCGTGCCATCATGGATGCGCTTAAGGACGGCGAGGACGCCGACCTGGCCGCGCTGCGCGCCGATCGCCGCCGGCTGCGGGACCTGCCGGCCTCGATCGGGGGGGAGGCACTGGAAGATCTGCTGCCGCAATGGCCCGAGGATTTCCCGCCGCTGCCGACCTGGTTCGTGGATCCCGGCTCGGTCGGAGAGCTCGGCGCGCCGTGCGTCGTGGTGTGCGAGCCGCTGTCGGCAGAGGGCGAGGGCGAGGGTGGAGATGGCGAGGGCGCCGCCACGCCGCCGGATCTCGAGACGGTGCGGGCCGAGCGCGAGGGCTTTGCCCGCGCCGATCACGCTCGCGGCGTCGCGGCGCTCGATCTCATCGTGCAGACGTCGAAGGATCCCAACGCCGCGACGGCACTCGCGCCGGCCTACGTCCAGCTGCAGGCCGACCTGGTCGCGCGCCTGGCGCGGATCTCGGCCGCCGAGACGGTCGAGGAATTGCGCGAGCTCTAGGCCGCGCTCCGCGCGGCCGGTGAGCGGCAGGCGCTGCGCAGCAGCACCGCCGCGCCTGTAGTCAGGCGCTGAAGCGTCGAAGGAAGAGGCAACGGGGGAGCGGTGAACATGGTGCGCAATTCGAACAGTGCGCTTGAGGCGCCCCATGCCTGAGCGCCTGGAAGCCCTGTGGAACGCCCTATGGTGGCTGGTGCCGTTCTCGCTGGTCGGCGCGATCTTCGGCGACGCGATTCGCCGGGACGCCATGACGCGCCGGCAGCGAGTTGCCGTCGGCGCGTTCTGCCTGATGCTCGGCCCGCTGATGGGCGCCGTAGCCATTCGCGAATGGCAATGGTCCGAATTCTCGGCCCTGGCCGTCGCCGCCGTGGTGCCGACGCTGGCCTATGATGCGATCGGCCTGGCCGCGTCGATCCTGCGTCAGGGCAAGGAAGATCCGCGCGGCTGGGCGGCGATCGCAAAGGACACGATCGTCGCCGTGCTGGCCGCCCTGCTGCCGTGGCGCAAGCCATGACCGGCCTCGAGTTCGCCGCCTGGGCCGTCCTGGCGCTTTACGTTCTCTGGCGCCTGCGCGCGATCCTGCGTCGCGCGTCGCGCTAGGTCCGCGGCCGTTGCCGCGAACGGCGTTCGCACCCTGAGTTCTTGTCCTTTCTGCACCGTGCAGCTCCCGGCGTTGCCGGGGCTAGTCGACATGTCGAGTAGCCCCTGAATCAACGCCTGCCGCTGCCGGTGCTCCTTCGGAGCACCTGATGCAACTGTCGCCCAACTTCGGCTTGGCCGAAATGATCCGGTCGGATACTGCCGCCCGCCGCGGCCTCGACAACACGCCGACGCCCGCCGTGCTGGCCGAGCTGCAGCGCACGGCCGAATTGCTCGAGAAGGTGCGGACGGTGCTCGGCATGCGGCCGATCCTGATCTCGAGCGGCTATCGCTCGCCGGCGGTCAACGCGGCAGTCGGAGGCTCGGCGACGTCGGCGCATTGCTTCGGCATGGCGGCCGACTTCACCTGTCCGGAGTTCGGTTCGCCGCTCGAGGTCTGCCGCGAGCTCGAGACCTACGCCGAGATGCTGGGCTTCGACCAGCTGATCCACGAGTTCGGCGCCTGGGTCCATCTCGGCCGCCGTGCCAGCCCGCGGCGCCAGGTGCTCACGATCGACAGCCGCGGGACGCGGCTCGGCCTGCAGGCGCTCTAGCGATGATCGGCGCCTTACTCGCCAAGAATCCGCTGGCGTCGGGGCTCGGCATCGTCGCCGCGCTGGCGATCGCCGGCGCCGGCGTGCAGTCGCTGCGCCTGGCCTGGTCGCAGGCCGAGACGCACCAGGAGCAGCTGAAGTTCGCCGACTTCAAAACCGACCTGGCGACGGCCGCGCTCGAGGCCGAGCGCAAGGCCAAGGCGAAATCGGACGAATCGATCAAGGAGCTCGCCGATGAAATGCGCAGCGTCGGCCTGGTCGCCACCACAGCAAAGACGGAGATCCGCCTTGTCCAATCGAACGGCGGTCCGTGCGATCGCGATCCTGCTTACCTCGCCGGCATTGACGGCGTGCAGCGTATTCTCGCCGCCGCCGGCGGTGCCGGTGATGGTGCAGACAAAGCCCGGCCCGGAGCTGCTGAGAAAGTGCGAGCAGCCCCTGGCGCCGTCGCCCGCTAAGTCGATCGCCCAGAACGCCGAAGCCCTGGCGGATCTCGCGTTGAAGTTCCGGGAATGCCAGGCGCGGCAAGCGAAGCTGGTCGACTGGTTCGAGGAGTGAGCATGCTCACGATCGGCGTCGTCTACACCTGCAGGGCTTGCGGGATCCGCGAGGCGACGGTGCAGATCCTGCCCCGCGCCAAAGACCAGGACGTCGTCGACTGGATGAATGGCGCGGTGCGGCCTGCGCTCGGCGTCGATCATCGGCGTCGCTCGCCGTTCTGCCGGGCGACGTCGATCGACGAAGTGAGAATCCCTCTACCGGCGAGCCAAGGAAGAATCGGCGATCCTACGAAGCATTGAAGACCTTCACGGCACGATCGCTTGATCCTCTCGGCGATCGCTGGAAGCGGCAGGGCCGCCCGGGCTTCGGCCTCGGCGGCCCTGTTCGCGTTTGTGGAACGGGTCGATGCCGTCGCCGTTGAATCGGCCATGCCCCCGAAGGGATCGACCAGGCTCGCCAGGGCCCTACGCGCCGACGTCGCCACCATCACGCGCGGCCAGCCCATGCGCTGGGTCATGGTGCACGAGCTCGGGCTGCGCCATCCCGACGCCGGCGAAGCCGCGATCGAGGCGGCGATCGCGCTGGCGATCGACAAGGGCTGGATGATCGGCGAGGCGCGCCGCCGCATAGCGTCTGCCTGAAGACCGCCGGCTAGGCCGCGGGCGAATCCTCCCCCGGCCACACGATTTCGTGCCAGGCATCGAAGCCCGGCGGGTGGATGCTGTATTTGCGCCGGGCCCGCCGGCAGGGCGTGCAACTGAAGGTGAGCGATCCCACCGTCCGGTCGGCGTAGCGACCCGGCAACGATCGCGCCTCGATCTCGCGCCGGCGATCGCAGGCCAGGCAGTGGATCCGGAAGACACCGCCGCGTCCCGACACCTGCACAACGGTGAGCGCGAGTTCCTCGAGGTAGCGGCTGGGTTTGGCCTCGGACATGGCGGCCACGTTGGGCGCCACCGCTGCCGGCGAAATCAGACGGAGTGTCGCGCCGCTATGGGAAGGGCCGATCGCCCGGGTTTGCTGGCGAAGTGCCAGCACTGGCGGCCTCAGTAGCGGCCTTATATAATGAGCCCTGGGCCGGCGGCGACGGGGTCGAAGTCCCCAACGAGAGTCCCCAACAAGGGGTCAAACGGCTATAAAACCCAAGTGTCCCCGTAGCTCAGCCGGATAGAGCAGCGGTTTCCTAAACCGGAGGTCGGAGGTTCGAATCCTCTCGGGGACGCCATTTACACCACGCAGCCATGGTGCGCCGACGATACCAGCCGGATGTACTTGTCGTGGACCGAGCCCGGCCGTACGCGGTCGGCCGTATCGGGCGCCCGCCACTCCGCCATGCGTCGCGCGATTTCCGCGTCGGTGACTTCCAGATTGAGTGTCCGGGCGCCGGGGTCGATGACGATCGTATCGCCATCGCGCACCGCCGCGATCGGGCCGCCGCGCGCGGCCTCCGGCGAGATGTGTCCAATCAGGATACCGTGGCTGACGCCCGAGAAACGACCGTCGGTGATCAAGGCGACGTCTTCGCCGAGGCCTCGTCCCTGCAATTGGATCGTGAGCATCACCATCTCGGGCATGCCGGGCCCGCCAACGGGACCCACGTTGCGTACGACGACGACGGTGCCAGGCACGATCTGGCCGGCGCGGATGGCCTTCATCGTGTCGGCTTCCGACTCGAACACTTTGGCGATGCCGCGGAACTGTCCTTTCTCGAGCGTCTTGCCGCTGAGCTTCAGCAGGCAGCTTTCCGGCGCGAGATTGCCTTTCAACACGCTGATGTGATTGTTTGGCGCGGCGACCGGGCGGGCCACCGGAAAGACGATGTCCTGGCGGGGCATCTGTTCCAGCGTCGGAACCTCCGCCAGGTTCTCGGCCAGGGTCCTGCCGGTGACCGTCATGGCGTCGCCGTGCAGCAGGCCGGCCCGCAGCAGTTCCTTCATCACGACCGGCACGCCGCCGATCGCATGCAGGCTCGCCATCGCATAGGGCCCATGGGGCTGCAGGTTGGTGATCAGCGGAATCCGTTCGCCGATCTGCTGGATGCGTTCGATGCCGATTGGCACCTGGGCCTCGCGCGCGATGGCCAGCAGGTGCAGGTACATGTTGGTGGAGCCGCCCATGGCGTAGACCGTGGCGATCGCGTTCTCGAAGGCGCGCTCGGTCATGATGTCGCGCGGCCGCAGGCCGGCTTCGATCAGCCGGTAGAGCGCATCGACCGACGCACGCGCCTGGGCGCGGACGTCGGCATGAATGTCGCTCTTGGCGTCATAGTCGGCGGGATGCGAAGCACCGCGCGGCAGCATCATGCCCATCGCCTCGGCGATGGTGCTCATGGTGTTGGCCGTGAACATCGCGCCGCAGGTGCCGCTACCGGGCATGACGTTGCGTTCGAGTTCGAGCAGTTCCTCGCCCGAGATGCGGCTGGCCTCGTTGGCGGCGCGGCCCTCGACATAGTCCATGATCGTGAGGTTGTTGCCCTTGGCGGCCCAGGCGCCGAACGCCACCTTCCCGGGCGAGCTGGTGCCGGGATAGAGCACCAGACCGAACGCATTGGTCCGTGCGAGCGGCATCAGGGCGGCAGCGCCGGTCTTGTCACAACCGGAGATCACGATCATTGCGTCGCCGTGATGGGCGTAGTGACCGATCTCGAAGCAGTCCGCGACGACGTCGCGCGACACCAGGCTGTAGCCGGCCGTGGGCGTGCCTTGTGTGAGCGCGTCGGACACCGCCGGCGCGCCGACGACCAGGCCCTGTCCGCCACGCTCGGCGAGGATCTCGATCAGCAGGTCGGAGATGGCGCGGACCCGGTTGTTGCAGCGATGGGCGTTGGTCCAGGCGCTGGCGATCGTCACCACGGCCGTGGTCTTGGCGGTCCGGTCAGGTTCGAACCCGGCGGCCCGGAGTTCGACACGGGACTTCTTCCAGTAGTTGCTGCTGTCTTGCGTCATGAGGCATCCGCCTTGTGTGGCTATTGCTTGGGCGTGGCCGCGCGCTCGAGCCCGGGCGGCAGCTTGTGCCAGGCGCGGCCATCCTTGCCTTCCTGGAAGCCGTAGGCGTAGAGCGCGCGCATGTAGGCCTGGTCGAATTCGCCGGCCTTGGGCGCGCTGAAATCCGAGCCGATGTAGGCAAGGTTGTAGTCGACGCCGTCCCGCTGGGTGACGAAATAGGTCCGCAGGACGTCGTTCTGGCCGCTGGCTGCCAGCATGGTGTTGATCGCGCGGCCGGCGATGGAGATGGTCCGCCGCTCGCTCGCCGCATAGTCGGGGTCGAGCCGGGCATTGCGAATGATGTAGGCGTGCCGTGGGCGGCGGATCCCGCTGGTGGAGATGTTGATCGACGGCGGATAGAGGAAAAGCTGGGCGATGGCGCCGCCGTCGACATGCATCTCCTGGTATTTCTTGCCGTCGATCTCGACATCGAACAGAACCGGCTGGAAGAGGCCAGGGATCGCTGCCGAGGCGCGCAGGATCTTGCGGAACAGGTCGAGCGCACCAGGGTGGCCGCTGGCGGCAATGGCGCCGATGTTCCAGATCACCGGCCGCTGGGCGTCGAGGTGGGTGGTGCCGATCAGAAGCAGGCGGCCCCGCTGGTACTCGCGCGCGATGGCATCGAGCATCTTCTGGTCTGCGTAGCCTTCGATCACCTGGGCCAGCGGGCCGGTGTCGGCCATGGCATCGTCGAACAACGCAGCGGTGAGGCCGCGCACCCGGAAGACCTTGTCGGGGGTCATGGTCGTATAGACATCGCGCAGCGCGTCGTCGTAGCTGGGTCCGAGAAAGGCGAAGGGCGCAATCAGCGCTCCGGTGCTGACGCCGGTCACCATCTTGAACTCGGGCCGCGTGCCGAGCGCCGTCCAGCCGTTCATCAGCCCGGCGCCGAAGGCGCCATTGTCGCCGCCGCCGGAGACCGCGAGATAATAGACCGGCGGAAGGCGCGTGGTCGATTTGCCCTCGGCGCGCAGCGCCGTCTGTTCGCGCTCGAACGAGAGATTGGCTTCATCGACGATGGCCTTCGGATGGGCGTCGGCGAAGAACCGCGCATTGGGAATGCCGAGGGGCATGGCGCGGTCGGTATCGGCGGACGGCACCGCGGTGCCGCGTTCCGGGATCGAGCAGGCGCCAAGGGCGAGAATGCCAACCAGCAACGCCGCGAACGACAAAGATTTGTGCGGACCCAAATGTCCCTCCTTAACGATCGCCTCGGTCAGGGAGACGTGGCGACGACCTGGGCGGGCGGCGCCTTGCGGGCTTTCTTCTTCCGTTCCTCGAAGCGTTGAAGCACCGTGAAGAACGACGGTACGAACAGCACGGCGAGGCAGGTCGAGGCGATCATGCCGCTGAACACGCAAAGGCCGAGGGAGATGCGTGAGTTGGCGCCCGCGCCCGTCGCCGTCACCAGCGGCACGACACCCAGGATGAACGCGAAGGAGGTCATCAGGATGGGCCGGAATCGGGTACGCGCCGCGTCGATGGCTGCCTCGACGATATCCTTGCCGTCGATCAGGCGCCGTTCACGCGCCACCTCGACGATCAGGATGGCGTTCTTGGCGCCGAGCGCGATCAGCAGCATAAGGCCGATCTGAGTGTAGATGTTGTTGGCGAGGCCGACGGCGGTGAGCGCGATGGCCGGGCCACTGAGGGCCAGCGGCACGGCGAGAATCACCGCCAGGGGTGCAATCCAGCTCTCGTACTGGCCGGCGAGGCAGAGATAGACCAGCAGGATGGCCAGCGCGAAAACGTACATGAGCTGGTTGCCGACGATGTTTTCCTGGTAGGCCATGCCGGTCCATTCATAGCCGGTGCCCGGCGGCAGGATCTGCTTGGCGATCTGGTCCATCAGCGCGATGCCTTCGCCCGAGCTGAAACCCGCCGCCGGAGAGCCTACGATCGCCGCTGACGGATAAAGATTGTAGAGGCTGATCAACGGTGCCCCCAGCGCCGGACGCAGCTCGGCAATGGCGCCGATCGGCACCATCTGCCCGTCGAGATTCTTCACCTGCAGTCTCAGGATGTCCTCGGGCCGCGTGCGGTACTGTGAATCGGCCTGAATGTAGACCTGGAGGCTCAGGCCGAATTTGTTGAAGCGGTTGACATAGCCGGAGCCCATGTAGGCCGACAGCGTCGTGAACACCTCGCCGACCGGGACCTTGAGCGACTCGGCCTTGACGCGATCGACCTCGACGCGGATGTGCGGCGCACCGGCGCGGTACGAAGTGACGAGGTTGGTGAGCGCCGACTGGGTGCCGGCCTGCTCGACCATGGCGTCGGTCACGGCCTGCAGCTTGGCATAGTCGAAGCTGCCGTCCTTCTGCTCGACCTGCATCTGGAAGCCGCCAGCATTGCCGATACCCTGGATGGCGGGCGGGACGATGACGAATGCCCGCCCGTCCTGCAGGACCTGCAACTCCTTCATCAGGCCCGTCACGATCGACCGAAGGTCCTGGCCCTCGGCTTTCAGGCGAACGTCCCAGTCCTTCAGAATGACGTAGGAGACCGCTGAATTCGCCAGGGCGGAGTTGCTGTCGAGCACCGACATGCCACCCAGCGCCACCACGTTCTCGACACCAGGCATGGCCATGGCGATCTTGCTCACCTGATCGAGCGTCGCCCCGGTGCGCTCCAGCGAGGCGCCGTCCGGCAGTTGTACGCCGATCATCAGATAGCCCTGGTCCTCGTTGGGAATGAACGCCGTTGGCAGGCGAGCGACACCCCAGGCGCCGATCCCGGCCAGCACCAGGGCGAGGCAGACCATCAGGCCGGCGCGCCGGACCATCGCGCCGACCAGCGACGCGTAGGCATTTTCCAGCTTGTTGTAGACCTTGTTGAAGCTGCGGAAGAAGATGTTGCGTTTTTCCGGCGGCACCGCAGACCGCAGCCACATCGCGCACTGTGTCGGCTTCAGCGTGGCGGCGTTGATGGCGCTGATCAGGGCCGTGGCGGCGATGACCAGGGCGAACTGCGCGAACATCTGACCGGTCAGGCCGGGCAGGAAGGCGGCGGGCAGGAACACCGACATCAGCACCAGGGTGATGCCGATGACCGGACCGAACAGCTCGTCCATCGCCTTGATCGCGGCGTCGTGGGGCGTCATGCCGCGCTCGATGTGATGCGCCACGCCTTCCACGATCACGATGGCGTCGTCGACCACGATGCCGATCGCCAGCACGATGCCGAACATGGTCGTGGTGTTGATGGTGAAACCCAGCGCCGCCATGGCGGCGAAGGCGCCGATGATCGTCACCGGGATCGTCGTCGCCGGAACCAGCATCGCGCGCCAGTCCTGCAGGAAGATCACGATCACGATCAAGACCAGGATGCCCGCTTCGATCAGGGTCATGAAGACCTCGTTGATCGAGGCATGCACGAAGCGGGTGGTGTCGAACGGCACGTCGTAGGTGAGGCCGGGCGGGAAGTTCTTGGACAGCTCGGCCATCTTGTCGTTGACGCGCTTGGCGACGTCGAGGGCATTGGCGTCGGGCAGCTGGTAGATGGCGATGCCGGAGTTGGGTTTGCCGTTGATCTGCGAGGTCTGGGCGTATGTCTGGGCACCGAGGTCGACGCGCCCGATGTCCTTGATGCGGACGATCCGCCCGCCATTGCCTTGAGCCGCCTTGACGATGATGTTGCTGAATTCCTCGGGCGTGCTGAGGCGACCGACGACGTCGATCGTGTACTGGAAGTCCAGTCCCTTGGGCGCCGGCGGCATGCCGACCTGGCCGGCGCTCACGTCCTGGCTCTGCTGCTGGATGACGCGGCTGACGTCCGAAGGCGTGAGGCCGTAGGTGTAGAGCTTTTCCGGGTCGAGCCAGACGCGCATCGAGTACTGGCCGACACCGAGCACGTTGACGTTGCCGACACCCGGCAGGCGCGACAGTTCGTTGACCAGGTTGATGGTCGCGTAGTTGCTGAGATAGAGGCTGTCGTAGCGTTGGTCCGGCGATGTCAGCGACACGATCTGGAGGATCGACGTCGACTTCTTTTCGACGATCAAGCCCTGCGCCTGCACGGACATGGGCAGCGAGGCGAGCGCTGCACTGACCTTGTTCTGCACCAGCACCTGGGCGAAATCGAGGTCGGTGCCGATCTCGAACGTCACCGTCAGCGTGTAGGTGCCGGCGTCCGTGCTGTAGGACTGCATGTAGATCATCTTCTCGACGCCGTTGACCTGCAGTTCGACCGGCAGGGCGACGTTGTCGACGACGACCTTGGCGCTGGCGCCCGGGTAGGTCGTGGTGACCTGGACCGTCGGTGGCACGACGTTGGGATACTGCGAGACCGGCAGCGTCAGCAGCGCCACGCCGCCGATCAGCACGATGATGATGGCGAGGACGTTGGCCAGAACCGGCCGGTTGATGAAGAACGCTGAAATCATCGGTACACTTCCGGACGGGTCACTTCGTGGCGCCGGCAGCACCCGCGGGCGGCGCCGGGATCGTGGCGGGCTTGGGAACGACCTTGCCGCCCGGAATCGCGCGACTGTTGGTGCTGAGCACGACGCGATCGTCGGCCTTCAGGCCGGTCTTGATCACCACGAGGCCGCCGGGAAGCAACTGCCCGGTGGTGACCCGCATCTGCTCGACGACATTGTCCTTGTTGACGGCCAGCAGGTACTTGCCGGCCTGGTCCTCGGCGATCACGCGGTTGGGCACCAGCAGAGAGGCCGTTGCACCGAGGCCCTTCGGCACCTTCACGCGCACGAAGAAGCCCGGAATGAGCGCCCGTGTCGGATTGCTGAACAGGCCGCGCACCAGGATCGTGCCGGTCGTGGCGTCGATCTCCGGCGAGACGTAGTTGAGGAAACCCTGATGGGGAAAGCCGTCCTCGTTCATCAGGCCGATGCTGAGCGGGATCTTGCCGAGTTCCTCGACGTCGAGGCGCCGCTCCTTGAGGTTCTCGCGGATCTGCAGGACGTCCTGCTCGCTCATGTTGAATTCGACGTACATCGGGTCGAGTTGCACGATCGTCGCCAGCTTGGTGGCAACGCCGTTGCCGACCAGTTCGCCGATCGTGATGAGATGCTTCGAGACGATGCCGTCGAAGGGCGCCAGCACTGTCGTATAGCCGAGATTGGTCTGGGCGACGGTCAGGTTGCCCTCGTTGTTCTCGACATTGGCGCGTGCGCTGTCCCGCTTGGCCTTGGCGACGTCGAAGGTGGCCTGTGCCGACACGTTCTGCCGCAGCAGCGTTTCCTGGCGGGTGAACTCGGCTTCCGCCTGCACCAGCGCCGCCTTGGCGGCATCGAGCTGGGCCTGCGCTTCCTTGACCTTCGCCTTGTACATCGTCTGTTCGATCACGAACAAAGTGTCGCCCTTCTTCACCAGGGCGCCATCGACGTACTTGATCTCGGTGAGGAAGCCCTCGACTCGGGCGACGAGGTCGACGGTGGCGAACGATACCGTATTGCCGGTCAACACCTCGAAGGGGGCCACCTGCTGCTGGAGCGGAGGCGCCACGCTGATCTCGGCCGGCGGCGGCGGCATGAACTTGTTCTCGGGCTTGCAGGCGGACAGCGACGCCGCCAGCAGCGGCAGCGCGATCCAGCCCTGAAGGCTGCGATTCAACATGGTTCCGACGACGCTCCCCCAAGGGTTCCGGCGATCCAAGCGTTACCGCATCCCATGCCGGATTGCCACCGCCGAGGCCTTCAAAGCCGCTTGAATACCAGCGACAGATTGTTGGCCGGCATGTCGATGATCTCGGGCAAACCGAAGCCCTGCGCGGCGGCCAGCGCGGCCACGGCCTCGAGGTCGCGAACGCCCCAGGCCGCGTCGCGCCGCCGCAGGTCGAGGTCGAAGGCCTCGTTGCTGGGCGCGGTATGCCGACCGCCGCGACGATAGGGTCCGTAGAGATAAAGCGTGCCGTTCTTCGGCAGGAGGCGGCCGGCACCGGCGATCAGCCCGACCGCTGCCTCCCAAGGTGCGATGTGAATCATGTTGCAGCAGAGCACGGCGTCGGCGCGCGCGAGCGGCCAGACATCGCTTGCGGCATCGAGCGCCAGGGCGGGACGGACATTGCCGAGGGCCAACACCTGCACCCAGTCGTCGATGCTGGCGCGTGCGTCGGGGCTGGGATCGCTCGGTTGGAAGACGAGGTCGGGCAGCGCCTCGGCGAAATGAACGATGTGCTCGCCCGAGCCGCTCGCGATCTCGAGCACGAGCCCCTGTGCCGGCAGGCGAGGTGCAAGGACATCGAGGATGGGCTGACGGTTGCGGGCCGCCGCCGGTGCCTGGCGTCTCATCGCGCGCGCTCCATTGCCTGCCAGATGTGCGCCGGGCTGGCCGGTCCGTCGAAATTCTGGACGCCGAGCGGTGCCAGCGCATCGAGGATGGCGTTGGCGATGTGGCGCCGGCCTCGCCGCAGCCCTTCACGCCCAGCGGATTGGTCGTGCACGGCGTGCCGTTGAAGCCGAGGTCGAACGACGGCAGGTCGTCGGCCCGCGGCAGGGCGTAGTCCATGAACGAGCCCGCCACCATCTGGCCCGATTCTGGATCGTAGGTCGCATGCTCCAGCAGGGCTTGGCCCGACCCTTGCGCCATCGCGCCGTGCGCCTGGCCGGCCGCGATCATGGGATTGACCAGCACGCCATAGTCGTCGACCGCGGTGTAGCGCACGAGTTCGACTCGGCCGGTCTCACGGTCGATCTCGACCTCGACGACATGCGCGCCATTGGGAAAGGTCATGTGCTCGCGCTTCCAGCCATGGAAAGTATCGAGCGGCGCGCCCTTCGCGCGGCCCAGCACCGCGACCTCCTGCAGGCCGATGGCGCGGTCGGTGCCTGAAACGACGAAGCGCCCCACCTCGAAACGCACATCGGCCTCGGCGGCTTCGAGCGCGTCGGCCGCCAGTGCCGTTCCTTTGGCGATGATCTCGTCGGAGGCACGCCAGATCGCCGTGCCGCCCATGTAGGTGGCGCGCGAGCTGCCATGGCCGCCGCCGGCCGGAATGAGGTCAGTGTCGCCCTGACGCAACCGGATCCGCTCGTTGGGTATGCCCAGGCGATGCGCCAGGATCTGCGGGAAGGTCGTCTCGTGACCCTGGCCGATGTGCTGCGTGCCGGTGATCAGCGACACCCTGCCGTCGCTCTCGAATCTGATGTCGACGTTCTCGTCAGGCGGGCCGCCTGTCGCCTTGATGTGATAGGCGAAGCCCAGGCCGCGCAGCAGACCGTGTGCCGCGCTCTGCCGACGTCGTTCGGCGAAGCCCGCTACGTCGGCACGCACCACGGCCATGTCCAGGGATTCGGCGAAATGGCCGCTGTCGACCTGGAAGCCGAAGCTGTTGGTCATGGGCATCGCGTCGGGCGGCACCATGTTGCGGCGGCGCAACTCGGCGCGATCGATCCCGGTCCGCCGCGCCGCGGCATCGATCAGCCGTTCGATGATATTGATGGCCTCGGCGAAGCCCGGCCCTCTGGTGACGCCGATCGGCGCGGTGTTGGTCACGACCGCCACCACGTGAAGCGCGATCGACGGAATGCGATACACCGAGCCCTGCAGGTGGATGTACTGGTAAGTCTGCACGCCGCCGCCGGCGCCGGCCATGTAGGCGCCGAGGTTGGCGACGCTGGCAACGCGGAGCGCCAGGAACTTGCCCGCCGCATCGAGGGCAAGGGAGGCCTCCGCCCGCATGTCGCGCGCGGCATGGTCCGACAGGAACACCTCGCTGCGGCTTGCGATCCATTTGACGGGCCGGCCCGTGCGCTTGGCCGCCCACAGAATCAGCGCATGCTCGACATAGGCGAAATTCTTGGCACCGAAGCCTCCGCCGACATCGGGCGCCACGAACCGCACGTCCCCCGGCTCGACGCCCAGCGAGCGGGCCACGAAATTGCGGTTGATATGGATGTTCTGGCTGGAAACGTGGAGCGTGTAACGGCCGGTCGCAACATCGAACGACCCGACGCCGCCGCGCGGCTCCATGGGATTCATGACGATGCGGTGGTTGTCGAGCGCGAGCGAAACGACATGGGCCGCCTTGGCGAAAGCCGTATCCGCGCCCGACGCGTCGCCGGTGTGCCAGTCGAGACAGATATTGCCCGGAACTTCCGCGGCAAGCTGCGGCGCGCCGGCGGCGCGTGCCGCGTCCGCGGTGGTGACGGCCGGCAACGTCTCGTAGTCCACGAGCACCAGCTCGGCGGCGTCGAGCGCCTGGGCTTGCGTCTCGGCCACGATCATCGCCACCGGCTCGCCGACGAAGCGCACCTTGTCCTGCGCCAGCAGCGGCTGCGGTGCGAAGGCGAAGGGCTCGCCGGTCTGCACATTGGCCTCGGCATAGGGCCTGAGCGGTTTCAGCCCGTCGGTGGCGGCATCCGTCGCGGTCAGCACGGCGATCACGCCCGGCGCGCGCCGTGCGACGGCGGCGTCGATCGATCGGATCGAGGCGTGCGCATGCGGCGAGCGCAGCACGACGGCATGGGTCAGGCGGTCGAACTTCAGATCGTCGAGATAGGCGCCCTGGCCGGTGACGAAGCGCGCGTCCTCGCGCCGACGCGGTGAAGCGCCCATCCGTTCGATCGTCATGTCCGCAACGTCTCCGCGTTCTCTGCCTGCCGCTTCTCGTCCCACCAGTCGCGTGCCTGAAGATGCCAGTAGACGAGCTGCGTGGCGGCCCGTCCGAACGGCCCGCCGGCCCATCTTGTGCCGAAGGGCGCGAACAGGCGCCAGCGCGCATCGTCGCCCAGGATGCCGGCGGCAACGGCATCTGCGCCGGCCGCGGTCTGAGCGAGGCCATGGCCGCCGAAGGCCGAGCAGACCCAGAGGCCGGGCTCGATCTCGCCGACCTGCGGCATCTTGTGGGGTGCGTAGCCCATGATGCCGGGCCAGGCGTACGCGATCCGGATGTCGCCAAGCTGCGGATAGACGGACAGAATATCGCCGCGCATCATCTCGCGCAGGCGCGGCGGCTCGCGCGTGTCGGTGGTGATGCGGCCGCCCCACAGCAGCCGGTCGCCGTCGATTACACGATAGTAGTCGCCGGCACGGCGCGTGTCGGAGATCGCACCGGACCAGCGAATCGCGTTGGCAAGTTTTGGTCCGATCTTTTCGGTGACGGCAACGTAGGTCGCGACGGGCAGCACGGCGCGGGCGACCTGCGGCCGAACGCGGCCGAGATCGGCGTTGCCTGCCAGCACGACATGGCGCGCGGAGATCTCGCCATGTGGCGTGCGCAGCAGCCAACCGCCGCCCTCGCGGGACAGACCGGTCGCTTCCGTTTCCTCATGTATTGCGCTGCCGCGTGTCTCGATGTCGGCGGCCAGCGCCAGCGCGAAGTTCAGCGGATGGATGTGAAACGACGACGGATCATGGATGGCCTGATGATAACGCGGGGTGGCCAGCAGGGCGCGCACCCGAGCAGTGTCCCACGGCTCGAATGTGGCGCCGAGCGTGTCGGCCAGGGCTCGCGTGCGGTCGGCGAACCCCGGGCCCTGGTCAGTGCGCGAGACACTGAGCTTGCCGACTCCCATACGAATGTCGGGGCGACCCAGCTCGTCGATGGCCTCGCGCACGATGGCGACGCCGCGTTGCGACTGGGCATAGAGCTGTCGCGCGTGCTGGAGACCGAGCTTTTCGATCAGCGCCCCCGATCGCTCGGCGAACCCCGGCCCGACGAAGCCGCCGTTGCGGCCCGACGCGCCCCAGGCGATGCGGCGGCGTTCGACCAGCGCCACCTGCCGGCCCTGCCGCGCCAGCAATCTCGCCGTGTGCAGACCGGCGAAACCGCCGCCCACGACCGCGACATCGGCCTCGATCCGTGTCGCAAGGCGCGGTCGGTCGGCGCTCGCATCTCGCGTGGCGGCATACCAGCTTGCCGGGTAGGCGCTGTCGCCCATCGGTCGCGTTCCTCTCCTCAATTCCTGCCCGCAACAGGTGGCACGGGAAGGCTTGCGCGGCCACCTTCCCTGTCGCAGTAAGTTTGACACGAATTCAGGCTGTTGCTGGAGGGCGTATGTCGGTCGATTTCGATGCGGTGATCATCGGCGCGGGCTTCGGCGGCATGTATATGCTGCACCGCCTGCGCCAAAAGGGCTTTACGGCGCGCGTGATCGAAGCCGGAAAGGGCGTCGGCGGCACCTGGTACTGGAACCGCTATCCCGGCGCGCGATGCGACGTCGAAAGCGTGCAATATTCCTACCAGTTCTCTTCCGAGCTGGAGCAGGAGTGGGAGTGGACCGAACGATACGCCACCCAGCCCGAAATCCTGCGCTACGCCAACCATGTCGCCGACCGCTTCGACCTGCGGCGCGATATCCAGTTCGAGACCCGGATCACCGCCGCGACATTCGACGAAACCGCGAATGTCTGGCGGGTCGAGACCGAGAAAGGCGACAAGATCGCGGCTCGCTTCGTCATCACGGCGATGGGTTGCCTGTCGTCGCCCAACACGCCGAAAATTCCTGGCCTGGAAGATTTCAAGGGCCCGACCTACCACACCGGCAACTGGCCGCACGAAGGCGTCGACTTCACCGGCAAGACGGTCGGCGTGATCGGCACCGGCTCGTCGGCCATCCAGTCGATTCCGATCATGGCGCGACAGGCCAAACACCTTACGGTGTTCCAGCGCACCGCCAACTACACCGTCCCGGCGCACAACAAGCCGCTCGACCCTGCCTACGTCGCCAAGGTCAAGGCGCACTACCCCGAGATGCGCAAGCGCGCCAAGACCAAGCCGGCCGGCATCGATTTCACGATCAACATGGCTTCGGCCATCGAGACGCCGGAAGCCG
>LNFM01001542.1_pt1 | contig 59061 bp, 51 predicted proteins | sample 596031 | NCBI WGS metagenome assembly LNFM01 (sample SAMN04254537, study PRJNA301005) | activated carbon metagenome | isolation source: dual media filters at the Ann Arbor, Michigan drinking water treatment plant | place: USA: Ann Arbor | reverse complement strand
TAGCCCGCAGACCGCACAATGCCCCGCCCCAGCGCGAAACCGGACCCCGGATCAATGACCGCATCCGGTCGCCGGAAATCCGCCTGATCGGCGCAGATGGTGAAAACGTTGGCGTTGTTACCCCGGCACGGGCGATGGCGCTGGCCGAGGAGGCGGGGCTGGACCTCGTCGAGATTTCCCCCAACGCCGAACCGCCGGTCTGCAAGATCATGGACTTCGGCAAGTTCAAGTATGAGACGCAGAAGCGCGAGGCCGAAGCGCGCAAGAAGCAGAAGATCATCGAGATCAAGGAAATCAAGTTCCGTCCGGGCACCGACACGCATGACTATGACGTTAAGATGCGCTCGGTCGTGAAGTTCCTTGAAGAGGGCGACAAGGTGAAGGTCACCCTGCGCTTCCGTGGCCGCGAGATGGCGCACCAGGAACTTGGCCTGGAATTGCTGAAGCGGGTCGAGGAAGATGTCGCCGCGATCGGCAAGATCGAATCCTTCCCCCGGCTGGAAGGCCGCCAGATGGTGATGATGATCGGGCCGAAGTGATCGACCGAACCGCAGTGCATTGATGAAAAGCCGGGGTCAGCCCCGGCTTTTGTCTTTTGGCTCGCGCGCTTGCGGCCGGATCGGGATTTCCTTCAGAAGGCCCCCTACCCCCATCGCCGCGATTTCATCGTCGCCGACGTCCAGCCCGCAAGCCAGACGTTCCAGCACCCAGTCGGCACCGTTCAGTGCCGGACTGCGCGCGCAACCGGGCAGGCCAATGACCGGACGTTGGCCAAGCTCGCCAAGAAACAACAGGTTCCCCGGATCGACCGGCATGCCAAAGCGCGTGACCCGGCCACCGGCCTGACGAAGGCCATCGGGTGCGGTGTCATGCAGGTCGGACGTGGCCGATCCGGTCAGGATCAGCAGCATCTCGCCTTCGGCCCGGCCCAGCGCCGCAGCCAGCGCGGCGGTGTCATGCGGCACTTCCAGCGTTTCCACCAGATCCATCCCCAAGGCGGTGAGGCGAGCCTCGACAGCGCGTCGCCCCTTGGACACCAGCTTGGGGTCCATCCCAGGAACCGTCGTCAGGATCAGGCTTGCGGTGCGGCGGACCACGGGCAGGACGCCGATTGCGCCCGCCGCGACCTCGCAGGCCTGTTGCAAGGCCGCGTCGGGCACCGCATAGGCGATGATCTTGACGGTGCCGGTCAGCACGCCGGGGGCCACGCGGGCAAGCGGCGCAAGGGTGGCAAGCGTGATCGCGGGGTGGATGCGATTGAGCGCATGGATGGCCCCGACATCGATCTGCGCAACGCCGGGCCGGGTGGCGTTGAGGTTGACGCGACCGGTGAAGGCCACCGACAGCGACAGGCCCTGGCCCACCGGATCAGGCACCAGTGCTGCGGCCAGCCGCGCGGCAGCGGCATCCTCGGACACATCACCTGGATCGAGGCGGGCGACCGTCACTTCGGTCACGCCAGCCGCGGCAAGGCGGGTGATGTCGTCGGGGCCAAGGACCGCGCCCTTGCGCAGACGTCCCTGCGGCAGCGCCACCGAATGGGCCAGCACGGAGCCCGTAGCCTGATCCAGAGGAACCGGGCCGAAGCGCATCAGAGCCTCAGCGCGGCGGTGATCTGGGCCATGATGCTGACGGCAATCTCGGCTGGGGTTCTGGCACCGATGTTCAGGCCGACCGGGGCCGCGATGCGGGCAATCTCGGCCTCGGTAAAGCCGGCGGCGGTCAGGCGGTCGACCCGCTTGGCATGGGTCTTCTTCGAGCCAAGCGCGCCGATGCAAAAGACCGGCGACCGCAGTGCAAACTGCAAGGCGGGATCGTCCAGCTTTGGGTCATGGGTCAGGGTGACGATGGCCGTGCGGGCGTCGAGGGCAAGGGTCGCCAGCGCCTCGTCAGGCCAGTCGTCAAGGATGGTTTCGCCGGGGAACCGTGCCTCGGACCCGAAGGCACCACGCGGGTCGATCAGGGTCGGGGCATAGCCGCAGGCGCGCGCAATGGTGAGAAGCGGCTGCGCGATATGCACCGCGCCGACCACGATCAGCCGTAGGGGCGGGTTATGGACGGCGATGAAATGGCCGTCCTCCTCGATGCCCGAGCGGTCGGCGCGCAGGCGGGCATCGACGGCCTCGTTGGTACCGGCGGGAACAAGTTCGCGCGCCCAGGTCTCGGTGTTCGTCACCAGCGCCACCGCGCGGGGGGCGGCGCGTGCGGCGACAAGATCAGCCAGCAGCGGCGCAGGCAACGCCTCGGCCCCCTCGCCCACCGGTTCGACCAGCACCCGGATCGTGCCACCGCACGCGAGACCGACGGCGAAGGCGGTCTCATCGCTGACCCCGAAGGTGAGAATGCGGGGCCGTCGGTCCGCCATCGCCTCGAGCGCCTCGGTCACCACCGCGCCCTCGACACAGCCGCCCGAGACGGAGCCGGTCATATCGCCGTCGCCCGATATCGCAAGCAGGCTGCCCGCCTGGCGCGGGGCCGAGCCCCAGGTTTCGACCACGGTGGCCAATGCAGCACCCCTGCCCTCGCGGTGCCAGGCGAGCGCGGCTTCGGGGATGCTGTCATGTGCGGCGCGGGTCATCGGGGCCAATCCTTTTGCACCACGATATGCTGCCCGGCCGCGTGCTTGCCAGAAGATTTGCGGGCCGGGCGGAAAGGAAAAGGGCGCGAGGTTTCCCCCGCGCCCTTTCGTTATCGTGTTTCCGGTCGGCCTTGCGGGGATCAGCGCAGCGCTGCGGTCCGCATCAGCGGCGTGATGACACGCACTTCGACCCGACGGTTGCGCGGCTCGTTGGCTTGCGTGTCGACCAGCAGTTCGGTCTCGCCGTAGCCTTGGATCACCATGTTTTCCGGCGGAATTTCGAAATATTCCGTCAGCGCGCGCGCCACCGATTCTGCCCGGCGGTCCGACAGGGCGAGGTTCATCGCTGCCTTGCCGGTCGCGTCGGTATGGCCTTCGACGAGGAAGATCTCGGCCGGATTTTCGTCGAGCAGATCCTGCATCACGCGGCCGAGGTCGGCCAGGTCGCGGGCCTCATCTGCCGGGATCGCCGCCGAACCGCTGGCGAAGGTGACGTTTTCGACGTCGATCGTGGCGGCAAGGGCGCGCACTTCCGAAATCTGCCGGATCTGGCGGAGCGAGAAGCTGCGCCCGATACGTTCTGCCTCAAGCGCGGCCAGTTCGCGCTTCAACGCGAGGTCATTGTCCTTCGACGAGATGACGATGCGCTTGCGCGGGGTAGGCAGCTCTTCGACATCGACGACTTCCTCTTCGGCGAATTCGTCGATCAGGACCATTTCGCGGCCGAGCCGGTCGTATTGCGCCCGGCGCAGAACCCGGCCGGTGGCATCGCGGATCGTCACCACCTGCGTGCCGTCGGCGCGTTCGACGATGGTGCGGATCGACCCGTCACGGTAGGTTTCGGTGCGCACCGTCGAGCCGGGCTGGCGGATGACCGAGTCGTCATCCTTCAGCACGCGGTAGGTGCCGTCTGGTTGCAGCACGATCACCCGGTCGCCGGTATTGGAGACCACGCGACCACCGCCGATGCCATCCACCGGGCCTTCGTTGACCACCTGGCCACCATCGGCTGGCGGCTGGCTGGCGCGGATCAGCGCCCCGACTGTCAGCGCGCCAAGCACAACAAGACCGGCCTTTTCAAGGTCCGAAAGCTTGTTGCGCTTGCCTTCCGACAGCGTCACCGGGGCAGCCGCGAACTCTTCTCCCGACGTGCGCACGTTCTCTTCGGTCAGCACTTCGGTGACGGCGCGAACTGCGTCTTCGGGCGCTTCTGTTTCCAGAAGCGAGGTGCCCTCGGCTGGCGCGGGCTGTTCAGTAAGCTGTTCGGCGGCACCAAGTGTCGTCGGATCGACCGCGGTCGGGTCGGCGGTCAGAAGGTTGGTCAGGGTTTCAACCTGGGTCTCGGTGACCTCTGGCGCATCGACCGGCTCGGCCTCGGCAACTGCCGGATCTTCGGGGGCGGTGGCAAGACCAGCAGCGGGGTCGACAACCTCGCCGTCGCCGGTGACCTCAATCTCCGCCTCGGCAGCATCCAGCGCAGCGGCGTCTGCCGCAGCGTCAGCCGCCGGATCTTCTGCGACCGGTTCTTCTGCTGCAGGTTCTTCTGCTGCGGGTTCTTCGGCAGCCTGCTCCTCGGCTACGGGTTCTTCGGCGGCTGGCTCTTCAGCAACAGGCTCCTCGGCGGCTGGCTCTTCAGCAACAGGCTCCTCGGCAACCCGCTCCTCAGCGGCTGGTTCTTCAGCAACCGGCTCCTCAGCAACCGGTTCTTCGGCGGCTGGTTCTTCGGCAACCGGCTCTTCAGCCACAGGCTCTTCCGCTACCGGTTCTTCGGCAACTGGCTCTTCTGCAACCGGCTCTTCAGCCGCAGGCTCGTCAGCAACCGGCTCTTCAGCCACAGGCTCTTCAGCCGCAGGCTCTTCTGCAACCGGCTCTTCAGCCGCATGCTCTTCAGCAACCGGTTCTTCGGCCACAGGTTCTTCGGCTGCCGGCTGTTCAACCTCGGCGGCAGCCGCCTCAGCTTCGACCTGTGCGGCAGCGGCGGCGGCGGCTTCTTCCTCGGCGGCGGCAGTTGCAGCCTCGGCTTCGGCCTGAGCCTGAGCCTGTGCTTCGGCTTCGGCGGCGGCAGCCTCGGCGGCGGCTTGCGCTTCTGCGGCAGCGGCGGCGGCGGCTTCGGCCTCGGCTTGCGCGGCGGCGTCTGCCTCGGCGGCAGCGGCGGCATCGGCAGCAGCCTGGGCGGCAGCCTCCGCCTCGGCGGCGGCGGCGGCGGCCTCTTCGGCTTGCTGCGCCTCTACGGCGGCGGCCTCGGCGGCGGCAGCCTCAGCGGCAGCGGCTTCGGCAGCGGCGGCTTCCGCTTCGGCGGCAGCCGCAGCGGCGGCCTCGGCCTCGGCCAGCGCGGCGGTGATCGCGTCAAGGTCGCAGGCCAGTTCGGAGGTCGGGACGCACAGTACCGTGCCATCGGGACCAAGCACCGAGCCATCGTCGGCAAGGGTCTGTGCGAAGCCGGGGACCATCCCCATCGGCGACAGTGCGACGGACAGCGCCGTTGTGGAAATCAGAAGCTTTCTCATGACAAATCCTCTTTCTGCCAGACCAAGCCCAACGCCGAACGATTCGCTTCGGTTCCGCATCGGACCTTGTGGACAGCCACTGAAGCGCCGTTTCGCGCTGTTAAGCGATAGCATCGCGTTGAAAGGCGATAGCCTTCGGCAACTGCTCGCTTAGTTTGGCGTGATCGGTCGCTCAGCCCGCGCCGATCAAGGCCATGAGCCGCGATTTCTCGCCTGTATCGCCGGGATCGGAGATGGCGCGCCCGAGATCTTCGAGCGAGGCGACTGTGTGGCCGGCGCGAAAGCTGTCGACATGGGGCAGCATCGCGCGGATGCCGCTGGCCTTCGGTGCAAAGCCGGTCCAGCGCAAAAGCGGGTTCAGCCAGATCAGGCGACGGCACGACAGGTGCAGGCGCTGCATTTCGGCGGCCAGCGCCCCGGTCGGGTCGCGGTCAAGGCCATCGGTGATCAGAAGGACGACCGCGCCCTGCCCCAGCACGCGGCGCGACCAGTCGCGGTTGAAGGCATGCAGGCTGGCGCCGATGCGGGTGCCGCCGGACCAATCCTGCGCCTCGGCCCCGGCGGCGTTGAGGGCGGCGTCGACATCGCGGGTCTTGAGGTGGCGGGTGATGTTGGTCAGCCGCGTGCCGAAGGTGAAGGCGTGGACGCGCGCCCAGCCTTGGCCCTTGCGGTTGGCGACGGCGTGGACGAAGTGCAGCACCATGCGGGAATAATCCGACATCGAACCGGAGATGTCGCAGAGGACGACGAGGTTCGGCCAGCGGGTGACGGGTGCCTTGCGGGCAAGCCGCGTGATCTCGCCGCCGTGGCGGAGCGAAAGGCGGAGCGTCTGGCGCAGGTCGATGGCCGGGCCGCTGAGGGCAGCGCGGCTGCGGCGGGTGACCAGTGGTTTCACCGGCAGGGTCAGGCGGGACAGCATGCGTTTCGCATCGGCCATTTCGGCCACCGACATCAGTTCGAAGTCGAGCGTGCGGAGGCGTTCCTCGGCCGACATGGTGGCGGTGGCGTCAATCTCGATCTCGTCGCCTGGCGCGGTGTCGGTCTGGGGTGCAGGCGGCGGGGCGGTGCCGTCAAGCAGCGCCTCGGCGGCGCGGCGTTCGGCGGGGGCAGCGGCGCGGTCTTCCTGCACGCCACGGATCTGCGGCAGGAGCATCGACATCATGTGTTCAAGATAGCGCGGGTCGCGCCAGAACAGGCGGAACACCTCGCGGAACACGCGGCGTTCCTCGGGACGGCTGACGAGGCAGGCTTGCAGGACGTGGTAGAAATCGGAGCGGTCGGTGAAGCCAGCCGCCTCGACCGCGCGGATGGTGTCGACGACGCGGCCGGGACCGATCGGCAGGCCAGCCTTGCGGAGCGCGCGGGCGAAATGGGTGATGTTGTGCGCGAGCTTGCCGTCTTCGGGAAGATCGAGGGCTGCGTAGTCAGCCGGCATTGGCGCGGACCCGGGCGAGATTCTGGCGGTGGATGTCCTCGTAAGGGGCGAACCAGGTAAGGTTTCCGGCGGCGAGGTCGGCGGCGATGAGGTCCCGCAGCGGCGTATCGTTGGGGTTCGTGGCGAGGTGGTTGACATAGCGGAGAGTGGCGTCGATCAGGCCGGGGCCGTAGCCGCCTGACGCGATCACCTCCGGGTCGCCGTGGCAGGGCAGGATGTGGCGGGGTTGCAGCGCCTTCAGGCGCACGAGGTCGACGAGGTGGGCGGCAAGGTGTTTGGGTTCGGCGACATAGGTGACGGTGTCTTCGACGGTGTCGCCGGCAAGGAGGATGCCGGTGTCGGGCAGCCAGAGGACGGTGGCATCGTCGGAATGGATGTTGACGTGGATGAGGTCGATCCGGTGCGGGCCGAGGGTGAGGGTCAGGCGGTCCTCGTAGGTGGTGGCAGGCAGGGTCAGCGGGCGGATCGGGGGCCAGCGGATGTCGGATTCCAGATCGGCGCGGTTTGCGACGAGGTGGGCGGCGGTCCGGGCAGAGGCGATGATCTCGGCATCGGCGAAGGCTTCGGTGCCAGCGATGTGGTCGCGGTGCCAATGGCTGAGGACGACGCGGATGTGGCGGATGCCGAGACTGTCGAGATGGCCGCGGATCGCACGGCCGTGTGCAAGGGAGGTGCCGGTGTCGTAGACCAGCGCCTCGTCGCCATGGATGAGGGCGTAGCTGGCGATCCCAAGCGACAATGCGCCGTCATCGACCCAATTGTCGCGCGCCGCGAAACGGTAGCCGGGGACGCGGCCGTCGTAGAAGGCAAGGATACCGGGGTGCGGGGCAAGGATGCGCAGGTGGGGCAGCATGGGCGGGCCTTCGGCTTTGCGGCTGGCGCCGGGGGCTGTCTGCCCCCGGACCCCCGAGGATATTTGGAGACAGATGAAATCAGGCCGTGGTCAGGTCGCGGCGCACGGTGTCGAGGAGGCGGGCGGCTTCGGAGCCGTGCAGTTTCTGGATGTCGTCCTGATATTTCAGGATCGCGCCGAGGGTGTCGGCGATGACTTCGGGTGAAAGCTGCACGACGTCGAGCGCGAGGAGGCACTTTGCCCAGTCGATGGTTTCGGCCACGCCGGGACGTTTGAAAAGGTCTTCGCGGCGCAGTGCCTGTACGAAGGCAACCACCTCGCGGCTGAGGGCGGCGCTGGCTTCGGGGGCGCGGGCTTGCAGGATGGCAAGCTCGCGCGGGAAATCGGGGAAATCGACCCAGTGGTAGAGACAGCGGCGTTTCAGGGCGTCATGCACTTCGCGCGTGCGGTTCGAGGTCAGGATAACGATCGGGGGTTCGGGGGCGCGGATCGTGCCAAGTTCGGGGATGGTGACCTGAAAGTCGGAGAGCGCTTCGAGGAGGAAGGCCTCGAAAGGTTCATCGGTGCGATCAAGCTCGTCGATCAGAAGGACGGGCGCGCCGCCGGGTTGCGGGCGCATCGCCGCCAGAAGCGGGCGTTCGATCAGGTAGTCTTCGGTGAAAAGCTCGGATTTGAGCGCGTCCCGGTCGCCGGCGCCGGTCGCTTCGGCGGTGCGGATCGCGATCATCTGCGCGGCGAAGTTCCATTCCGCGACGGCGGAAGACGCATCGAGCCCCTCGTAGCATTGCAGCCGGATCAGGCGGCGGCCAAGGCCGGTGGCGATGGCCTTGGCAATCTCGGTCTTGCCGACGCCGGCCTCGCCTTCGAGAAAAAGCGGACGGCCAAGCTTCAGCGACAGAAAGACCACGGTGGCGAGGGCGCGTGAGGCGACGTAGCCCTGCCCGGCCAGCAGGGTTTCCACGGCGTCGATCGAGGTGGGGTTGGCGGTCACGCGTTGCTCCGGTCTGTATCGGCATGGTTGGCCGGGGTGGCGGGTGTGGTCAAGGTGGCATCGTCGGCTTCCTGCGCCGCCCAGGCGCGGAAAGAGGTCAGCGGGCCGCGCGCCGGGCGGTTCTGCGGCCAGACAAGGTAATAGCTGCCCAAGGCGCGAATTGCCGGGCCGTGGACCGGGATCAGCCGCCCCTCGGCAAGTTCGCGCTGGATGAGGAAGGTCGGGATCAGCGCGAGACCCAGACCGTGGACCGCGCCTTGCGTCAGGGTGGCGAACTGGTCGAACAGCATCCCCGGCGGGCGCTGGCCCGGCCGCCCGTGGTGCGCCAGCCACCGGCCCCAGTCGCCGGGGCGGCTTTGCATCTGCAAAAGCGGGTGGGCGAGGATGTCGTCGGGGCGTGCGAGGGGGCCGGTGAGCGAGGGCGCGGCCACGGCGAGGATGTCTTCGTCCATGAGTTTCAGATAGCCGACGCCGGGCCAGTCTTGCCGACCGTAATGGATCGCCGCATCGAAGCCCGAGCCTTCGAAATCGAAGGGGCGCAGGCGGGTGGAAAGGTTCACCGTGACCTCTGGATGCGCGCGGGCGAAGGAGGCGAGCCGCGGGGCCAGCCAGTGCATCCCGAAGGCGGGCAGGATGGCGAGGTTCAGGCTGCCCCCGGTGGGGTTCGCGCGCAAGGTCAGCGAGGCCGAAGCGAGCGTTTCAAGGGCGCGGCGCACCTCGGCCACGTAATCGTCGGCCGCCGGGGTCAGGCGCAGACGCTGGCGGTCACGGTTCAGAAGCGCGACGCCAAGCTGATCTTCAAGCGCCTTCAGGGCGCGGCTGACCGCCCCTTGCGTCAGCGCCAGTTCCTCGGCGGCGGCGGAGGCGGTGCCAAGGCGGGCAACGGCCTCGATCGCCATCAGCGATGCGATGGAGGGCAGATAGCGGCGGGGAAGCATTATGAGGTTTCCTCATGAACCTGCGACAGGGTTTCGATAGAACGGACGCGCGTTTCATGCAATGTTTTCGGAAAGGACGAAGGAGATCGCCATGCTGGACGCACCGAAACTGAAATCGAAGGACGCGCCGGATCTGGGGCGGTTCGACTGGGAAGACCCGTTCCGGCTGGAAGATCAGCTGACCGAGGAAGAACGGATGCTGCGGGACGGGGCGCGGGCCTATGCGCAGGAAAAGTTGCAGCCGCGCGTGGTGGCGGCCTATCGCGAGGAGACCACCGACCCCGGCATTTTCCGCGAGATGGGTGAGATGGGCCTTCTGGGCGTGACGGTGCCGGAGGAATACGGCGGGCTTGGCGCAAGCTATGTGGCTTATGGCCTCGTGGCGCGCGAGGTGGAGCGGGTCGACAGTGGCTATCGCAGCATGATGAGCGTGCAGTCGAGCCTGGTGATGTATCCGATCTACGCCTACGGCACCGAAGCGCAGCGGATGAAGTTTTTGCCGAAGCTGGCGAAGGGCGAGTGGATTGGCTGTTTCGGGCTGACCGAGCCGGATGCCGGGTCTGACCCTGCGGGGATGAAAACCACGGCGAAGAAAACGGCCAATGGCTATGTGCTGAACGGCGCGAAGATGTGGATTTCGAACGCGCCGATTGCCGATGTGTTCGTGGTCTGGGCGAAATCCGAGGCGCATGGCGGCAAGATCAAGGGGTTCGTCCTTGAAAAGGGGATGACGGGTCTTTCGGCACCGAAGGTGGGGGGCAAGCTGTCGCTTCGCGCGTCGATCACCGGTGAGATCGTGATGAAGGACGTCGAGGTGGGCGAGGACGCGCTTTTGCCCTTCGTCGAAGGGTTGAAAGGGCCGTTCGGTTGCCTGAACCGGGCGCGCTATGGCATCAGCTGGGGTGTGATGGGGGCGGCGGAATTCTGCATGCACGCCGCGCGCCAGTACGGGCTGGACCGCAAGCAGTTCGGCAAGCCCATCGCGCAGACGCAGCTTTTCCAGTTGAAACTTGCCAACATGATGACCGAGATTTCGCTGGGCCTGCAAGCGAGCCTGCGCGTTGGCCGCCTGATGGATGAGGCGAATGCAGCACCCGAGATGATCTCGATCATTAAGCGCAACAACTGCGGCAAGGCGCTGGAGGCGGCCCGCTGGGCGCGCGACATGCATGGCGGCAACGGCATCCAGGAGGATTTCCAGGTGATGCGCCACATGGTGAACCTGGAAACGGTGAACACCTATGAGGGCACGCATGACGTGCATGCGCTGATCCTTGGTCGGGCGATCACCGGGTTGCAGGCGTTCTTCTGATTTGGCCAACCTGCGCCGGTTGTGCTAACCGATGACCGGCGCGCGGGCCTGCGCGTCAGAGCCTCCGGCGGGGATATTTTGGGACAGATGAAACGGACGCGGCGATGCGGGTGACGGCCGTTCTGACGGTCAGGAACGAAGGCTCGTTCCTGCTGGAATGGCTGGCGCATCACCGGGCCTGCGGGTTCACCGATTTTCTGGTGTTTTCCAACGACTGCACCGACGGCACCGACGCGATGCTGGACCGGCTGGCAGCGATGGGCTGGCTGACGCATGTCAGGAACGATGGTCCGCACAAGGAGGGGCCACAATGGGCCGCGCTGAAGCAGGCCGACCGGCATCCGCTGGTGCGCAAGGCGGATTGGGTGCTCTACCTCGACATCGACGAGTTCGTGAACATCCACGTCGGCGAGCGGCGGCTGGCGGATCTTTTTGCCGCACTTCCCGATGCGACCGCGATTGCCCTGACCTGGCGGTTTTTCGGCAACGCCGGGATCGTGGCGTTCGAGGACAGGCCAGTGACCGAAACCTTCACCCAAGCCGCGCCGACGGTTCTGCACTGGCCGTGGCGGGCAACGCTGTTCAAGACGCTTCATCGCAACGACGGCAGCTATGGTCGGCTTGGCGTGCACCGGCCGCGCAACCCAGACAAGACCCGGCTGGACGCGCAGCGCTGGTATGATGGCGCGGGACGGCGGTTGCCTGAGGTGTTTCACCGCGAGCGGATTTTCACCGATCTCGGCCGCGACAGTCATCGGCTGGTGCAGCTTAATCACTACGCCCTCGGAGCGATGGAATCCTTCGTGGTGAAATGTGATCGTGGCAGCGTGTTTCCGGGCGTTACCGGGCTGAACATGGACTACTGGGTGGAGCGGAATTTCTGTCAGGTCGAGGACATTTCGGTGCAGCAGCTGGACAGTGGCGGCTTGCGCCGCGAGCTCTTGGACGACCCCGCGCTGGCCGCCCTTCATGCAGCCGCGGTGGCGTGGCGCAAGGCGCGTTTTCAAGCCCTGATGGCCGAAGAATCATGGCGCTCATTGTTTGGTCGGCTGCTTATGACGCCGGCCACGCGGGCGATCAGCGCAGATGAAGTGCGGATGATCGTGCGTCACGTTCCGCGCAATTTGCAACCCAAGGAAGAGTAACTCTACCAAGGCGCGAACCGAGGCGAGACCACGAAACAATCCCGGAACGTTGTTTGCCAAGTGGGGGTGTCAACAGCGAATTCCTGCCTTGTCCGGGCCTCTCACAGAGAGGAAATTGGACAAGACGGTTTTACGATTACCCTGGAAGTTCTTGGCAGCATGTCCGATTGGGATGGCGATACAGCGGAGGCGACGCCCGACTGGTTGCGCGCAATGACGCGGCTGACCGAGGAAGACGGCGATCTCTTGCCGCTGGGTGATCGTCACTGGGCCTTTTTCGTCGAGCAGAAACCGATCCTTCTGGTGACCTTCGACGACGCCAACGCGATCCGCGAACGGGAAGGCAATCTGCCTGCCCATCAGGCCTTGGCGCAGGCGCGCGGCTGGTCGCATCTGTGCATCATTTCCGAGGGCGAAACCTGGTGGCGTGACCCGGCGGTCTATCGGTATTTCGACCGGCTGGTGGACGACGGCTTTCTGGAAGACTTCGATCGCGTGCTGTTTTACGGCGCGGGCATCGCCGGCTATGCGGCTGCTGCCTTTTCGGTGGCATCGCCGGGCGCGGAGCTTTTGCTGATTGCGCCGCGCGCCACGATGGACACCGAGATGGCGCGCTGGGATGACCGGCACCTGCCGGCGCGGCGGCTGAATTTCACCGACCGCTACGGCTATGCGCCCGACATGACCGAAGGTGCCAGCCGGATCTGGCTGATCCACGACCCCTACAACATGCGCGACGCGATGCACGCGGCGCTGTTCCGGCGGCCCTATACGACCTTTCTGCACGCCCCACACACCGGCGAGGCTACCGAGGACACCCTTGTCGAGATGCAGGTGCTTGACCGTCTGATCGCCGCCGCGATGGACGGCAAGCTGACCCCCTTCGGGTTTTCGCGGCTGTGGCGCGGCAGGCGGTCGAACGCGAGCTACCTGCGCGCGATCCTTTATGCCGCCGAGCGCAGCGGACATCCCCGGCGCGAGGTGATGATCTGCCGGTCGGTCACCTCCCGACTGCGCGCGCCGCGCTTTCAGCGACGTCTGGCAGAACTGACCGGCGGCTGACAGACGCGGCGAACCTGCCGCGCGATGCCACTGGAAACGCGGTCGCGATTGCGGTACCGGAAGGCTCATGCAAACCCTGACCCTCCGCCGCCCCGACGACTGGCACCTGCATCTGCGTGACGGCGCGATGCTGACGGCTGTCCTGCCGGAAACCGCCCGCCATTTTGCGCGCGCCATCATCATGCCGAACCTTGTGCCACCGGTGGTGACCGGCGATCAGGCGCGGGCCTACCGTGACCGCATCCTTGCGGCCCTGCCCGATGGCATGACCTTCGAGCCCTTGATGACGCTGTACCTGACCGAGGCCACCGATCCGGCCGATGTGGCCGCCGCTGCCGCCGATGGGCTGGTGCGGGCGGTGAAGCTTTATCCTGCCGGGGCCACCACCAATTCGCATGCCGGCGTCCGCGATCTGACGCGTGTGCTGCCTGTTCTGGAAAAGATGGCCGAGATCGGCCTGCCCCTTTGCGTGCATGGCGAGGTGACTGACCATACCGTCGATATCTTCGACCGCGAGGCGGTGTTCATCGACACGGTGCTGGACCCGCTGCGCCGCCGCCTGCCCGGCCTGCGCGTGGTCATGGAACATATCACCACCGAAGAAGGCGTCGCTTACGCCCGCGCGGGCGGCGAGGATCTGGGTGCCACGATCACCACCCATCACCTTATCATCAACCGCAACCACATCCTGGCCGGGGGGATCAAGCCGCATTACTATTGCCTGCCCGTGGCCAAGCGCGAGAAGCATCGGCTGGCGCTGCGCAGGGCGGCGACCAGTGGCGAGGCGCGGTTCTTTCTCGGCACCGATTCCGCGCCGCATGTCGATGCCTTGAAGGAACATGCCTGCGGCTGTGCGGGATGCTTTACCGCCACCAACACGATGCCGCTTCTGGCGCATGTGTTCGAGGAAGAGGCCGCCCTGCCAAGGCTCGAAGCCTTCGCCAGCCTGAACGGGCCGGCCTTCTACAGCTTGGCGCCGAATACGGAGCGGCTGACCCTGGTCAAGCGCGAGACGCCGAACCGCTTTCCCGAAAAGATCCTGTCCGAGGCGGGGCCAGTCACCGTCTTCAACCCCGGTTTTCCCGTGCATTGGCACGTCGAGCCCTGATCGCGAGCCCAGCAATGATCCCTTCCGGTTTCCCCCCCGCCGCCGAAATCGCCCGCCTGACCGCGCGCGCGCTTCTGGAAATCAAGGCGGTGCATTTCAACGCCGAGACGCCATTCACGCTGGCCTCGGGACTGCCCTCGCCGACCTACATCGATTGCCGCAAGCTGATTTCCTACCCTCGCATCCGGTCGACGTTGATGGATTTTCTGGTGGTCACCGTGATGCGCGACGCCGGGTTCGAGGCGTTCGACAACATCGCCGGTGGTGAGACCGCGGGCATTCCTTTCGCCGCACTGGTGGCCGAACGGATGGCCCTGCCGATGACCTATGTGCGCAAGAAGCCGAAGGGCTACGGTCGCAACGCCCGCATCGAGGGCGCGATGAGCGAGGGGCAGCGGGTGCTTCTGGTCGAGGATCTGACCACGGATGGCGGCTCGAAGCTGAGCTTCGTCGACGCGATCCGCGAAACCGGGGCGAGCTGCGCGCACACTGCGGTCATTTTCTACTACGGCATCTTTCCTGAGACGACCGGACGGCTGGCCGATCACGGGGTCGCGCTGCATCATCTTTGCACCTGGTGGGATGTGCTGGCCGAAGCGAGGGCGCAGGGCAGTTTCGACGCAGCGACCCTGGCCGAGGTGGAAAGATTCCTGTCGGCGCCGCGCGCCTGGCAGGACGCGCGGAAACCCGCCTGAAACCCGAGATGCCTGTGCGCAGCGCTGTGCAGCGTTTGTGGATAGGGAGATTCGGCCCTTCCACGTGATGTGTCGGGCAGTCGCACACCGTCTATCCGTGGTGGCAGACTCAGGCCGGATTGGTTATCCTCAGGCTTATACACGCCTCACCCACCGACTTATCGGGTGTTGCCGGAACCATTGGAAGGGCGCATGAGACGCCCGTAGCATGAGGGAGCGAAGCGTAGAAATGGCCGAGTTGGCAGCCGTCAGACAGGTTCTTCCCGCCACCGCATCGGCACCTGAAACCGAGATCCTGCCGCACAATATCGAGGCCGAACAGCAGCTTCTGGGCGCGATTCTCGTCAACAACGATGTCTACGACCGGATTTCCTCGGTCGTGAAGTCGGAACACTTCTTCGACCCCGTCCACCAGCGCGTGTTCGAAATCGCCGCCGCGCGCATCCAGAAGAACGCGCTGGCCTCGCCGGTGACGCTCAAGGCGTTTTTGGAGGACGATGCCGGGCTGAAGGACCTCGGCGGTCCGACCTATCTTGTCCGTCTGGCGGGGGCGGCGATCTCGGCCTATGCGGCGCGCGATTATGCCCAGATGATCTATGACCTCGCGGTGCGCCGCGAACTGATCCAGCTTGGCCGCGACATCGCCGCGCAGGCCGCCAAGGTGGCGGTGGATTCCGAACCGAAAGACCAGATCATCGAGGCCGAACAGCGGCTTTACAAGCTTGGCGAACAAGGCGTTGCAGAACGGGGATTTCAAAGCTTTCTCAAGGCCGTAACCGAGGCAGTCAATGTTGCCAACGCGGCCTATCAGCGCGAGGGCGGCCTGGCCGGCATCTCGACCGGGCTGATCGACATGGACCGCAAGCTCGGTGGTCTGCACCCTTCGGACTTGCTGATCCTTGCCGGGCGTCCGTCGATGGGCAAGACCTCGCTTGCGACCAACATCGCGTTCAACATCGCCAAGGCCTACAAGCGTGGTCGCCTGCCCGATGGCGGCGAAGGCTCGGTCGAGGGCGGGGTGGTCGGGTTCTTCAGCCTTGAAATGAGCGCCGAGCAACTCGCGGCACGGATTCTGTCGGAAGCCTCGGAAGTGCCGTCGGAACAGATTCGCCGCGGTGACATGACCGAACAGGAATTCCGCCGTTTCGTCGAAGCGGCCAAGGCGTTGGAGGCCTGTCCGCTTTACATCGACGACACCCCGGCCTTGCCGATCAGTCAGGTCGCGGCGCGCGCCCGCAGGTTGAAGCGGACGCATGGGCTTGACGTGTTGATCATTGACTACCTCCAGCTTCTGAAGGGCACGTCGAAGGAAAACCGGGTGCAGGAAGTATCCGAAATCACCCAAGGCCTGAAGGCGATCGCCAAGGAACTGAACATCCCGGTCATCGCGCTCAGCCAGCTTTCACGTCAGGTGGAAAGCCGCGAGGACAAGCGGCCGCAACTGTCGGACCTGCGCGAATCCGGCTCGATCGAGCAGGACGCGGACGTGGTGATGTTCGTTTACCGCGACGAATACTACAAGGAACGCGAAAAACCCGGCGACCATGAGCTGGAAAAGATGGCGCAGTGGCAAAGCATCATGGAATCGGTGCATGGCAAGGCCGAGGTCATCATCGGCAAACAGCGCCACGGCCCGATCGGCACGGTCGAGTTGAGCTTCGAGGGGCGGTTCACCCGCTTTGGCAACCTCGCCAAGCCGTGGCAAGGCTCGGGCGGCCCCGACGTCGGGCTCTAGTCAGTCCGCGAAGCAGCAGCGCCGCGGCCAACGCTCGGCAATCCCCCTTTCCCCCGGCCGCTGGCTCGGGCAAGCTTTGCCTTCGCAGCAGGGGGACACGCGGCATGGATCTGGGGATTTCGGGCAAGGTGGTGGTCGTCACCGGGGGCGGCGCGGGCATCGGCGGCGCGATCTCCGAGGCGCTGGCCGACGAAGGTGCCATCCCGGTCATCGTGGCGCGGCGAGAGCCCGATCCAAGTTTCATGGCCGCACTGACCGCCCGCCAACCCAAGGCCGGCCTCGTGATCGCCGATCTGGCCACTGACGCCGGTTGCCGTGCCGCGATAGCCGAGACCCGCGACCGCTTTGGTCGGATCGACGCGCTGGTCAACAACGCCGGTACCAACGACGGTGTCGGGCTGGAGGCCGGGCCTGAGGCGTTCCGCGCCTCGCTCGACCAGAATCTGCTGCATTATTATACGCTTGCGCATCTTTGCCTTGACGATCTGAAGGCGGCCCGCGGCGCAATCGTCAACATCAGTTCAAAGACCGCGCTGACCGGTCAGGGGTCAACCTCGGCTTATGTCGCCGCAAAGGCGGCGCAGCTTGGGTTGACGCGCGAATGGGCCGCCGCCCTTGCCCCGCATGGCGTTCGGGTCAACGCGGTGATCCCGGCCGAGGTGATGACACCGATGTATGCGCGTTGGTTGAGCACCCTGCCCGACCCGGATGAGGCGCTCGCCACCATCACAGCGCGCATCCCGCTTGGCCAGAGGATGACCGAGGCGGCCGAAATTGCCGCGACGACGGTGTTTCTGTTGTCGCCCAAGGCGGGTCATACCACGGGGCAATGGCTGTTCGTCGACGGCGGTTACGTTCACCTTGACCGCGCGTTGGGGCGCTAGCCGGCCCGGCGGATCGGGTCGGCCAGCAGCCGGAGGCCGTTCAGCACGACCAGAAGCGTGCCGCCTTCGTGGCCGATGACGGCCAATGGCAGCGGCAGGTTGAAGAACAGACCCGCCGTGACCAGCACCAGCATCGCGCCGATGGCGAAGGTCAGGTTCTGGCGGATGATGGTGCGGGTGCGTCGCGCGAGGGCATGGGCCGCAGCCAGACGGCGCAGATCGTCCGCCATGAGGGCGACATCGGCGGCCTGCAGTGCCACCTCGCTGCCCGCCACCCCCATCGCCACGCCGACATCGGCGCGGGCAAGGGCGGCGGCGTCGTTCACCCCGTCGCCGACAAAGGCGACCGCGCCCGACTTTGCCGCCGCATCGACCAGCGTGACCTTGTCGGCGGGCAGCAACCCGGCGGCGATCTCGTCCTCGCGCAGGCCCAGCGCGGCACCGATACGGGAGGCAACCGGGGCGCGGTCGCCTGTCATCATCAGGATGCGCGCCACGCCCCCCTGCCGCAGCGCCGCGAGGCCGGCGCGGGCGGTCGGGCGCAGATCGTCGGCCACCGTGACCGCGCCAAGAAGGCGGTCGCCGCGCCCCGCAAAGACCAGCGTTTCGGAGCCATCGGCCATTGCGGTGACCTCGGGCGGCAGGCGCGCGCCCATCCGCTCCAGCATCCGCGCATTGCCGGCCCAGACCGGGCCGCTGGCGTCGACACCGACAATACCTTCGCTGGGTGACGAGGTGACGCCCTGCACCGCCACCGGCACGATACCGCGCGCCACACAGGCCCGGCGCAGCGCATCGGCAATCGGATGCTCCGACTGCGCCTCAAGCCCGGCGACAAGGGCGAGGAAGTTCTCCTCTGCCCCGTCAAGCGCCAGGACCCCGGTCACTTCCGCCTGCCCGGTGGTCAATGTGCCGGTCTTGTCGAAGGCGAAGGTCCGCACCTCGGCCAGTCGTTCCAGCGCTGCGCCACCCTTGAACAGCACCCCGCCCCGTGCGGATGCCGAAAGCGCCGAAAGGATCGCCGCCGGAACCGAGATCACCACCGCACAGGGGCTTGCCGCGACCAGAAGCGTCGCCGCCCGGTACAGCGCGTCGCCAGCCGTCCAGCCCAGCGCCAGCAGAACCACGAAGGCCAGGACCGCGCCCGACAGCACGGCAATCGTGTAGCGCTGGCCGAACCAGTCGGAAAACCGCTCGGACGGGGCCTTCATCGCCTGCGCCTCGGTCACCAGACGGATCATCTGGGCGACCGTGCTTTCGGCCAGCCCGCGGGTGACCTCGACCGTCAGGACACCGTCCAGATTGACCGTCGCCTCATGCACGGCACTTGGCACCGTCTTCAACCGTGGTTCGGATTCGCCGGTGATGGTGCTTTCGTCCAGATGCCCGCTGCCCTCGACGATGCGCCCGTCGACCGGAACCCGCGCACCGGGCCGCAGCACGACCCGGTCGCCCGCAACAAGGTCTGCTACCGGCACCTCGCGGACCTCGCCACCCTCAAGCAGCAGCGCGGTTTCCGGGCGCAATTGCATCAGCGCCTCGACCGCGCGCCGCGCCTTGCCCATTGCCCGGTGCTCCAGCGTGCCGGAAAGGGAAAACAGCGCCAGCAGCACCGCGCCTTCCAGCGCCGCACCGACGCTCGCCGCCGCAAGTGCCGCGACCACCATGAGAAGGTCGATGTTCAGCACCCGACGCTGCACCAGATCAGCCAGCGCCGAGCGCAGCGGCGGCACACCGCCCGCAAGGTAGGAAACCGCCAAGGCGCCCGCTACAAGGCCGACCGGCAAAGGCTGCAGCGTCACATCAAGCGTGGCGATGGCAAGCCCGGCCCAGGTCAGCACCGTCAGCGGAACGTCGGCTTCGCCGCCTTCGTCCGCGTCTTCGGCGTTACCGTGATTATGGTGGCCAGATGCCATCGGGGCCTCCTTTCGGGTGCGCGCGTTCCCAGCCTCGGCATGCTCAGCGGCTGGCCGCGCGGATGCAACCCCCTACCCGACCGCCCCCATGTTTTTCCTTGACCCGGCGTTGCCGGCAGTGAAAACAGCCCCATGGCCACAGCAACTCTTACGATTGATCTCGATGCGATTGCCGCGAACTGGCGCGCGCTGGACCGGCTGTCCGGGCCGGATGTCCAGACGGCCGCAGTCGTCAAGGCTGATGCCTACGGGCTGGGCATCACCCGCGTCGCACGGGCGCTTGCCCAAGCCGGGGCGCGACGGTTCTTTGTGGCCTATGCCGAGGAAGGCGCCACATTGCGCCAGACGCTTGGCCCCGGCCCGCAGATTTCGGTGCTGTCAGGCCATATGGCCGGCGACACCGAGATGATCCATGATCTTGATCTGACGCCGATGCTGAACAGCCTCGAACAGATCACCCGGCATCTGGAATCGCTGCCCGGCCACCCTTTCGGCGTGCAACTGGATACCGGGATGAACCGGCTTGGGGTCGAACAGCTGGAATGGCAGGCGGTCGCCTCGATCCTGATCGACGCCGGTCCCGAAATGCTGATGAGCCACCTCGCCTGCGCCGACGAACCGGACCATCCCTTGAACCTCGGCCAGTTGCAGGCGTTCCATGACATGACGGACGGCACCGGCATTCCGCGCAGTCTGTCGGCCACCGGGGGTATTCTTCTTGGTCCGAAATACCACTTCGACCTGACGCGCCCCGGCATCGGGCTATACGGCGGCCTGCCCTTCGACACCGCCGAACGGGTCGCCAGCCTCAGCCTGCCGGTGATCCAGACGCGCGAGGTCGCCACGGGCGAAAGCGTCGGCTATGGCTGCACATGGACGGCGGAGGCCCCCGCCGTCATCGCCACCGTGGCGGGCGGTTACGCCGATGGGCTGCCGCGCACCCTGTCAAACCTCGCGATGCTGTGGGACGGTGACATCCCCTGCCCGCTGGTTGGCCGCGTGTCGATGGACCTGATCACCGTCGATGTCACGCATCTGGCCGAAGTGCCGCGCAGCCTCGACATCCTCGGGCCGCACCAATCCGCTGATGATCTGGCTGATGGTGCCGGCACCATCGGCTACGAAATTCTCACGGCCCTCGGCGCCCGCTACACCCGCCGCTACCAGGAGCGTCCGGCATGAGCATTGCCGAGGTGCTGGCCGCCCTTGGCCGCCCCGCGCTCGCTGCGCTTTCGGCTGTCGGCAGGGTGACGCTGTTTGCCGGAGCGATCCTTGGCCACATCCTCCGCCCGCCGTTCTACCTGCGCGAATTCGGGCAATCGCTGCTGCAGATCGGCTGGTTCTCGCTGCCCGTCGTCGGGCTGACCGCAATCTTCACCGGCGGTGCGCTGGCCTTGCAGATCTATGCCGGCGGGTCGCGGTTCAACGCCGAAAGCGTGGTGCCCTCGATCGTGGCCATTGGCATGACGCGCGAGTTGGGTCCGGTGCTCGGCGGCCTGATGGTAGCGGCCCGCGTGGCCTCGTCGATTGCCGCCGAAATCGGCACGATGAAGGTGACCGAGCAGATCGACGCGCTGGTTACCCTGTCAACCAACCCGTTGAAATACCTTGCCGTTCCGCGCGTTCTTGCGGCAACGCTCGCCATGCCGGTGCTGGTCGCCGTGGGCGATGCGATCGGCATCATGGGCGGCTGGCTGGTCGGCATCACGCGGCTCGACTTCAACTCTGCCACCTACATCAAGAACACCGTAGACTTTCTTGAGGCGTGGGATGTCGGCTCCGGCCTCGTCAAGGGCGCGGTGTTCGGCTTCATCGTGGCACTGATGGGCTGTTATCACGGCATGAACTCGGCCCGTGGCGCGCAGGGCGTGGGCGCCGCGACGAAGGCTGCGGTGGTGTCGGCCTCGGTGATGATCCTCGCCGCGAACTACATTCTGACAGAGGTGTTCTTCTCGGCATGATCACCCTTACCGGCGTTCAGAAAAGCTTTGGCGCGAACCGGGTTCTGGCCGGGGTGAACCTGACCATCGCGTCGGGGCAAAGCATGGTGATCATCGGCGGATCGGGCACCGGAAAATCGGTGCTGTTGAAATGCATCCTCGGCCTCGTGCGGCACGATGCGGGCCAGATCACGCTTGACGGGCAGGATGTCACCAAGGCCGACCGCGACGCGTTTCTGGCCCGCTTCGGGATGCTGTTCCAGGGCGGCGCGCTGTTTGACAGTCTGCGGGTCTGGGAAAACGTGGCCTTCCGGCTGATGCGCGGCGCCACCGCGCGGCCAAAGGCCGAAGCGCGCGAGATCGCCATCGAAAAGCTGCGCCGGGTCGGCCTGAAGCCCGAGGTCGCCGACCTTTTCCCGGCCGAACTGTCCGGCGGCATGCAAAAACGCGTCGGCCTCGCCCGTGCCATTGCCGCCGAGCCGGAGATCATCTTCTTCGACGAACCGACCACCGGCCTCGACCCGATCATGGCCGGCGTGATCAACGACCTGATCCGCGAGATCGTGACGGAAATGGGCGCCACCGCCATGACCATCACGCATGACATGACCTCGGTGCGCGCCATCGCCGACAACGTCGCAATGCTGCATGGCGGGGTGATCCGCTGGACCGGCCCGGTCAGCGAAATGGACGCGACGCCAGACCCTTACGTGCAACAATTCATCCACGGCCGGGCAGAAGGCCCGATCGCCAGTGTCCGCTGACGCCAAAGGCTTTCCCTTTTGCAAATATCCCACGGGAGGTCCGGAGGGTGTGAAACCCTCCGGTTCCACCGCAGTCAAAGGCACCCGCCCATGCGGTATCTGAACCTGGCACTTCTGATCCTCTTTCCGGTCGCATGGTTCGCCCCCCTGATGCGCGCAGCCCTACTGCCGATCTTCGGGATGGACGAGATCAGTGTCGTCACCGGCCTGCAGGCGCTTTGGGAAACCGACGCCGCACTCGCGCTTCTGGTCACGTTCCTCGCGGTCTTTGCGCCCTATGCCAAAACCATCGGCCTTGCGCTTTTGCACTGGGGTCTCCTGTCGCCGCGCCTGCTGCCGGCCTTGGGTTTTCTGGGAAAGCTGGCAATGGCGGATATCTTCCTGATCGCCATCTACATCGTGCTGGCCAAGGGCGCGGGCATGGTCACCGTCGAAACCGCCTGGGGGCTTTACCTTTTCACCGGCTGCATCCTCGCCTCGATCCTGATCGCATGGCAAAGCGAAGCGCGATGACCGGTCTGCCCTGCCTTGATGCTGCCCAGCTTTCGGGGCAGGTTTGCGCGCGATGAAACAGTCCGCCGCCTTCACCTGCACCGCCTGTGGTGCAAGCTACCGCAAATGGGCGGGGAAATGCGACGCTTGCGGCGGCTGGAACACCATTGTCGAAGAGGCCCCGCTATCCACCGGACCAAAGTCGCTGGGGGCGAAAGGCCGCACGATCGCGCTGACCGACCTCGCCACCGAGGAAAACCCGCCGCCGCGCGCCTCGTCGGGTATCAGCGAGCTTGACCGCGTGCTCGGCGGCGGTCTGGTGCCCGCCTCGGCCATTCTCGTGGGCGGCGATCCAGGCATCGGCAAGTCCACGCTTTTGTTGCAGGCTGCGGCCAGCTTTGCCCGCACCGGCCTGAAATGTATGTATATCTCGGGCGAAGAGGCTGCCGCTCAGGTGCGGATGCGGGCCGCGCGGCTGGGCCTGCAGGATGCACCGGTCATTCTCGGGGCGGAAACCAACCTGCGCGACATCCTGACCACGCTTGATGCCGAACGCCCTGCCCTTGCGATCATCGATTCGATCCAGACCATGTGGCTTGACCAGGTCGAGGCAGCGCCCGGATCCGTCAGCCAGGTGCGCGCCACCGCACACGAGCTTGTCACCTTCGCCAAGCGGCGCGGTGTGGCCGTGATCCTTGTCGGCCACGTCACCAAGGACGGCCAGATCGCCGGGCCGCGCGTCGTCGAACACATGGTCGACACCGTCCTCTACTTCGAAGGCGAGCGCGGCCACCAGTTCCGCATCCTGCGCGCGGTGAAGAACCGCTTCGGACCGTCGGACGAGATCGGCGTCTTTGAGATGACTGGCGCGGGTCTGGCCGAGGTGGCCAACCCGTCGGCCCTGTTCCTGTCGAACCGGGACCAGCCCGCGCCAGGTTCGGCGGTCTTTGCCGGGATCGAGGGCACGCGGCCGGTCCTCACCGAAATTCAGGCCCTCGTCGCGCCGTCGACCCTCGGCACCCCGCGACGCACGGTGGTGGGGCTCGACTCCGGCCGGCTGTCCACAATCCTCGCCGTGCTTGAAGCGCGCTGCGGCATTCCCTTCACCGGGCTTGATGTATTTCTCAACGTCGCTGGCGGCCTTAGGGTCAGCGACCCCGCCGCTGACCTCGCCGTGGCGGGCGCGCTTTTGTCGGCGCGCGAGGATGTGGCAATTCCGCCAGACATGGTGCTTTTCGGGGAAATCAGCCTCTCCGGTGCGCTGCGCCCGGTGGGCCAGACCGAAAACAGGTTGAAAGAAGCATCGAAACTTGGTTTTTCACACGCAACGGTGCCAAGCCACTCCAAGCTGGAAGGGGCCGGAGGGATCACGGTGCGCCAGATGCCCGATCTCACCGCCTTTGTCGGCGAAATGTTCGGGGCGGGCTGAAACAGGCATGAAAAGACGGATCGGGGACGACACATGGAAAACTTGACCGCAGTCGACGGCGGCGCGGCACTGATCGTGGTGATCTCGGCGATCCTCGCCTTCTCCCGCGGTCTGGTGCGCGAGCTGATGGCGATCCTCGGCTGGGTGGGGGCTGCAATCGTGGCGTTCCTGTTCGCCCCGGCAGCGCAGCCCTTGGTCAAGGAATTGCCCGTGGTGGGCGAGTTTCTGTCCGACAGTTGCGAACTTTCGGTCGTTGCGGCCTTTGCCGCGGTGTTTGCCATCGGCCTGATCGTGGCCGCACTTTTCACGCCGCTGTTTTCCTCGGCAGTGCAACGCTCGGCCCTTGGCGGCATTGACCAGGCGCTCGGGTTCCTGTTCGGCGCGGCGCGCGGCGTGCTGCTGATTGCGGTGGCGTTCATCGTTTACGACCGCGTACTTTCGGATCAGGCGATCCCGATGATCGACGACAGCCGAACTGCCAATGTGTTTGAAAACTTCCAGGCCAACATCGACGAAAACATCCCCACCGACGCCCCCGGCTGGATCGTGGCGCGCTACAACGAACTGACCAACGTCTGCCTGCCCGACGGCGCCGAAACCGCACCGGAAGCAGCACCTGCCCCAGCGAATTAAGCCGCCGCGATGCGGCAATCGGGGCGTGACACGGGCGGGGCGGTGTCCTAAAGGAAGGCACGCCTCGCGCAAGGAGTCGCATCCCATGCAACCGTTCCGCTCGCATCCTTTCGACGACGACAAGCTGAAGGAAGAATGCGGCATTTTCGGCGTTGTCGGCGTCGCCGATGCCTCGAACTTCGTGGCTCTTGGCCTGCACGCCCTGCAGCATCGCGGACAGGAGGCTGGCGGCATCGTCAGCTACCATCCCGACCACGGTTTCAACTCGGCCCGCCGCTTTGGCTATGTCCGCGACAACTTCACCAAAGCCGACGTGATGGACACCCTGCCCGGCCAGCTTGCCATCGGCCATGTCCGGTATTCCACCGCAGGCTCCAAGGGCGCCACCGCGATCCGCGACGTGCAGCCCTTTTTTGGCGAGTTCTCGATGGGCGGCTGCGCGATTGCGCATAACGGCAACCTGACCAATGCCTCGGCGCTGCGCCGCGAACTGATCGAACGCGGCTCGATCTTCCAGTCATCCTCCGACAGCGAATGCATCATTCACCTGATGGCGCGGTCGATCCAGAAAAACCTCTCGGAGCGGATCAAAGACGCGCTGCGCCGTGTCGAAGGCGCGTTCAGCGTCGTCGCCATGACCCGCACCAAGCTGATCGGCGTGCGCGACCCCTTGGGCGTCCGCCCGCTGGTTCTTGGCCGCCTTGGCGATCACGGTTGGGCGCTGTCGTCGGAAACCTGCGCGCTGGACATCATCGGCGCTGATTTCGTGCGCGAGATCGAGCCCGGCGAAATGGTGGTGATCGAGGGCAACAAGGTCGAATCGACCCGCCCCTTCACCCCCGCCAAATCGCGCTTCTGCATCTTCGAGAACGTCTATTTCTCGCGCCCCGACAGCATCATCGGCGGCCGCTCGGTCTATGAGACGCGCCGCCAGATCGGTGTCGAACTTGCCATCGAGGCGCCGGTCGATGCCGACCTCGTCTGCCCGGTGCCTGACAGCGGCACCCCCGCCGCCATCGGTTACAGCCAGCAATCCGGCATCCCCTATGCGATGGGCATCATCCGCAACCAGTACATGGGCCGGACCTTCATCGAGCCATCGGAATCCATCCGCAACATGGGTGTGCGGTTGAAGCTGAACGTCAACCGCGCGCTGATCAAGGGCAAGCGGGTGATCCTTGTGGACGACTCTGTGGTGCGCGGCACAACCAGCCGCAAGATCAAGGACATGATCCTTGAGGCCGGCGCCGCCGAGGTCCATTTTCGCATCGCATCGCCCCCGACCGCCTGGCCCTGCTTTTACGGGGTGGATACCCCCGAACGCTCGAAACTCCTTGCCGCAACCATGAGCGAGGATGAAATGCGCGACTGGATCGGCGTCAACTCACTCAAGTTCATCTCGCTTGACGGCCTTTATCGCGCCGCTGGCGAGGCGGCAGGGCGCGATGCGGCGAACCCGAAATTCTGCGACGCCTGCTTCTCTGGCGATTATCCCGTCGCGCCCTCGGACAAGATCGAGGAAGGCTTCGAGATGAAGGCAGCCGAGTAGCCCTTCCCCTTGCCATTTGCTCGTTTCAAAAATACTCCCGCCGGAGGCTTCGACAGCCCCGCAAGGAACCCCGCATGACCGAAAAGACCGCCAAAATCGCCCTTGTCACCGGTGCCTCGCGCGGTCTTGGTGCCGCGCTGGCTGAACAGCTTGCCCTGCGCGGCTGGCGTGTGGTGGCCGTCGCCCGCACCGTGGGCGGGCTGGAAGAACTGGATGACAGGGTCAAGCGCTCCGGCCAGCCGGGGGCCGGGTCGCTGACGCTGGCACCGATGGATGTGACCAACGACGATGCGATGCGGCACCTTTGTCGTTCGGTGTTCGACCGTTGGGGCGGGCTTGGCCTCTGGGTTCACGCGGCGGTTCACGCGGCACCGCTGGCTCCGGCAGCGCACCTTGACCAGAAGGATTGGGACAAATCGATTGCCACCAACGTCCGCGCAACGGGCCTTCTGATACCGATGGTCGAACCCTTGCTGCGCGCCCATGGCGGAATGGCCGTGTTCCTTGACGATGCCCGCGCCGGGCAGCCGTTCTTCGGGGCTTACGGCGCGACCAAGGCAGCGCAGATCGGGCTGGCCCGCAGCTGGCAGGCAGAGGCCGAAAAACATGGACCGCATGTGGTGATCGCGACGCCGGCGCCGTTGCCAACCGCAACGCGGGCGCGGTTCTTCCCCGGCGAAGACCGGGCCAAGCTTGGCGATACGCAGGCAGAAGCGGCGCGAATTCTCGACGCGCTTTAGGCGCTGAGAGCCGCGTCGATGGCCTGCCACAAGGGCTCGACCGGCTCGACTCCGACCGACAGGCGGATAAACCCCTCGGCAACCGCGTCGCCCCAACGCGCGCGGCGTTCTGCTGCCGAATGCGTGCCACCGAAGCTCGTCGATTGCTCGAGCAGCGGACAGCGGGCCAGAAAGCCCTCGGCCGCACCCGCGTCGTCGAGATCGAAGCCGATCAGAAACCCGCCATTTGCCATCTGCCCGCCGACCGCCCAGTGCGACGGATCGCCCGGCAGGCCGGGATAGCGCAGGTTCCGGACGGCAGCGTGTGCCGACAGCCGCGCCGCGATGGTCGCGGCGCTGGCGCACATCCGTTCCAGTCGAACCTCAAGCGTCTCAATGCCGCGGTGCGTCAGGAACGCCTCGAAGGGTCCGGGGATAGCGCCCGACATCCGCCGCCAGTCGCGCACCCGTTGCATCAGCACCGGATCGCGCCCCGCGACATGGCCGAAAAGCACGTCCGAATGACCTGCCGGCGCCTTGGTATCGGCGGCCACGACAAGATTGCAGCCAAGGTCGAGCGGGCGCTGCAACAGCGGCGTCATCGTCGTGTTGTCAGCGATGACAATCGCCCCCGCAGCCTTCGCCCGCGCAGCGACGGACGCGATATCCACCACGTCCAGACCGGGATTCGACGGGGTCTCCAGATAGACCACCGCTATGCCGGTGAAGTCTGCCGTGGCATATCCGGCGGTCGGCAGCGGTTGCACGTCGATGCCGAGGGGCTTGAGGAAGCCCTCGGACAGGACTCGCGTCACGTAATATCCGTCTGACGGAATGACCAGCCGATCACCCGCTTTCAGGGTGGCGAAAAGCGCTGCCGAGATCGCGGCCATGCCAGAGGGAAAGCTGACCGCCTCCGCATCTTCGAGGATCGCAAGCTGCGCCTCGACCGCGTCCCAGGTCGGGTTGCCGTTGCGGCCGTAAAACTGCCCGCCCGACTGCACGCTTGGCAGATGGAAGGTGGCCGACGCCACGATCGACGGGATCACGGGGTCGCCCTGCCCCAGTGCCGCCTTGCGATGATGCAGCAGCGTTGCCATGCGGCGGGCGGAGTCGTCAGTCAGGCTCATTGCGGCGTCTTTCGGGATATCACTCAAGCCGGGCCGGGAAGCCCGGGGCGCGAAGGTCGGTGTCGAGGAGGTCTTCCAGCAGCTTTGCGATCATCGGCGATTGCGCTTCGCCGCCATAGGCCGCCTTGGCCGCGATATAGGTCTGGTTGGTCATCGAGGCGAGGTCAAGGGGCACGCCGAACTCCTTGCCGAATCCCAAAGCGAATCCAAGGTCTTTCAACGCGAGGTCAATGTTGAAGGCGATGTCGTAGCTGCCGTTCAGGATCAACGCGCCTTCGGTTTCATGGACGAAGGAATTGCCCGACGAGGCCGCAATCGCGTGCCACGCCTGACCAAGGTCCAGCCCGCCGCGCTTGGCCAGCATCAGGGCCTCGGAGGTGGCTTTCAGATGGATGAAGGCCAGCATGTTGGTGATGACCTTGATGATCGACGACGATCCCAAAGGCCCCATGTGGAAGATCCGGTCGCCCATCGCCTGCATCGCGCCATGGTGCAGATCGAAAAGGTCACGGTCGCCGCCCGCCAGCATGGTGATCTTGCCCTGATAGGCCAGATGCACGCCGCCGGTGACGGGCAGTTCCATCATCCGCACGCCGCCTTCCGCTGCCACGGCCGCAAGCTTCAGCACCTCGTCGCGACCAAGGGTGGACATCTCCAGCCAGCTTGCGCCGGGCTTCATGTGGGGCAGGATGTTGCGCAGGACACGCTCGGACACCGCAGGGGACGGCAAGCAGGTGATGACGTGATCGACTGAGGCTGCCAGGCTTTCGGCGCTGGCCGCGAGGGTGGCACCTTCGGCGATCAGCGGGGCGGCGAGGGCCGGGTTGAGGTCGTAGACCGTGACCTGAAAGCCCGCTTTCAGCAGGCAGCCAGCGCAGGCGGCCCCGAGGTTGCCGAGGCCGATGTAACCGTAGTGCATGATGTCCCTGTCCGTCGTTTTTGGAGCGGCGGCTTCAAGCCGCCGCCGTTGGTTTCACTCGCCGTAGCCGACGATGCCCTTCACTTCGCAGAAATCGTGGATACCCCAATCGGCATATTCACGACCGTTCCCGGATTGCTTGTAGCCGCCGAACGGGGCGGAAGTGTCCCAGTCGGGGTAGTTGAGGTTCACCGTGCCGGCACGCAGGCGGCGGGCGACGGGCTTGGCGTCCTCGACCGGGCCGGCGATGTAGGCGGCAAGACCATAGATCGTGTCGTTGGCCTGCGCGATGGCGTCTTCGATGCTGTCATAGGGCTGGATCGCGAGGACCGGACCGAAGATCTCCTCCTTGGAAATGGTCATCGAGTTGACCACGTCGCCAAAGACAGTCGGGCGCACGAACCAGCCGCGGTTGAGGTCGGCCGGGCGACCGACGCCACCGGTGACAAGGGTGGCGCCTTCGTCGATGCCAGCCTGAATGAGGCGCTGGACCTTGTCGAACTGAAGCTTGGAGACGAGCGGACCCATGACCGTGGATTCGTCGCGCGGATCGCCAACCTTGATCGCGTCGGCAGCCTCTTTCGCAGCGGCAAGCGCCTCGGCTTGCCGGGCGCGGGGCACCAGCATCCGGGTCGGCGCGTCGCAGGACTGGCCGGTGTTCGACATGACGGCGGTCACACCAGCGGCGACCGCCTCAGCGATATTGGCATTTGGCAGGATGATGTTGGGGGACTTGCCGCCCATTTCCTGCGCCACGCGCTTGGCGGTCGGTGCAGCGGCAGCGGCGATCTGGGTACCGGCGCGGGTGGAACCGGTGAAGGACACCATATCCACCTCGGGATGCGTCGACATCCGCGCGCCGACCTCTGGCCCGGCGCCGTGCACGAGGTTGAACACTCCCGGCGGCACGCCTGCGTCATGGCAGACCTGCGCGAAGAGGGTGCCGGAGAGCGGTGCGATTTCCGACGGCTTCAGCACCATCGTGCAGCCTGCGATCAGCGCCGGGGCGACCTTGCAGGCGATCTGGTTCATCGGCCAGTTCCACGGCGTGATCAGCGAGCAGACGCCGATGCCTTCGTAGATGATCCGGGTGGTGCCGCGGTTGTATTCCCAGACCATTTCCTCGGCGGCCTTGATCGTGGCCTCCATATGGACCTGACCGGCCCAGGCCTGCGCCTCGCGCGCCCAGGTGATCGGCGCGCCCATTTCGGTCGACATGACCTGGGCGAAGTCTTCGTATCGGTCGTTGTAGACCTCAAGCACCCGCTTCACGACGGCGATGCGCTCGGCCACGGGGCGATAGGTCCAGCCGTCGAATGCGGCGCGGGCGGCGAGGATGGCGCGGTCGGCATCCTCGGCGTTGCCCATCGCGACTTCGCAGACGATTTCTTCGGTCGCGGGGTTTTCGACGCCGGCACGGGCTTTCGAAATGGGGTCAACCCACTGGCCATTAACGTAGAATTTCAGCATTTTGGCGGGGATCATTGAGACCTCACTTGAAGTAGATGTTGTATTTTGCCCGGATCACCGCGTCGAGTTCTGGGTCGATCCGGCTGCCAGCCTTGGCGAGAATCGCATTCTTGCGGGCAATCGCGGTATCAAGCAACAGGGGTTTGCCGGCCTCGTTCCATTCCTTCGGCGACATGCGGTTGCCGACATTGGGATAGATGTATTCGGTCTGCATCAGCTTCAGCGTCTGGTCCGAGCCGAGGTAATGGCCGGGGCCGCCAAGGCAGACCTCTTTCATAGCGTCGAGCGAGGTTGAATCGGGGGTCACGTCGATGCCACGGACAAGGCGCATGGTCTGGCCGAGAAGGTCGTCGCCAAGGACGAGCGATTCGAGACAGAAACCGAGGAGCGAGGCGTGCATCCCGACCGCCTCGTAGCACATGTTCAGCCCGGCAAGCCCGGCAAGCGCGTTGGTGATGCCCTGCTCCCATCCGGCCTGCATGTCGGGAAGCTTCGAGTCGGAGATGCCGGAGGCGGCCCCACCCGGCAGGTCGTAGAAGCGGTGCATCTGGGCGCAGCCTGCGGTCAGAAGCGCCTGTTCCGCCGAACCGCCGGACATCGCGCCGGTGCGCAGGTCAGAGACGAAGGGCCAGGTGCCGAAGATCGCCGGCGCGCCGGGCTTGATTGCGTTGACGTAGACGACGCCTGCAAGGCACTCGGCCACCGCCTGCACGATGGTGAGCGCGATGGGCGCGGGCGCGGTGGCCCCCGCTTGCCCGGCGGAGAGGAGGAGCATGGGCATGCCGCGACGGATGCAATCTTCCATCGTGATGCAGGATTCCTCGGCAAACTTCATCGGTGGCACGACGAAGCAGTTGGAATTGCTCACAAACGGACGTTCGAGCCACTTCTCCTCGCCACCCGCGACCATGTGGATGAGGTCGAAGCAATCGGCGACGTGCGAGGGGTCGGAGAACGAGGTGCCGACGTGCTTCACCGTGCCGGAGAGGCTGCCGTACAGGGTGTTGAGGTCCATCTCCTTGTTGTCGACGACATCGCGGCAGACCATCGTGCGCTGGTAGAAGTGGATGTTGTCGAGGTTATCCACCAGCCGCGCGGCGTCATAGAGGTCTTGCGCCGTCGACTCGCGATACTCAAGCGTGATCGGGTCGACGATATGCACCGCCGCCCCAGCCGTGCCGTAATGCACGTTGCTGCCCGAAAGGTGCAGGTCATGGCGCGGGTCGCGGGCGTGGAGGGTGATGTTGCGGGCGGCAATCGCCAGCATATCCTCAACCAGCGCGCGGGGAAAGCGCAGGCGGCCGTCGTCGCCCTGAATGGCACCGGCCTTGGTCATGATCTCGACGCCGGAGGGTGGTGCCTGCGACAGGCCGATCTGCTCCAAGGCATCGAGGGCGGCGGCGTGGATCTGCTGCACGCCTTCCTCGCTCAGGGGTTTGTAACGGCCACCGGGCATGCCGGGGCGCACCGGGCGCACATCGTCGGCCAGGGGGGCCGCACGCATCGCCACGCGGGCGGAACGGCCACCGGGACGTCGGGCGCGGGCGGGTTCGCAGATTTCGCCAAGGTCGGTCATTATGCGTTACTCCCGCGGGTCAAAAGCTCGTCTATTTCGGTGCCGGATGCGGCGGCGAGAAGCGGGGCGAAACTGCCCTGCCCCAGCATCGCGCTGACGCTGTCACGGATGGCGGCATGGGTCAGCCGCGCGATCTGGCTGCCGGTGGAGATGCGACGCACACCGAGGGCCGCCAGTTCCGCAACCGTCAGCGATTTCAGCGGCCCGAAGGCCAGCGCGTTTACCGGCTTGGTCACGGCGGCGAGGATCTGCGCCAACTCGACCTTTCCGGGCGGCATCGGCAGATAAAGGAGATCCGCCCCCGCAGCCTCGAAGGCCTGCAAGCGGCGGATGCCTTCGTCCAGCGCGTAAGTGCGCTGCATCAGACCATCGGCGCGGGCGCAGAAGATGAACGGACGCCCCAGCACGCGGGCGGCAGCGGCCCCGGCGCGGATGCGTTCCACAGCGAGGGCAAAACCGTAGGGCGGGTTTCCGGCAACCATCTGCGTGTCCTCGATGCAGATGCCAGAGAGGCCGATTTCGCCAGCGAGCCGCACGGTTTCGGCAACCGTGTCGGGGTCATCGCCAAAGCCGTTCTCAAAATCACCGGACACGGGGAGCGGGGTCGCAGAGAGGATGTCGGCGGCATGGGTCAAGGCTTCGTCACGGCTGACGCCGCCAAAGTCGGGGCGGCCGAGGGTGAAGGCATGGGCGGCGGAACTGGTGGCCAGCGCCTTGGCGCCAAGTGCAGCCATCATGCGGGCGGAGCCGCGATCCCACGGGTTCGGGATGACGAAACAGCCCTGCTGGTGCAGATCGTGGAACGCCTGATGCCGGGCCGTCATGCGCGCACCCGTTCGGATTTCGGGTCGTGCATCGGGGCAAGGCTGGCAATGGCCTTGTGACGTTGGCCCGCGACCTCGATCTCATAGGTCGACCCAAGGATGTCGGCGTCGCTCTGACCCTTGCAGGGGACGTAACCCATGCCGATCGCCCCGCCGAGGAAGTGGCCGTAGTTGCCCGAGGTGACCGGGCCGACGATCTGGCCATCGCGCACAAGGGCTTCGTTGTGGAAGAGGAGCGGCTCGGGGTGGGTCAGGCGGAACTGCACCATCTTGCGCGGCACGCCTTCGTCTTCGCGGCGCAGCACGGCATCGCGACCGATGTAGCCGGGCTTCTTGCGGCTGGCCGTGAAACCGAGACCCGCGTCAAGCACATGGTCCTCGTCGGTGATGTCGTGGCCCCAGTGGCGGTAGGCTTTCTCGATCCGGCAGCTGTCTAGGGTATGAAGGCCGCAAAGCTTGAGGTCCAGATCGGCTCCTGCCGCCTCTATCGCCTCGAACACATGCGCGGTCTGGTCGGAGGCGACGTAAAGCTCCCAGCCTAGTTCGCCCACATAGGTAACGCGGTGCGCGCGGGCGAGACCCATGCCCGCCTCGATTTCACGAGCGGTGCCAAAGGGATGCGCTGCGTTGCTGAAGTCGGCGGGGCTGAGGCGCTGCATCAGCTCACGCGATTTCGGCCCCATGACGCAAAGCACGGATTCGGCGGCGGTCATGTCTGTGATGACGGCGAAATCATCGCCGACATGGGCGCGCAGCCAGGCAAGGTTGCGTTGCAGCGTGGCGCCGGGAACGACGAGGAGATAGGCGGTCTCGGACAGCCGCGTCACGGTGAGATCGGCCTCGATCCCGCCGCGCTCATTGAGGAACATGGTGTAGACGATGCGGCCGGTGGCCACGTCCATCTCGGCTGATGCGACCCGGTTCAGGAATCGGCAGGCGTCGCGCCCCTCAACCCGGATCTTGCCGAATGAGGTCATGTCGAAGAACCCGACACCTGTGCGCACCGCCATGTGTTCAGCGCGCTGGTTTTCGAACCAGTTCTGCCGCTTCCAGGAATAGTGGTACTCCCGCTCCTGCCCCTCGCCCGCGAACCAGTTGGCACGTTCCCAGCCGGCAACCTCGCCAAAGACCGCGCCGCGGGCCGTCAGGTGGTCATGGATCGGCGACCGCCGCACACCGCGCGAGGTAACGACTTGGCGGTAGGGGAAATGGTCGGCGTAAAGCAGGCCTAGCGTTTCCGACACCCGCTCTTTCAGATAGCTGCGGTTGCGCTGGAAGGGCTGCGCGCGGCGGATATCGACCTCCCACAGGTCGAACGGCGCTTCGCCTTCGGTGATCCAATGCGCCAGCGCCATGCCCGCCCCGCCCGACCCGGCAATGCCGACCGAGTTGTAACCGGCAGCGATCCAGTAGCCGCCAAGTTCCGGCGCTTCGCCCAGATAGTAGCGGTCGTCAGGGGTAAAGCTTTCGGGGCCGTTGAAGAAGGTGTGGATGCCGGCGGTCTGAAACAGCGGCAGGCGATTCATCGCGTGTTCGAGGATCGGCTGGAAGTGGTCCCAGTCCTCGGGCAGCGTGTCGAACATGAAATCGTCGCGGATGCCGGTCTGGCCCCAGCCGGTCATCCCCCAGGGCTTGGCCTTGGGTTCGAATGCGCCGACCATCATCTTGCCTGCATCCGACTTGTAGTAGGCGCATTCGTCCGGCACCCGCAGAACCGGCAAATGTCCAAGCCCTTCAACGGGTTCGGTGACGAGGTAAAAGTGCTCGCAGGCATGCAGCGGCAGGGTCACGCCCGAGGCTTCGGCAAGGTCGCGTCCCCACATGCCGCCACAGTTGACGACGACGTCGGTGGCAACATGGCCCGGCTCGCCATCCGCGCCGATGTAATCCACGCCGGTGACGCGCCCCGCTGCCTTGGTGACGCCGGTCACCTTGGTGTGCTCGAAGATCTGCGCGCCACGCATCCGCGCGCCCTTGGCCAGCGCCATCGCGATGTTGGCCGGATCACACTGGCCATCCAGCGGCAGCGCCACCGCGCCGACCACCCCGTCGATGTTCAGGTGCGGATACTTCGCCTTCGCCTCGGTTGGTGAAATTTCGTGCACCTCGACGTCGAAGATCCGCGCGACGGTGGCCTGACGCAACAACTCCTCGTGCCGCGCCTCGGTCAGCGCGACCGAGATGCTGCCGACCTGGCGCATCCCCGTTTCCACCCCGGTCTCGGCAGCAAGCTTGACGTAAAGATCGGCGGAATACTTCGCGAGCCGCGTCATGTTGGCCGATCCGCGCAACTGCCCGATCAACCCGGCCGCGTGCCAAGTGGTGCCTGAGGTCAGCTGCTTGCGCTCCAGAAGCACCACATCGGTCCAGCCCATCTTGGCCAGATGATAGGCCACCGAACAGCCCGACACCCCGCCCCCGATGATCACCGCACGCGCCTGCCGTGGAATCTCAGCCATTCATCTGTCCTCAAATATCCCGGGGTCCGGGGCAGCGCCCCGGCGGCCGGTCACGCCTTGATCCGCTCGTTCTTCTTGTCCCAGACCGCGCCGTGGCCCATCACTTCTGCCGCCAGCCGCTCGCCATAAGCTTCGACCTCCAGCACGGTGCCGGGCACCGCGAGGTTGGCTTTCAGCATCCCCAGCGCCACCACATGCCCGACCCGGTGGCCCATCGCGGCGGACGTGACCTCGCCGACGATCTGGTCTCCGTGCCAGAGGTTGGCCATATAGGGCGGGTCGGCGGGGCCGGTGGCGACCTTCAGCGCGACGAAGCGCTTGGCGACACCGCGCTGCTTCTCGGCCAGAAGGGCGGCCTTGCCGGGGAAGTCCTTGTCCCAGTCGATGAAACGCTCGAGGCCACCTTCAAGAAGCGAGTAATCCGTCGACAGATCGCCCTTCCAGGCGCGGTAGCCCTTTTCCATCCGCAAGCTGTTTAGCGCCCGCATCCCGAACGGCACCGCGCCGGATTGCAAAAGCGTGTCGTAGATCGTGGCTGCATCGGCACGGTCGCAGTGGATTTCCCAGCCCAACTCGCCGGCAAAGCTGACGCGGACGAGGGCGACGTTGCAACCTGCGACCTTGGCGAAATACTGGATCGACAGCCACGGCAGCGTCAGGTCGGCCTCGGTGATCGGGGCCAGGATCTCGCGCGCCTTGGGGCCGGTGACGATGAAGCAGTTGATGCGGTCGGACCAGTCTTCCAGCGTGACGCCTTCCGGCAGACCGCGGCGGATCAGGTCGGCATCGTGCTTTTGCGCGACGGCGGCAGTGATCACGCCGATGTCCTCGTCGCTGAACGGCAGCACGGTCATCTCGGTCACGATCCGGCCGCGTGCGTCGGCGAAATAGGCGAGGCCAATCTTGCCATCGGGAGGCAGGCGGCTGGCGGTCAGGCTGTCGAGATGCGCGCGCGCGCCGGGGCCGGTGAGGCGGAGGCGGGTGAAGCCGGGCAGGTCCAGGACCCCTGCCCCGTCGCGCACAGCGGAACATTCGGCGGCGATGCGGGCCTCCCAAGGGCCTGCGCGGTTCCAGGTCTGGGTCGCTTCCCAACTGGTGTCGTCGCCGGGCATCGCGAACCATTCGGCGCGTTCCCAGCCGTTGTAAGGCGCCATCACGCCGCCGAGGGCCTTCACCCGGTCATGCACCGGCGAAAGCTTGCGATCGGGAGCGGCGGGCCAGCGGGCCATCGGGAAATGCATCCCGTATTCGTGGCCGTAAACCTCCATCCCCTTCTGGATGCAGTAGTCCTCGTCCTCCCAGCCGGTAAAGCGGCGCGGGTCGCAGGACCACATGTCCCATTCGGTGCCGCCTTCGGTGACCCATTCGGCCAGCACCTTGCCTGCGCCTCCGGCCTGACAGATGCCGAAGGTAAAGACGCAAGCCTCAAACGCGTTTGGCACGCCGGGCATCGGGCCGATCAGCGGATTGCCATCGGGGGTATAGGGGATCGGGCCGTTGATCACCTTGGTCAGCGCCGCCTTTTCAAGCAGCGGCACGCGCGCCATGGCATCGGCAATGTGCCATTCCAGCCGCTCCAGATCGTCGGGGAAGAGCTGAAAACTGAAGTCCTGCGGGAACGGGTCGTCGGGCGTATGCCAATGCGCGCGGCAGTTCTGCTCATACGGGCCAAGGTTGAAGCCGTGCTTTTCCTGACGCAGATAATAGGAGCTGTCGACATCGCGCAGAAGCGGCAGCTTGCCCCCGGTCTCAGTCGAGTAGGCTTCGATCTCGGGGATGGTGTCGAAAAGCATGTATTGATGGCTCATCACCATCATTGGCAGGTTGCGGTTGAACATTTTCGCGACCTCACGGGCATAGTAGCCCGCCGCGTTCACCACATACTCGGCACGCACCTCGCCTTTCGGAGTGGTCAAGATCCACTCCGTCCCCGTCCAGCGCGCGTCGGTGACCGGGCAGAACCGTTCCACCCGCGCACCAAGGTTGCGCGCACCCTTGGCCAGCGCCTGCGTCAGCTGGGCCGGGTCGATGTCACCATCGTAGGGGTCGTAAAGCGCGCCGGTCAGCTCGTGCGTCTCGACAAAGGGATATTTCGCACGAATCTCGTCGGGGCCAAGGATCGCAAGGTCCATGCCCTGATAGCGCCCCATGCCGACGACGCGCTTGAATTCCTGCAACCGCTCAGGTGAGTGGCCGAGGCGGACGGAGCCCGTGACGTGGTAGTTCATCGGGTAGTCGACCTCGGCGCCGAGGCCACGGTAAAGGCCCGCAGAATACCGCTGCATGTTCATGATCGACCATGACGACGAAAAGGTAGGCACGTTACCCGCGGCATGCCAGGTCGAACCCGCAGTTAGTTCATTCTTTTCAAGGAGAAGGCAATCGGTCCAACCAGCCTTGGCCAGGTGGAAAAGGCACGAGGCCCCCACCGCGCCGCCGCCGATGATGACCACCCGTGCGCTTGCAAATTCGGCCATCGCTGCCCTCCCTGTTCCCCGCGCACTATCATGCTGGCTGCGGTAGCTTTCAATTCGGCGCAGACGGGTCTATTGATCGGAAAAAGCGATCAGGGAGCGCCATGCAGATCGAGCTTCTGGACACCTTTCTGGACCTTGCCGAAACGCGCAGTTTCCACCGCACCTCGGACCGGCTGGGGATCACGCAATCGACCGTGTCATCGCGTGTCACGGCGCTTGAACAGGCGGTTGGATCGCGATTGTTCGACCGGTCCCGCGCCGGGACCGACCTGACGGCGGAGGGCAAGCGGTTCGAGCCGCACGCACGCGCGCTGCGCCACGAGTGGAACGAGGCGCGGCGGCGTATCCAGATTCCGCAGGGTGCGGCGCAGCTGCTTCGCCTTGGCATCCAGAACGACCTTGCGGCGATGTATCTGGGCGACTGGATGGCGGGGTTCCGGCGGGCCTTGCCGGAAGCGGCCTTCTACATCGAGCCGGATTATTCCAACCAGATGTGCGCCGACCTTTTGACCGGCATCCTCGACTTTGCCGTGATGTTCAGCCCGAAACCGCACCCGGACCTGCATTTCGAAAGCGTGGGAGATGTGGCCTACCGGATGGTCTCGACCACGACAGACCGGCTGGACGAGGTATCGGCGGAAAGCTTTGTCTTTGCCCATTTCTCGCCCGCCTTCGAGGAGATGCACCGTCAGTTGACGCCGGGTCTGGCGGGGGCTGCGGTGTCGGTCGGGCAATCGGCCTCGGTGGTGTCCTTGCTGATGGCGATGGGCGGTTCGGGTTATGTGCTGGAAAAGACCGCTGACGCGATGGTTGCGGCGGGCGGGTTCCGGCTGGTGACCGACGCGCCGGTCTTGCGCCAGCCGGTCTTTGCCGCCTTGCACATCCGGCACCGGATTGCGCCCCTGCACCGCAAGCTGGCGCAGCTGGTGTCGCGGCATCTGGCCTAGAACGTCATCTGCACCCGGTGGCCCGGCGCGTGGGCAAGGCGGACGTAAGTCACCGGGCCAAGCGTGCCGAAGGTGGTACGTTCCGCGATGAAAAGTGCCGTGCCGGGGGCGACCCCGAGAACAGCGGCCTCGCGTTCGTTGGCAGGTTCGGCGCAGAAGGTGATGTCGCCGGAAACGAGGCTGACATAGGTCACCAGCCATTCGTTGGCGCTGAGGGCCGCGAAATCGGGCGAGGGATCGGGCAGCACGACCGGGTTCAGCCAGCGGTCCTCCAGCACATAGGGCCGTCCGCCCGCGAGGTGCAGGGTTTCAAGATGGCGCAGGTTGGCCCCTTCGCACAGACCAAGCCGCGAGGTGACCGGAACCGGGGCCGCGCGGACCTCGTCGGTCAAAAGGTCGAAGCTGTGGGGCAGCCCCTTCGCCTCGACATCCTGACGGATCACGGGGATGTCGAGCTTGGCCCGGCGCACCGGCAATTCGGCGACGCGGGTTCCGGCGCGCTTCTTGCGTTCGATCACGCCCGCCTCGGCCAGATCGCGCAGCGCGCGGTTGACGGTGGCGCGGGCGACGTTGAATTCCTGCGCGAGGCTTTCCTCGCCGGGGATGAGGCCACCGGGCGGCCATTGGCGCGCACGGATCCGGCGCAGCACCTCGGCGCGGACCGCTTCCCAACCGCCGGTCATGCGCGGGCCTTGAGGGCGGCGATGCAGCTTCGGTAGCGCGCCTCGATCCGGTCGCGGGCGATGTGGCGGCCGTCCTTGACGATGTGGCGTCCGGCTGACCAGAGGTTTGCCACGGCGCTGTCCGGCGCGGCGAAAACCCACGCGTCCAGAAGGGTGTCGCCGGACAGGCCGGTGAGTGCGAGGCTGTCGGTCGGCAGGGCCATCAGGTCGGCCCACTGTCCGACCGCAATCGAGCCGGACCGGCGGCCCGCCGCCTGCGCGCCCCCGGCAAGGCTCGCGTCAAGGAGGGTGCGACCGGTGGACTGCGTGGGCGATGCGATGACGGCGCGGGCCTTCCGGGCAAGCCGCTGCGAATATTCCAGGAGCCGAAGTTCACCTGTCAGGCTGATCTGGACGTTGCTGTCAGTGCCGACACCGAAGCGCCCGCCTGCGGCAAGCCAGCCGGGACCGTCGAAAATGCCGTCACCAAGGTTCGCCTCGGTGATCGGGCAAAGGCCTGCCACCGCCCCGGTTTGCGCCAGCCCCAAGACCTCATGCGGCTGCATCTGGGTGACGTGGATCAGGCACCAGCGCGGATCGAGGCCAAGGTTGGCCAACGCCCATTCGACCGGACGCGCGCCATAGGCGGCCTGCACCTCGGTCACCTCGGCAACCTGTTCGGCAAGGTGGAGGTGCAGGGGGCCTTCCGTCAAACGCGGCAGTTCGGCCAACGAGGGGCGGCTGACGGCACGCAGGGAATGGGGGGCGATGCCGATGGTGGCGTCAGGGGCAAGGCGGCCAACCTCGGCAGCGGCCGCGTCGTAAAGCCGCGCAAACCGGTCAAGTTCCGAGCCAAAGCGCAACTGCCCGCCCGAAAGCGCCCGACCGTCACAGCCGCCCTGTTCGTAAAGAACCGGCAGCAGCGTCAGCCCGACGCCGGTTTCCGCCGCCGCCGCAATGATGCGCGACGAGGTTTCGGCTGGGTTCGCGTAACCGCCGCCGCCGGGCTGGTGGTGGACGTAGTGAAACTCGGCCACCGCCGCATATCCCGCCTCGGCCATCTCAACCATCGCGAGGGCTGCGACCGCTTCGATATCTTCGGGGGAAAGCTGGTCGAGAAAGCGGTACATCAGGCTGCGCCACGTCCAGAAACTGTCTTGTCCTGCGGTGCGCGCTTCGGTCAGCCCTGCGATTGCGCGCTGGAAGGTGTGGGAATGAAGGTTCACCGGCGCAGGCAAAAGAACCCCGTGACGCTCGCCCTCTGGCGCGGTGCCGGGGCTGACCTCGGAGATGCGGCCTTCGGTGACGACGATCCGCACATCCTTGGCCCAGCCGTCCGGCAGAAGGGCGCCTTGAGCGTGCAGGATCATCTTGGCCTCGCTTGACATGGAGTATTATGTGCAGACATATTAGCCAAAGCCGCAGACATAAATCAAGGTCCCTGATGTCGACTCTGCTGACAGATGCAACGCTAGCCACGATGAACGGCGGCTACGGGCTGATCCCGGAGGGTGCCGTTGCGATGGTGGAGGGACGGATTGTCTGGGTAGGCAAGTCTGCCGATATTCCTTCGCAATTTCAGAACTTTCCACAGCATGGATGCGGGGGTCGCCTTGTCACCCCTGGTCTGATCGACTGCCACACGCATGTCGTGTTCGGCGGCAATCGGGCGACAGAATTCGAGATGCGTCTGAACGGGGCCAGCTACGAGGAGGTCGCGCGCGCCGGGGGCGGGATTCTGTCGACCGTGACAGCCACGCGGGCGGCGTCGGAAGCGGAACTGCTGGCCGAGGCCCTGCCCCGCGTTGATCTGATGATCGCGGCGGGTGCAACGGTGATCGAGGTGAAATCGGGCTACGGGCTTACCGTGGCGGACGAAATCAAGATGCTGCGCGTAGCGCGGGCGATTGCCAAGGCGCGGCGGGTGCATGTGGTGACAACGCATTTGGCCGCGCACGCCGTTCCGCCCGAATACACGGGGCGCGCGCAGGACTATCTTGCCGAGGTGGCGATCCCCTCCCTGCGGCAGGCCCATGCCGGGGGTCTGGTCGATCAGGTTGATGCCTTCTGCGAGGGGATAGCGTTTTCGCCCGACGAACTGCGCCCCCTGTTCGCCGTGGCGGCGGAACTTGGGCTGCCGGTGAAACTGCACGCCGAGCAACTGTCGGACCTGAAGGGCGCGGTGATGGCCGCCGAGCATGGCGCATTGTCGGCGGACCATCTGGAATATCTCGGCGCCGATGGCGTGGCGGCAATGGCCGCTGCCGGGACGGTTGCAGTGATCCTGCCGGGGGCGTTCTACACGCTGCGCGAGACGCAGGCGCCGCCGATTGCAGCCTTGCGCGCGGCAGGCGTACGTATGGCCGTGGCGACCGACATGAACCCCGGATCCTCCCCCATCGCCTCGTTGCCCTTGGCGATGAACATGGCCTGCACCCTCTTTCGCCTGACGCCCGAGGAGGCGCTTGCCGGCGCGACCGTCCATGCGGCGGCGGCACTGGGGCTGGCGGACCGGGGCCGCATCCTGCCCGGGCAACATGCCGACCTTTGTGTCTGGGAGGCGCGTCACCCGGCGGAACTGTCCTACCGGATCGGCGCAACCCCGCTTCATTCCCGCATTTTCGGAGGCGAAATTGACCGCTGAAATCCTGATCCACGGTCGCACGACGCTGCGCCAGCTTGAACGCATCTGGCGTGAGGGCGCGCCTGCCCGATTGGACCCATCGGCCAAGGCCGGTATCGTGGCGGCAGCAGCCCATATCGCCCGTGCCGCGGCTGGAACTTCGGCGGTCTATGGCGTGAACACCGGCTTTGGCAAGCTGGCAAGCCTGAAGATCGCGCCGGAAGATACTGCCACACTTCAGAAAAACCTTATCCTTAGCCATTGCTGCGGGGTTGGTGAGGCGATGGAGCCTGCGACCGTTCGGCTGATGATAGCACTCAAACTCCTGTCGCTTGGCCGTGGCGCTTCCGGCGTTAGGTGGGAGATTGTCGCGCTGCTGGAGGGGATGCTTGCGAAAGGGGTCGTGCCGGTGATCCCGGCGCAAGGCTCGGTCGGCGCGTCGGGCGATCTGGCCCCCCTCGCCCACATGGCGGCAGCGATGATCGGCGAGGGCGAGGCGGTTTTCGCTGGCGAGACGCTGACGGGGCGCGAAGCGTTGGTGCGGGCGGGGTTGCATCCGGTCGTGCTGGGCCCGAAGGAAGGGCTGGCGCTGATCAACGGCACCCAGTTTTCCACGGCCTACGCGTTGGCCGGGTTGTTCGACGGCTGGCGCGCGGCTCAGACCGCGCTGGTGACAAGCGCTATGTCGACCGATGCGATCATGGGATCGACCGCGCCGCTTGCCCCTGAGATTCACAGTTTGCGCGGTCACGCTGGCCAGATCGAGGCGGCGGCGGCGATGCGTGACCTCTTGGACGGTTCGGAGATCCGCGAAAGCCACCGCGAGGGCGACACCCGCGTGCAGGACCCCTATTGCATCCGCTGTCAGCCGCAGGTCACGGGTGCGGCGATGGATGTGCTGCGAATGGCCGCGCGGACGCTGGAGGTGGAAGCCAACGCGGCCACTGACAACCCGCTGGTGCTGACCGATGGGCAAATCGTATCCAGTGGGAACTTCCACGCCGAACCCGTTGGGTTTGCTGCCGATATGATCGCGATGGCACTGGCCGAGATTGGCGCGATTGCGCAACGCCGGGTGGCGTTGATGGTCGATCCGGTATTGTCCTTCGACCTGCCCGCCTTCCTGACGCCGAAGCCGGGGCTGAACTCCGGCTTCATGATTGCCGAGGTGACGACGGCGGCCTTGATGAGCGAGAACAAGCATCTGGCGCATCCGACGGTGATTGATTCCACCCCGACCTCGGCCAATCAGGAAGACCATGTCAGCATGGCTGCCCACGGCGCGCGGCGCCTGGTTCGGATGAACGCGAACCTGCAGGCGATCCTTGGGGTCGAGGCGCTTTGTGCGGCGCAGGGCATCGGGTTTCGTGCGCCGCTGGAGACCTCGCCCCCCTTGCAGCGGGCGGTTGCGCGTCTGCGCTGCGACGTGCCGGTGCTGGAAAATGACCGCTACCTCGCCCCCGATCTTGCCGCCGCTGCCTTGATGGTGGCCGACGGCAGCCTTGCCCATGCCACCCTGACCCCCTTGCCGGAGCTTTGACATGAGCCGCCACAACACCCGCGACATCTATCCCGCGACCGGCACCGAGATCAGCGCGAAAAGCTGGCTGACAGAGGCGCCGCTCAGAATGCTGATGAACAACCTGCACCCTGACGTCGCCGAGAACCCGCATGAGCTGGTGGTTTATGGCGGCATCGGGCGGGCGGCGCGGACGTGGGAGGATTTCGACCGGATCGTCGCATCCCTGCGCGATCTTGAGGCGGACGAGACGCTCTTGGTGCAATCCGGCAAGCCGGTCGGCATCTTCCGCACCCACAAGGATGCGCCGCGGGTGCTGATTGCAAACTCGAACCTCGTGCCGCATTGGGCGACCTGGGACCATTTCAACGAGTTGGATAAGAAGGGTCTGGCGATGTACGGCCAGATGACGGCGGGGTCCTGGATCTATATCGGCACGCAAGGGATTGTGCAGGGGACCTATGAGACCTTCGCCGAGGCCGGGCGGCAGCATTACGACGGCAACCTGAAGGGGCGCTGGATCCTGACCGGCGGGCTTGGTGGAATGGGCGGCGCGCAGCCTTTGGCGGCGGTGATGGCGGGGGCCTGCTGCCTTGCGGTGGAGTGTGACGAGACGCGGATCGATTTCCGTCTGCGCACCCGCTATGTCGACGCGAAGGCGCGGACGCTGGACGAAGCCCTGGCGATGATCGCGGAGTGGACGGCGAAAGGCGAGGCGAAGTCGGTTGGCCTTCTGGGCAACGCGGCGGATGTGTTCCCGGAACTGGTGCGGCGGATGAAGGCGGGGGGGGTGCGGCCGGACATCGTGACCGACCAGACGAGCGCCCACGACCCCTTGAACGGCTATCTGCCGCAGGGCTGGACGGTGGAGCAGGCGAAAGCGGCGCGGGAGACCGATCCGAAATCGGTGGAGCATGCGGCGCGGGCCTCGATGAAAACCCATGTCGCGGCGATGGTGGATTTCTGGAACGCTGGTGTGCCGACCTTAGACTACGGCAACAACATCCGTCAGGTGGCGCTGGACGAGGGTTTGGAGAACGCGTTTGCCTTTCCGGGGTTCGTTCCGGCCTATATCCGGCCCTTGTTCTGCAAGGGGATCGGGCCGTTTCGGTGGTGCGCGCTGTCGGGCGATCCGGAGGATATCTACAAGACGGATGCGGCGATGAAGCGGCTGTTCCCGGAGAACGCCCACCTTCACAACTGGCTGGATATGGCGCGGGAGCGGATCGCGTTTCAGGGCTTGCCGGCGCGGATCTGCTGGATCGGGCTTGGCGACCGGCACCGGGCGGGGCTGATGTTCAACGAGATGGTCGCGAGCGGAGAGTTGAAGGCGCCGATCGTGATCGGGCGGGACCATCTGGATTCAGGCTCGGTCGCATCCCCGAACCGGGAGACGGAGGCGATGAAGGACGGGTCGGACGCGGTGAGCGACTGGCCCCTGCTGAACGCGCTTCTGAATACGGCGTCGGGGGCGACGTGGGTGTCCTTGCATCATGGCGGCGGTGTGGGGATGGGGTTCAGCCAGCATTCCGGCATGGTCGTGGTGGCGGACGGGACGGAAGATGCGGCGCGGCGGTTGTCGAATGTCTTGTGGAACGACCCGGCAACGGGGGTGATGCGGCATGCCGATGCGGGGTATGAGATTGCCCGCGATTGCGCGGTGGAGCATGGCTTGCGGTTGCCGGGAATCCTGTGACGTCCCACGGTGGGACGTTCCCAGAACCGTTCGGTATCAACGGGTTGGCGTTGGCGTTAAGGGGTTGATAACCCTTAACGCTCCTGCGCGCCCTTGCCTGCGAGGATGCGCGGGCGGGCTTTTTCGATCCGCGCAAGCCGGGTGGCGGCGGTCTTGGCACTTGAAAGCAGGATCACATAGCTGCGTTGGCGACCGGGTGTCAGGCGGTGAAACGCCTCGGCAAGCTCGGGGTCCATGTCGAGGGCTTCGATCAGTTCGGGCGGCAGTTCCACCTCGGCTGCGGTTTTCTTGGGAAGGATGCCTGCCTCGGCGTAAGCCATCGCCTCGGCCAGATAGGCGCGGATCGTGGCCTCCATGGCGCGCGGGGCGGCGTTGTCGGTGAAGCGCAGGCTGTCAGGGTGCTGCGTGTTCGGGCCTTGGCGTTCAAGCACGCCGTCCGCGTCCTGCATCAAGGCAGAGTTGAAGAAGTTAAGCCGGAAATCACCGCGCAGTGCGCCGATCAGGGCGACGTTGCGGCCTGCGTGCGTATAGCAGGGGTGGCCCCATTTCACCGTCTCGGTGAGGCCCGCATCGCGGCAGATGCGGCGAAGGTCGGCGAGGCCTGTGGCCCAGAAGCGGGTCGAACAGTCCGCCGTCGCAAAGCGGGCGCAGCGACCGCAACCAAGGGTGAAATAGTCTTCGATATCGGTGATCATCAGCGGTCCTTCCGGGGGCCCGGAGATCAAAGCCAGATCGGGTTCGACCAGGCGCGTTTGCCGGCGGCGTCGATCACGGCGACGCGCAGCCAGGGGGAGCCGTTCAGCCGGTCGAGCGGAACCGAGGCGCGGGTCATCGAATGGCCGTGGACGGACCTTGCGCCAGTGCCTTTACCCATCGCGACGACTGATGCGGCGGTGGAACATTCGACGGTGACGTGGTCGCCTTCGACGCGGATGCTGCGAATCTCCGGGCCTTGCGAGGAGTAGAACGCGCCATCCTTCAACGCCTGCAACAGCGCCTCGGGCGTGTTTTCGGTGGCTTTCACCATGACCCAACCGCCGAAATGATCGGGTTCGTGGAAATGCGCGTCGTCGGTGGCGATGAGGTTGAGGCGGCGGCCTTCGGTCAGAAGAAGGTCGGCAATCGCGGCACCATCGGGGCGGTCGCAGCCGGTGGCGCAGCCGTGGTTGTAAATCTCGACCGCATGCGCGGTGGTGATGGAACGGGCGTCTGCGAGGGTCAGGCCGGACCATTGCGGGTGGGCGATGGCAACGAAGGCCCCGGCCGCCACGGCACGGGCGGCGATTTCGGGGCCGGTCTCCTGCCCATCGACAGGCAGGAAGCCGGGGGAATTGGAGGGCGCGAAATCGGGCGGCAGGCCAACGGCGAGGATGTGCCAAAGCTCGCCGTTCAGCATGGCGCCGGAATGGAGTTCGGCACCGAGGATGGTGGTGAAGGCATCGTCGCGAAACGGCACGGTATCGACGATCGGGTAGTCGTAGCTGCCGATGAAATGATCGGTGAGGGCCAGGAAATCATAGCCTTCGGCGCGGTAGCGGCGGCAAACCTCTGCCGGTGCCAGCACGCCGTCGGAGCGGGTGGAATGGGTGTGCAGGTTGCCGCGCCAGAACCGGCCGGGGTTGGTGAAGGCGATGTGGCTGGTCATATGGTCCCCCGGATCAGCACTTGCAGGTCAGCGACATTGGTGCCGGTGCCGCCCGTCATCAGAAGATCATCCGAAGCGGCAAGGCAAGGGTTGCTGTCATTCTGTGACAGGCGCGCGACAGGGTCGATGCCTTTGGCACGCATCCGGGCGAGGCTGCCGTGATCGACGACGGCGCCGGCGGCCTCGGTCGGGCCGTCGCGACCATCGGTGCCGCCCGACAGGAACACCCATGGCGCGGGCCAGCCCTGCGCCTCGGCCAGAAGGGCGACGCGCAGGGCAAGTTCTTGATTGCGGCCACCAAGGCCGCTGCCCTTCAGGATGACGGTGGTCTCGCCGCCGAAAAGCGTGATGCCGGGGCCGGTGGCGGCAACGCGGCGGGCGGCGTTGGCCACGTCGCCCACGAGGGCGTCGTCGGGGACATGCGCGGTGGGGGCGGCGGCGGCCATGGCGAGCACGGATTTTCGGTTGGAGCCGATCAGGGTGTTGGTGGCGGCGGGCATCGGGGGCGCGGCGGTTTCGGGCGCGGCAAGATGGGCGCGGACTGACGGTGGCAGCGCCTCCCAGACGTGGTGGGCCTTGAGGATAGCCACAGCCTCGGCCCTCGTGCCCAAGGGGGCAACGGTCGGGCCGGAGGCGATGGCGCGGAGGTCATCGCCGATCACGTCGGAGAGGATGAGGGCGGTGACATGGGCGGGGGCGGCTGCGCGCACGAGGCCACCGCCCTTCAGGCGCGAAAGCTGCTGGCGGACGAGGTTCATCTGGCCGATTTCGGCGCCGGAGCCGAGGAGAAGGCGGTTGACGGCGGCCTTGTCCGCAAGACTGACGCCTGCGACCGGGGCGGGCAGCAGCGCCGAGCCGCCGCCCGAGATGAGGGCGAGGATGTGCTGGCCGGGCTGCATCTGCGCCAGGCGGTCGAGGATCAGGTCGGCGGCGGCGGCACCGCGGGCGTCGGGAACCGGGTGGCTGGCGGCAAGGACGGTGGCGCCGGCAAGCGGGCGGGCGTTTTCGTCATTGGTGACGACGAGGGTTTCAGTGGGCCCAAGCCCTGCAAGGGCGGCCTCGGCCATGGTCCGCGCGGCCTTGCCGATGGCGAGGATCAGGTCGGGGTGCGGCACGGTCGCCAGTGCCTCGGCGACGGCGCGGGCCGGGTCGGCGGCGGCGAGGCCTGCCTGAAAGATGCGGGTCGCTTCGGCCTTGGTCATCGCGGGTCCTTTCGGTGTGGCCGATCCTTGCCCGTTCACGCGGGCGTGTTCAAGCGGCCCCTCGCTGATCTCGTCTGTTCATGATATTCGGGTTCAACCAAATGTTGTGTGAGCGGAGACCGCAGCAATGTCGCTTGTTCGTTTCGATCCGTCCAGTGATGCGGAATTAGCCGTCGCGGTGAACCCCGACGCGATGCTGGAAAGTGCTGCGAATGCGGCCGCGTTCCTGAAAGCGCTGTCGCATGAAGGTCGGCTGATGATCCTGTGCCATCTGGTCTCGGGCGAGAAGTCGGTGACCGAGCTGGAGCAACTGCTGTCATCACGGCAGGCGGCGGTAAGCCAGCAACTGGCGCGGCTGCGGCTGGAAGGGCTGGTTTTTGCAAGGCGCGAGGGTAAGTCGATCTACTATTCGATCCAGGACCCGAAGGTGCTGCGCACGATCCGCCTGATGCACGAGATGTACTGCGAAGGCTGAGCCTATCCCCGACCGATGTAGGGCATGTCGCGGGCCATGATCGTGACGAAGGGCGTGTTCACGTCGAGGGGCAGGCTTGCCATGTGCAGGACGGTGCTGGCGACGTGGGCCACGTCCATCACCGCTTCGGCGCGGATGCTGCCATCGGCTTGCGGCACGCCTTGGGTGAAGCGGGCGGCCATGTCCGTGAGCGCGTTGCCGATGTCGATCTGCGCACAGGCAATGTCGAAGCGCCGTCCGTCGAGGCCGAGGGTGCGCGTCAGCCCGGTGACCGCGTGTTTCGACATGGTGTAGGGTGCCGAGCCGGGGCGCGGGACGTGGGCGGAAATCGAGCCGTTGTTGATGATGCGGCCGCCTTGCGGGGTCTGGTGGCGCATCAGCCCGAAGGCGGCGCGGGCGCAGAGGAACATGCCGGTGATGTTGGTCTGGCTGAGACGGAGCCAGTCGTCGACCGCAATCTCGTCGATCGGCGCGCCGGGAAGCGAGATGCCGGCGTTGTTGAAGAGGACGTCGAGGCGGCCGAAGCGCGCCTTCAGGGTGGCAAAGGCCGCATCGACGGCTGCGGGTTCGGTGACGTCGCAGGGCAGGATCAGCGCGTCATGGCCGGCGGCAGTTTCCACCAGAGCCGCTTCGCGGCGGCCCATCAGGGCAACCTGCCAGCCTGCGGCGAGAAAAGCCGTGGCGGTGGCGCGACCGATGCCGCTGCCGGCGCCGGTGATCAGGATTGTCTGTGGCATGTGTGTCCCCCTGCCCCATGGTTAGGCGGTTCGGCGCGGGGCGTCCAGAGGCTCAGGCGCCGAGCGTCGTGCGGCGGGTGAGGATCTGGCGTCGGATGAAGGCGGCGATGAAAAGCCCGGTCAGCACGAGGATGATCGTCGGGGCGGTGGCGCTGTCGAGATGAAAGCTTGCCCAGGTGCCGACCAGCATCGAGACGACGCAGACGATCACCGCCACGACGATCATCCACCCGAAGCTGCGCACCAGAAGGAAGGCGATGGCCCCGGGCGAAATCAGGAGGCCGATGGCGAGAATCAGGCCGACCGAGGACAGCGTCGCCACGATGGTCAGCGACAGGATGGCGAGAAGGCCGTAATGCAGCACGCCGGTCCTTAGGCCCGAAGCCTGTGCCTGCGCCGGATCAAAGGCGTGCAGCATCAGGTCGCGCCATTTCAGGAGCAGCAGCGCTGTCACCGGAAGGGAGATCAGCGCTGCGGTCAGAAGATCCCCCGGCCCAATGCCGAGCATGTTGCCAAAGAGGATATGGTCGAGATGCACATCGGTGCTGATCGAGGTGTAGAGCACGATGCCAAGGGCGAACATGCCCGAGAACACCACGCCCATCACGGTATCCTGTTTGACCCGGCTGTTGCCGGAAAGGTAGCCGGTGGCCAGTGTGCAGGCCATGCCGGCAGCGAAGGCTCCGACGAGAAGCGGGATGCCCAGGATATATGCAAGCACGATGCCGGGCAACACGGCATGGCTGACCGCGTCGCCCATCAGCGCCCAGCCCTTCAGCACCAGAAAGCACGACAGGATTGCGGTCGGCGGGGCAACGATCAGGGAAATCCAGAACGCGTTTTGCATGAACGGAAACTGGAACGGCTGGAGCAGCGTCTCGATCATGTCAGCGCCTTTGCAGCCTTGCGCCGCGCGGCCAGAAGCCCGTGTTTCGGGGCGAGGAGGAAGGCCGCGAGGAAGATCAGGGTTTGCAGCAGGACGATGACACCACCGGTCGCCCCGTCGAGGAAGTAGCTGATGTAGGCACCGAGAAAGCTTGTGCCGGAGCCGATAGCGACCGAAAACGCGATGAGGCGCGGGAAGCGGTCGGTCAGAAGATAGGCGGTGGCGCCGGGCGTGACGACCATCGCCACGACGAGGAAGGCGCCCACCGTCTGCATCGCGGCAACTGTGGAGGCGGAAAGGAGGGTGAAGAACACGACTTTCAGCACGTCAGGGCGGAGGCCGATGCTGCGGGCGTGGGTTTCATCGAAGAAGGTGACCATCAGGTCCTTCCACTTTGCCAGAAGGATCACCGCCGAAATCACGCCGATCAGCACGAGTTGCAGGGTATCTTCCGGGGTAATGGCGAGGATGTTGCCCATCGTGATGGTCTGGATCGACACCGAGGTCGGGTAGATCGAGATCAGGAAGAGGCCAAGGCCGAAGAACGAGGTGAAGATGAGGCCGATGATGGTATCGACCTTGAGCCCGGAGCGGCCAGAGAGAAACAGCATCGCGGCGGCGGCGAGGCCACCGGAGAGGAACGCGCCGAGCGCGAAGGGAAGCCCGAGGATATAGGCCCCCGCGACGCCCGGAACGACCGAATGGGAAAGCGCGTCGCCGATCAGCGACCAGCCCTTGAGCATCAGGTAAGCCGAGAGGAAGGCGCAGACGCCGCCGACGAGGGCAGAGACCCACATCGCATTTACCATGTAACTGTAGGCGAAGGGTTCAAGCATCTGAATTGGAATGAAAAGAAGCGCGTTCCGTGCCGGTCTTGCGCCGCGCCTCTGCGCGCCGTGGGCGCGCAACCGGCTTCAGCGAAGGGCCTCCGGCGGGGATAGTTCGGGACAGATGAATGGGGTGGCTCAATGGTCGCCCTTTCGGCCGTATTGCACGAAGGGGCGTTCGTCATCGGTGATGATGCGGACCTCGCGTGCGTCGTCGTCCTCATGCAGGTCGGTGCCGCCGATGGTGAAATGGCGCAGGACGCCGCCGAAGGCCGCTTCGAGGTTCTGGCGCGTGAAGATGGTTTCGGTCGGGCCATAGGCGAGGACGGTGCCCTTGACGAGGACGGTGCGGTCGCAGAATTCGGGGACCGAGCCGAGGTTGTGGGTGGAGACGAGCATCACCCTGCCCTCGTCGCGCAGGTCGCGCAGAAGGGCGACGATCTGGTCTTCGGTTTTCACGTCGACGCCGGTGAAGGGTTCGTCGAGAAGGATGATCTGGCCTTCCTGCGCCAGTGCGCGGGCGAGGAAGACGCGTTTGCGCTGACCCCCCGAAAGCTCGCCGATCTGGCGGTGGGCAAGGTCTGACATGCCGACACGGGCGAGCGCATCGGCAACTTTGGCACGGTCGGCGGCGGAGGGGCGGCGGAGAAAGCCCATGTGGCCGTAGCGGCCCATCATCACCACGTCCTCGACAAGGACCGGGAAGGTCCAGTCCATCTCTTCGGCCTGCGGAACATAGGCCACGAGGTTTTCGCGCAGGGCCTGGGCCACGGGCTTGCCAAGGAGGCGGATCGAGCCGCGGGCGGAAGGGATGAAGCCCATTATGGCTTTGAAGAGCGTGGATTTCCCCGAGCCGTTCATGAAGCTGGCGTCGCGCAGCGCGGTCAGGCCGTTGCGGTAGGTGACGGTCAGGCCTTCGGCGAGGATGCCACCGGCGGGGCCGGTGGCGGAGATGTCGGCGTCGCGCATGGGGTTACTGTGCCTGTGAAGCGAGGCCCTTTGCAATGGTCTCCGTGGTGACACGGAGAAGGTCGATGTAGGTGGGCGTCGGGCCGTCAGGCGCGCTGAGGCTGTCGACGTAGAGCACGCCACCGAAGGCCGCACCGGTTTCGCGGGCGACCTGTTCGGCCGGGGCGCTGGAGACAGTGCTTTCGCAGAACACGGTGGGGATGGCGTTGTCGCGCACCCCGTCGATCACCGCGCGGACCTGCTGCGGGGTGCCTTGCTGGTCGGCGTTGATCGGCCAGAGGTAAAGTTCCTTCAGGCCGAGGTCGCGGGCGAGGTAGCTGAAGGCGCCTTCGCAGCTGACGAGCCAGCGCGAGGTTTCGGGCAAGGCTTCGATCTGCGCCTTGAGGGGGCCGATTTCGGCGGTGAGGCGGGCCTTGTAGGCGGAGGCGTTGGCGGCATAGGTGGCGGCGTTGGCCGGGTCGGCCGTTGCGAGAGCGCGTTCGATATTGTCGATGTAGATCAGCGCGTTGTCGAGGCTCATCCAGCTGTGCGGGTTTGGCCGCCCCTCGTAGTCGCCGCCCGAGATGGCGATCGGAGTGATGCCGTCGGTCAGGGTGGCGGCGGGAATGTCACCGAGGTTGGCAAGGAACTGTTCGAACCAGCGTTCGAGATTAAGGCCGTTCCAGAGGATGAGGTCGGCGTCGCTGGCCCCGACGATATCCTGCGGGGTGGGCTCGTAACCGTGGATTTCGGCACCGGGCTTGGTGATCGAGACGACATCGGCGGCGTCACCGGCGACGTTCTGCGCCATGTCGGCGATGACGGTGAAGGTGGTGACGACTTTCAGGCGGTCTTGCGCGGCGGCGGGAAAGGTCGCGAGGGCCGCGATGGTCGCGAGTAGCAGGCGGCGGGTCAGTGTCATGAGGCAGGGCTCCGCTGTGGTTGCCCCAAGTAGATGCGAAGCATTCGCAGGAAGTCAAGGGTAGCTGCGAACCATTCTCAGAAAGCGGCCGCTGCCCGCCCCGTGAGGCACCGGTTATTCGGCGGCTTCGGGCTGCTGGGCCTCAAGCTCGGCGGCCTTGGCTTCGACCAGTTCGACGATGTGGTCGACCATGCGGTCGTTGCCCATGGTGTGCGCCTGCTTGCCGGCGAGGTAGACCATGCCCTTGCCTGCCCCGCCGCCGGTGAAGCCGATGTCGGTCATCAGGGCCTCGCCGGGGCCGTTCACGACGCAGCCGATGATCGAGAGGCTCATCGAGGTGGTGATGTGGGCGAGGCGGTCTTCGAGGGCGGAGACGGTCTTGATCACGTCGAAGCCTTGGCGCGCGCAGGACGGGCACGAGATGATGGTGACGCCGCGATGACGCAGGCCAAGGGATTTCAGGATCTCGAAGCCGACCTTCACTTCTTCCACCGGATCGGCGGAGAGCGAGACACGGATCGTGTCACCGATCCCCATCCAGAGCAGGTTACCAAGGCCGATGGCGGATTTTACGGTGCCGGAGACAAGGCCGCCGGCTTCGGTGATGCCAAGGTGGATCGGCGCGTCGGTCGCCTCGGCCAGTTGTTGGTAGGCGGCGGCGGCGAGGAACACGTCGGAGGCTTTCACGGAAATCTTGAATTCGTGAAAATCGTTGTCCTGCAACAGCTTGATGTGATCAAGGCCGCTTTCGACCATCGCCTCGGGGCATGGTTCGGCGTATTTTTCCAGAAGATGTCTTTCAAGGCTGCCAGCGTTGACACCGATGCGGATCGAGCAACCATGGTCCTTCGCGGCCTTCACCACTTCCTTTACGCGGCGGGCGTCGCCGATGTTGCCGGGGTTGATGCGCAGGCAGGCGGCACCGGCTTCGGCGGCCTCAATCGCGCGTTTGTAGTGGAAGTGGATGTCGGCCACGATCGGGACCGGGCTTTCGGCTACGATCTCGCGCAGGGCGCGGGTCGATTCCTCGTCGGGGGTGGAGACCCGGACGATATCGGCCCCGGCGACCGCGCACCGCTGGATCTGTTCGATGGTGGCGGCGACATCGGTGGTGAGCGTGTTGGTCATCGTCTGCACCGAAATCGGCGCATCGCCACCGACAAGCACCTTGCCGACACGGATCTGCCGCGAGGCGCGCCGGTAGATGTTGCGCCAGGGGCGGACGGGATTGTGCGACATGGGGCCGGGCCTTTGGATATTGCGACAGGCACAGGATACCGGGACGCGCGGTGCGCGGCAACTGTCAGGCGGTCGCGGCGGATTTATTCCGAAACGGCGGGGTCCGTTGTGCCTTCGACGCCCGGTTCGACTGGCGCAAGGCCGGTCGCGTCGGCGGTGGCGAACCTTGCGAGGTCTTCGTCCGCCGTCACATCTGCCTGCGCGAAGGTCTGGGTCAGCGCCTCTGGCGAGAGGGCCACGTCCTTGACCACCTGCGCTCCAGGGGCGGCGGGGCCGTAGGTCACGCCGTTGACGACGAAATACACCGCGCCGGAATTGCCGGTACGGAACACGGCGGCGGCTTCAAGCTGGGGCACGGAATAGCGTTCGCCGGCGTCGAGGATCTTTTCGAAAAGCACGGTGCCATCGGCGGCGTTGACGCGCACCCAGGAGGGGCGAACGGCCAGCACTTCGATGCCGGGCTTCACGTCGGCCACGACCTTGAGAATTTCGGATTCGATAGCAGCTTCGGTTTCGGCGGTCGCGGCGGCGGCAACCGAGGCCAAGGCCCCGGTTTCGCGCGGGTTGATCGCGGAAATCGGACCATCACGCGAGGTAAGAACCGGCACGTCCAGCGCCTCGGGGCGGTAGAGCCGGTCCATCACATCGACCGGCGCGGCGCCCTGCGCGAGGGCAACGGGTTCGGTCGTCTCGGCGTCGACCGGGGCGACGACGATCTGCGGCGCGGCGGTGCCAGCGCCTTGCAGCGGGTCGATCTGGGCGACGACGGAAGGAGCCTCGTCAACCGGGGCAAGCTGCACGCGCTGCACTTCCTGCAAGACCGACCAGCCGCCATAGCCGATGGCACCGATCAGCGCGATCAGCACGGCGATGGAGCCGATCGCACCGGGCTGGATGCCCGACAGCACGCTTTCTCCGCGCGGCACGAAGGGTGCATTGGGGTTGGCGAGCGGATCGGAGAATTCGGAGCGTGCACGCGCCTTAATGATGCGCTGCGGCGAGGCGGCGGCGGACATGCCGTGCGACACCGCAAAGTTCGCCTCGGCGCAGAACCGCTCGAACGCCCATTCCGGGTCCATCGCGAGATAGCGCGCGTAGGAGCGGACGTAACCTGCGACGAAACCGGGGGATTCAAAGGCCGATACGTCGGCGTTTTCGATGGCGGCGATATAGGTGGCCTTGATCTTGAGATCACGCTGGACGTCAAGCAGGGACTTGCCAAGCGTAGCGCGTTCGCCCCGCATGACATCGCCCAGCCGCAACTCGAAGTCATCAAAGCCCTTTGGCTTTTCCGCTTCGGTCGTCGAAGGTTTTGACCTCCAACCGATCATCCAGAACCTGTCCCCTCGGTGCACCAACAGTCGAGTCGCCGTCCCAAACGACTCACAGGGCGTCGTATTGGGCAAACCGTAACATAGGGCAAGGCTTTTTGCACATGCGAGAAAAGTCAGCCGGCGGCCTCGGCGCGATTTAGCGCACAGTGGCTCCAGAGGGCGTCCATCGCCTTGATCAGCGCGTCGATGGCCTTTGCGTCATGCACCGGCGAGGGCGTGAAGCGCAGCCGTTCGGTGCCGCGTGGCACGGTGGGGAAGTTGATCGGCTGGGCGTAGATGCCGTAGGTTTCGAGGAGCATGTCGGACAGCATCTGGCAATGGATGGGGTCACCGACATGGACCGGCACAATATGTGAGCCGTGATCGATGATCGGCAGGCCAAGACCCTTGAGCCGGAGCTTCAGGATGCGGGCGGCGGTCTGGTGGGCGTCGCGCAGGTGCTGGGCGGTTTTCAGGACGCGGACCGATGCGGCCGCACCGGCAGCGACTGCCGGCGGCAGCGAGGTGGTGAAGATGAAGCCGGGGGCGTAGCTGCGCACCGCGTCGCACATCTTTGCAGTTGCAGCAATGTAGCCGCCGAAAACGCCATAGGCCTTGGCGAGGGTGCCGTTGATGATGTCGATGCGGTGCATCTGGCCGTCGCGTTCGGCGACCCCTGCCCCGCGCGGACCGTACATGCCGACGGCGTGGACCTCGTCGAGGTAGGTGAGCGCGTTGAACTCATCGGCGAGGTCGCAGATCGCCTTGATCGGGCCGAAATCGCCGTCCATCGAGTAGATCGATTCGAAGGCGATCAGTTTCGGGGCGGCCGGGTCGTCGGCGGCTAGGAGTTGGCGCAGGTGGGCGACGTCGTTGTGGCGGAAGATGCGCTTTTCGCCGCCCCCGCGCCGCACGCCTTCGATCATCGAGGCGTGGTTCAGCGCGTCGGAATAGATGATCAGGCCGGGGAATATCTGGCGGAGCGTGGAAAGCGTCGCGTCGTTGGCGATATAGGCGGAGGTGAATACGAGGGCGGCTTCCTTGCCGTGGAGATCGGCAAGCTCGGCCTCGAGCCGCTTGTGATAGACCGTGGTGCCGGAGATGTTGCGGGTGCCGCCGGAACCTGCACCGGTGGCATCAAGCGCTTCGTGCATCGCGGCCAGAACCTCGGGGTGCTGGCCCATGCCGAGATAATCGTTGCCGCACCAGACGGTGATTTCCTTTTCCGTGCCATCCGGCCTTGTCCAGACGGCGTGGGGAAACTGGCCTTTCTGCCGCTCGATATCGATGAAGGTGCGGTAGCGGCCTTCATCGTGCAGCCGTTGCAGGGCGGCGTCGAGGGCGGTGTCATAGGTCATCAGCGTGTCTCCGTCCGGGTTATCCAACCCTTGGTGTCAGATCGTCGTGGCTGCGGCATTGACTTGCGTCAAGCCGGTACCGCGGCCAAGGGGGCGAATTGTCGCCCTTCGGGGTCAGGGTGCCGGGGCGATTTCCAGGACGAGGACGCAGGGCGCCTCGCCCTGCTTGGCCGCGTCGCAGCCGGCGAGCGCAGCTGTGGCGGCGGCCTCGGCGTCGGGCAGGTCGGCGACGGCGGTGGCCGAGCCCATCGGCGCACCGACGCGGATGAAGCCGTCATCAGGCGACACCGCAAGGGCGGCGTGGCCGAGCGTGCCCGGCACGAAGATCGCCAGCGCCTGTTCATTGGTCATCACGAGGCGGAGGGTGGTCAGTTCCTCTTCCGTCAGGAAAGGGTGCAGGTGCAGGGTGATCGCCGAGGTGCCGAGGGTGGAGGTTTCCACCGGCACGGTTTGGGCGATGACGGGTGACGCGGCGACAAGCATCGCGCCGAGAAGAAGCTTTGCGGCCATAAGGTGTCCTTGCCTTGGAACCGTTCCAGATTGCGCCAGCACTTAGCGGATCCCGATCACATTCGGGAGAGAAGAATGACCATCGACGCCGTGCTGGCCCGTATCGACGACACCCTGCCCGAGGCGCTGGAGCGTCTGATGGCGCTGCTGCGCATCCCCTCGATCTCGACCGACCCGGCCTACAAGGCCGAATGCGCGCGCGCGGCGGAGTGGCTGGCCGAGGATCTGCGGGGTCTGGGGTTCGATGCGGCGGCGCGGGCCACGCCGGGGCATCCGATGGTGGTGGGCCATGGCGGTGCGGGCGGGCGGCATCTGCTTTTCTACGGGCATTACGACGTGCAGCCGGTCGATCCGCTGGAATTGTGGGACCGTGATCCGTTCGACCCCGAGGTTCAGGACACGCCGAAGGGCAAGGTGATCCGGGCGCGCGGGTCATCGGATGACAAGGGCCAGCTGATGACCTTTATCGAGGCATGCCGGGCATGGAAGCATGTGCATGGCAGCCTACCCGGCAAACTGACGATCTTTCTGGAGGGCGAGGAGGAATCCGGCTCGCCATCACTTATCCCGTTCATGCAGGAAAACGCGGCCGAGTTGCGGGCCGATCTGGCGTTGATCTGTGACACCGGGCTGTTCGAGGGCGCGGTGCCTGCGATCACCACGATGCTGCGCGGTCTGTGCAAGGCGGAGTTCACCGTCCATGCCGCGTCGCGCGACCTGCATTCGGGCATGTATGGCGGGCTGGCGCGAAACCCGATCCATGTGCTGACGAAGCTTTTGGCGGGCCTGCATGACGCGGAAGGCCGCGTGCAGGTGCCGGGGTTTTATGACGACGTGGCGGAATTGCCCGACAGCCTGCGCCAGCAATGGCAGGCGCTGGCCTTTGACCATGCGCGCTACCTTGGCGATGTCGGCCTTTCGGTGCCGGCCGGCGAAGCGGACCGCACGCCGCTGGAGATGATCTGGTCGCGGCCCACGGCAGAGGTGAACGGCATCTGGGGCGGCTATACCGGGGCCGGGTTCAAGACCGTGCTGCCGGCAGAGGCACATGCCAAGGTAAGTTTCCGGCTGGTGTCGGCGCAAGACCCCGCCAAGGTACTGACGGCGTTCCGGGCATGGGCCGAGGCGCAACTGCCTGTGGACTGCCGGATCGAGTGGCATGACGGGATCGAAGGCAGCGGCGCCTCGGTCATGGCGATCGACGACTCGGCATTCGAGGCGGCGCGGGCGGCCCTGACCGAGGAATGGAACCGCGCGGCCGCCTTTGTGGGGGCCGGTGGGTCGATTCCGATTGCGGGGTATTTCAAGACTTATCTCGGGATGGACGCGATGCTGATCGGCTTTGGCCGGGATGACGACCAGATCCACTCGCCGAACGAAAAGTATGATCTGGAAAGCTTCCACAAGGGCATCCGGTCATGGGCGCGCGTGCTGGCGATGCTGCGGTGAGCATGGCTGACACCATCATTCGGGACGCGGGCCCGGGCGACGAGGCGGCGTGGCGGGCGCTGTGGCACGGGTATCTGACGTTCTACGAGCTGTCGCTGCCGCCCGAAGTGACCGATGCCACCTGGGCGCGGTTGATGGACCCCGCAAGCCCGGTGACGGCGCGACTGGCCGAGGTCGAGGGCCGCGTCGTGGGCTTTGCCATCCACCTGCACCACCCGTCGACCTGGGCCGCGACCGACGACTGTTACCTGGAGGACCTGTTCGTGGCCGACAGCGCGCGCGGCCTTGGGCTGGGGCGGGCGCTGATGGATGATCTGGTGGCGCTGGCCAAGGCGAAGGGCTGGGGCCGCATCTATTGGCACACCGATCAGGAGAATGCGCGGGCGCGGGCCTTGTATGACAGCTATGTGCTGTCGGATGGGCATATCCGCTACCGGATGCGCCTCAGGGACGATGCTGCCGACTGAAAGGGGACGATCTGGCGCGGTGGACGGGGCTCGAACCCGCGACCCCCGGCGTGACAGGCCGGTACTCTAACCAACTGAGCTACCACCGCGCAGGAT
>LNFM01001244.1_pt1 | contig 59114 bp, 54 predicted proteins | sample 596031 | NCBI WGS metagenome assembly LNFM01 (sample SAMN04254537, study PRJNA301005) | activated carbon metagenome | isolation source: dual media filters at the Ann Arbor, Michigan drinking water treatment plant | place: USA: Ann Arbor | reverse complement strand
CGTTTGATTAAGGTAGACAATGGTCCGCTGTTCGGAGACGTGGCGGAACCAGACGACATCGAATCAGGCACGATCTATGTGTTGCGTAGTTGCTCGGATCATCCTTTCGTAGTCGAGCATCGCGAGTTGATCCACAAGATTGGCGTGACTGGCGGCAAGGTCGAAACACGCATCGCCGCCGCTAAAACAGATGCTACCTATTTGTTAGCAGACGTAGAAATCGTTGCGACTTACAAACTGCACAACGTAAATCGCACCAAATTGGAAAACATCTTTCACCGCTTATTCGGCTCAGCACAGATCGACTTGACCATCGAAGATCGTTTCGGACATCCGGTGAAGCCACGGGAATGGTTCCTAGTGCCTCTCCAAGTGATCGATGAAGCGGTTGAGCGTATTCGGGATGGGTCGATTACCGATGTGGTCTACGACCCGACAGTGGCAAGGCTCGTAGGCTAGCGCACCCGGAGCTATCATTCACCTTGCCTGTCCGTAACGCATAGCTGCAAGAATTCCTTACCGGATGGAGCATCGCATGAATGTATTTTTGGATACTGAATTCACCGATTTTCTAGACCCAAGTCTCATCAGCTTGGGCCTGGCGTCGGAATATGGCGAAGACTTTTATGCAGAAGTGCCTTATCCGGATCATGCCTGTTCAGCATTTGTAAGAGAAGCCGTGGTGCCGTTGCTCAGACAGATACCGCATTCCTATTATTCGCGCCCCAATCTACATTTGGAGATCATCAAATGGCTGGAGATCGTGCGTCGAGACAAAGAGGATGTTTATATCTGCGTGGATTACCAAACTGATTGGGATTTGTTTTGTGACACGCTGGATTATCGCGTGCCACCTTGGTGTCACTACAAGCTAGTAGGTAAGGAAATTGTGGAATTAATGCTTTACGATTTTTTCAAAAACTCCAAATTTCCTGAGCATCATGCACTTTATGATGCTCAGGCCAATCGACATGCTTACCGGGCACCTTTCCCAAGAAAGTGACTGTTTTTTTGTTTAGATTCTTACTGATGCCTTTTGCTTTTTAGGTTCTATAAAGTCTAGATGATTTTGAAATTAAATAGCGCGAGTGAATTTTAATTAGATCGCGCCATTCAAATTAAATAGTGCGAGCCATTTTTTAATACATCGCACTAATTAATTGAATAAGCTCGCACTATTTAAGGCATTGTATTTTCCCCATCGCCAGAGATGCGATAGACACAATGTGCCATTGCATTTCACGAAGATTTCATGCCAATGATTCTTTCTTGAAATACGTGCTGAACTCGGATAGTGCTTAACCCAGTTTCTTAGCTAAATCCTCGGCGCGCAGATGCGTGTATCGCTTGAGCATCGACAACGATTTGTGACCACTAATGCTTGCGACTTCCATTATGTCGAGTCCCAGTTCAAAAAATCTTGTGGTCGCTTCATGGCGCAAGTCATGAAATCGCAAGTTCTCTAAAAAGTCTGGGGCTGGTGTCATATCGTGAGCCAAACAGTGTTCTTCGTATTTAACCTTCCCCATGACGCATGCGCGCTGAAAGGTTCTGATCAGCCGGTCTTGCGAAAGGCTGAAAAGTCGCCCTCCATCGATAGGCCGAGCGATACTATTCAACACGGTTATTGCCTTGCTTGAGAGTGGGACAGTGCGCGATTCTCCATTCTTTGTGTCGGCAAGAAAAATGGTTCTCTTCTTAAAATCAATGTAGTCCCAGTCCAGACCAAGTATTTCGCCTTGTCGCATGCCGGTCTCGATAGCTAGTTCGACGATGTTCCGAGTGATTGGCTGGCTGCTATTTTTTAGCGCCTCGAGCAGGAAGATTTGCTCCTCTCCCTGTAGCCGTCTGTCACGCTGCTTTGATCCACTTGGCAACTTGATATTCTTGGCTGGGTTGATCAGGCTCTCCATGCCCCAATCTTTGCGGGCCGTTTCGAATAAATGCGAAATCAAAGCGAGGTCAAGTCGGATTGTGTTTTCTGCTTTACCGGCTGCTCTGCGCTCATCGCGAAATGCTGCAAGGTCCTTGCCCCTGATGGTTGCGAGGAAGCGCGCACCCAAATCGCTGCGCTTCCAGCGGGCGATACGGGTGTGCTCTTGAAGGGCCCCCTTTTTTTGAGGTGTTACCTCTCGGCCGTAACGCTCAAGTGCGTACGCAAGCGTAGTGCTTTCAGCTTCGGCTCTCGAAACGAAGATGCCCCTATCCATTTCGTTTTCAACCTGACGGGCCCACGCCTCGGCTTCAGTGCGAGTGCTGAATGTCTTTGATAATTGCTTGTGTCCGTCGCGGCGAACTTTCGCTTGCCATTGGTACTGTCCACGCTTGGTAAAAGTTGCCATGTCGTTTCCTCTTTGCGCAATTTTACCTTGGGTGTCCCAAAATTGTCCCAATAAATAGGCGAGCACGCCGGAGAGTATTGGAAATATTGAGAATGGGTATAGGCTCATAATCCGTTGGTGCCGTGTTCGACTCACGGGAGGCCCACCATAAACAGAAGGGGTTACGTTCATTCGTAACCCCTTTTTTTATGGAAATGTTTATTCAGGGTATTTTCGACATGAATCGGGGTAATATAATTCCAGCGATATAAATATCGATAGTAGATATAAAAGCAACTATAAACAATCAGCTAGGTAGCAACTGAATGGGCCAGGCAATACTCACGCGAGCACGCATATGTTGAAACGAATCAATGTGGAACAGCTCCGTACCGGAATGTTTATTCAAAAGTTTTGCAGCTCATGGGATGAGTCGCCATTTTGGCGCACCTCCTTATTGCTCGACAATCCCAAGGATCTACAAAAGATTCAAGCCAGCGGTGTGGAAGAAGTGTGGATAGATATCTCCAAAGGTCTGGATGTTGCGAAAGTTGCAGTTGACGAAATAGACGTTGAATCTGCTGCTCCACAAAAGAGTGTTCCTCTCCCTGTTGCTGCGCCGCGTCGCGCATCCTTCGATGATGAGATGGCGCGCGCCAAAAAAATATGCGCGGATGGCAAGACCGCAGTCACCACCATGTTTCAGGAAGCCAGAATGGGCAATGCGTTGAATACAGCGCAAGCTCACATTTTGGTCGACGAGATTTCATCCTCTGTCATGCGCAATCCGGATGCGTTTATCAGTCTCGCCAGACTGAAAAACAAGGATGATTACACGTACATGCATTCGGTCGCGGTATGCGCGCTGATGATCGCACTCGCCAAAAAAATGAAGCTGGATGAACATCAGACCAGAGAGGCTGGCCTCGCCGGATTGCTGCACGATGTGGGGAAAATGATGGTGTCGCAATCGATACTGGATAAGCCAGGCAAACTGACTGATGACGAATTCGTCGCAGTCAAAGAGCATCCAGTCGAGGGACACAAAATACTATTGGAGTCACCTGATGTCGGCGAGGCGGCTCTCGATGTATGTTTGCATCATCACGAGCGTTTTGATGGAAACGGTTATCCGCATCAATTGGCGGGTGAGCAAATCAGCCTGTTTGCGCGCATGGGGGCAGTGTGCGATGTGTACGATGCGATTACCTCCAATCGCGCTTATAAAGCTGGTTGGGAACCATCGGAATCCTTGCGTCGGATGGCAGAGTGGAACGGCCACTTTGACCCGTCGGTCTTCCAGGCGTTTGTGAAGTGCATAGGAATTTATCCAACCGGCGCCTTGGTCAAATTGAAAACCGGGCGTGTCGGTGTGGTGGTGGAGCAGTCAGAAAGCTCGCTGTTGACACCTAAAGTGAAAGTTTTCTTTTCGGTCAAATCAAACGCTTATATTCCTCCCGAAATAGTGGATCTGGCGAAGATGGAAGGCCACGACAAAATCATGGGCCTGGAAGATGGCGCAAAGCTGGGTCTCAAAAGTGTGCACGGTATGTGGGCTGGGGCTGCCTAGAACCGGCGGTTTTTCAAGTTTTTTAGTTTTTGTATCTTCTGGCTGGTCTGGCGCATCTTTCATCTTTGCCTGATTTTCGTCCATTCTTTTCCCCTGCGCCTGCCGTAATCACTCTCCCTGTTCCGGTTTTCATCGAAAATCAAAACCCCTCACGCTTTAGCGCGTCACTGGCACGTCAATTGCAAACAGTTGAGCAATCAATCTTTGCAAAGTGACTACCAAGTGAGCCTGAAAAAATGAAGACCAGATTGCCGGCAGAGGCAGAGCGCGCCTTGTGGCGTGACAAGCTGATGTTGCTGATGGAGTCGACCAGCGATGGCGTCTATGGCATCGATCTGTCCGGACAATGTACTTTCATCAATCCGGCCGGTGCCGCGATGCTGGGTTACTCGGTCGATCAGGTATTGGGGCAAAACATGCACCGTTTGATGCACCATTCGCATGAACATGGTCACGCCTATCCGGAACAGGATTGCCCCATCTATCGCGCATTTCGCGCAGGACGCACCTGCAAGATAGACAAGGAAGTTTTCTGGCGTGCCGATGGTTCGTCTTTTGCCGTCGAATACTCATCGCACCAGATCGTCGAACAGGGAAAAATTTGCGGTGCGGTGGTGCTGTTCAGTGATATTTCGCAGCGTCGCCAGGAAGAGCGGCAACTGCATAGAACTAATCGCGAACTGGAGTTGCGTGTCATTGAACGCACGGCTGAGCTATCTGGTGCATTAGCGCAAATGCGTGAACTGTCTGCCTATGCGAACTCGGCTCGAGAAGAAGAGCGTCGCCGCATCGCGCGCGAGATCCATGATGAGTTGGGTAGCTTGTTGGTGGCGCTCAAGCTGGATGTAAACTGGATGGAAAAGCGCGTCGTCGACCGTGCAGAAGTTGCAGGCAAGTGCCGGGCTATGAATCGCCTGATCGAATCAGCGGTGGAGAACGTTGGTCGCATGATCACTGATTTACGTCCCAGCATACTTGATCATCAGGGCTTGATCGCCGCACTCGAATGGCAGTTGCAGGAATTTACAGAAACGACTGAAATGACATGCAACGCCAGCATAGAAGTCGCCGAAGAGGTGCGCGCACCTGACGGTAATCTGGCAACTGCGATCTTCCGGATTTTTCAGGAAATGCTCAGCAACGTCGCGCGTCATGCGCAAGCCAGCGCAATAAATATACGCATACGTCTAGACCAAAATTTACTGTCGATGGAAGTGCAAGACAACGGCATAGGGGCGCAGCCTTTCGATCTGGACAATAGTCGTTCCTACGGCGTCATGGGCATGCGCGAACGCGCGATGCACTTTGGTGGCAGTCTGGAAATTATCAGCGCGCCGGGACAAGGTACGTTGGCAAGCTTGTCCATTCCGCTTGCACCGCAGAAGTGCGGAATCGCGGGTGACTCTGAAAATTCGCATGGATTCAGTGCATGATCAATCTGCTTTTATGTGATGACCATAGAATGGTGCGCGAAGGCCTGAAGCAAATTCTGGCCGACGCCGGTGATATTCATGTGATCGGCGAATGCGCCGATGGCACGGAAGTATTACGACAGGCGCGCATATTGCCGATAGATGTAGTCTTGCTGGATATTGCTATCCCGGTGCACGATGGCCTGGAAGTACTGCAGCAATTGAAAAGGGAAATGCCGCGCTTGCCTGTGCTGATACTTTCTACTTATCCAGAGAAGCAATACGCTGCACGCTGCTATCGCTTGGGTGCTTCCGGTTATCTGAATAAAAGTGTCGATAGTGACCAGCTCATCATCGCGATACGTAAGGCTGCTGACGGCGGTATGTACGTTAGCGCCAGTATGGCCGAAACGCTGGCCACCAGCCTCGGTCAGCATGCGATCAAACTTCCGCACGAAACTTTGTCGCAGCGCGAATATCAAGTTTTCAAGGCACTTGCCAGCGGTACTTGTGTCAAGGATATTGCTGACCAGCTTGGCCTCAGTCCTAACACGGTGAGTACCTATCGCAGCCGTATTCTGGAGAAAACTGGCGCCAACAATGATGTCGGCATAGCTATGTACGCTGTCAAACATCAGCTCATCACGCCTTAGCGCTCATCGCGATGGCGGCGCTGCCGGAACAAATCCGGCTAACCGCAATTCTGCAGTAACTCACAATCTTCTTGTGAAATAGAAAATACCTTGTAGTGCTAACACTACAAGGTATCGCTGGCTTACGACAAAAAATCCTGCATGGCTCGCCGTTTGCAACATGTTCGGCGTAACCAACCCCAGGGAGCCACGCATGTCCATTTTCAAATCCTTCGATCCGGATCGTCCTTTGCATAATTGTTCATGCGGCCAGCATGGCAGCGAAGCGGAACACAATGCCGATGAAGTACGCAAGCTGCAGCAGCGCGCCACCAACGTCGAGCATTTGACCAATGACGTAGTCGAAGAGGCGATCATGCGGGCGATGTTCCCAGATAACAATCAGCGCCGCGATTTTTTGCGCGCCGTTGGTGTCAATACAGCGCGTGCGGCAATAGCATCGGTCTTGCCGTTTGGCGCGATGCAAGCGATGGCGCAGGAAAAAACTGGTCCGCTGGAAAAGAAGGATTTGAAAATCGGCTTCATCGCGATTACCTGTGCGGCACCGTTGATCATGGCTGATCCGCTTGGTTTCTATCGCAAGCAGGGGTTGAATGTCACGTTGAACAAGACGGCCGGTTGGGCGCTGATACGCGACAAGATGCTGAGCAAGGAACATGACGCCAGCCACTTCCTGTCGCCTATGCCGCTGGCGATGTCCATGGGCGTCGGCTCTAATCAAGTGCCTATGCGCGTGGCAACGATACAGAATATCAACGGTCAGGCCATCACTCTGCACGTCAAGCACAAGGACAAGCGCGATCCTAAACAATGGAAAGGCTTCAAGTTCGCGGTGCCGTTCGAACATTCGATGCACAATTATCTGCTGCGCTATTACCTTGCTGAAAATGGTATCGACCCTGATCGCGATGTTCAGATACGCGTCACCCCGCCGCCGGAAATGGTGGCCAATCTGCGTGCCGGCAATATCGATGGCTTCCTCGGGCCGGATCCATTCAATCAGCGCGCGGTATATGACGAAGTCGGTTTCATTCATATCCTGACGAATGAGATATGGAATGGTCATCCATGCTGCGCATTCGGTACATCGGATGAATTCATCAAACAGAATCCGAATACCTTTGCCGCCTTGTTCCGCGCGGTGCTTAACTCGGCTGCGATGGCGCGCGATCCCAATAATCGTGCCTTGATCGCCAAAGTAATTTCACCGGCGGCATATCTGAACCAGCCAACTACGGTAATCGAGCAAGTATTGACGGGAAAATTTGCTGACGGTCTGGGAAATGTACGCAGCGTGCCTACCCGTGTCGATTTCGATCCTGTGCCTTGGCATTCCATGGGCGTGTGGATACTAACGCAGATGAAGCGTTGGGGTTACATCAAGGGCGATATCAATTACAAGGCGCTGACCGAACAAGTCTTCCTGCTGACCGATGCCAAGAAGTACATGAAGGAACTCGGCCAGCCGGTGCCGGATGGGGCATACAAAAAATTCAAGGTCATGGGCAAGGAATTCGATGCCAACAAAGCGGATGCCTACGTCAACAGCTTTGCCATCAAGCGGAGTAGCTGATGTTCAAGGGCATACGCTTTCGCGCCGGCCTGATATCGATATTGATATTGCTGGTATTCCTGCTGAGCTGGCACATCGCCACACTGCCACCTGCCGCCAATAGCAAGGCAGGTGCAGCGGCGACGGCAGCGCAGGATGAATATGCGCTATTGATGGGAAAGGGCGCGACCACGGTGCGCAACAGTGGCTTCCCGACACCTGCGCAAATGGGCGAGACCGTCGTCAAACAGCTGTCATCACCTTTTTATGACAACGGCCCAAACGACAAGGGTATCGGTATTCAACTTGGCTATTCCGTTGCGCGGGTTGCAATAGGATTTTTGCTGGCTGCATTGGTGGCGATTCCACTCGGCTTCTTGCTGGGTATGTCGCCGTTGATGCAACGCGCGCTCGATCCCTTCATCCAGATTTTGAAGCCGGTGTCACCACTGGCCTGGATGCCGATCGCGTTATACACGATCAAGGATTCGTCTATCTCGGGCGTGTTCGTGATTTTCATTTGCTCTGTGTGGCCGATGTTGATGAACACAGCGTTTGGAGTCTCTGCGGTAAGACGTGACTGGTTGAATGTCGCGAAGACGCTGGAAGTCAGTCCATTACGCAAAGCCTTCATGGTGATCTTGCCGGCCGCCGCGCCCACCATTTTGACCGGGATGCGGATCTCGATGGGGATTGCATGGCTCGTGATCGTCGCAGCAGAAATGCTGGTGGGCGGTACCGGCATCGGCTACTTCGTCTGGAACGAATGGAACAACTTGTCGCTGACCAGTGTGATGTTCGCCATCTTGATGATCGGTCTGGTTGGCATGTTGCTGGATCTGATCTTTGCTCGCTTGCAAAAGCTGGTCACTTACGTTGAATAAGGGAACAGCGATGGAAAATAATTTTTTACGTGTCGAAGGTTTATCCAAACGCTATGCCGCCGACAAGCCGCCTGTATTTGAAAATATTTCATTCACGATTCAACGTGGTGAATTCATTTGCATCATCGGTCATTCCGGCTGCGGAAAATCAACCATCCTGAATGTACTGGCTGGCCTGGAAGAAGCAAGCGCGGGTCATGTATTCATGGATAACCGCGAAGTCAGCGGCCCTAGTCTTGATCGCGGCGTGGTGTTTCAGACGCATGCACTGATGCCTTGGTTATCTGTTCTTTCTAACGTCATGTTTGCGGTTAAGTCGCGCCATCCGGATTGGTCCAAGTCGCAGATTGAAGAGCGCGCACTGCATTTCATCGACATGGTCGGACTCAAAGTCCATGCGATGAAAAAGCCGTCTGAATTATCCGGCGGCATGAAGCAGCGCGTTGGCATTGCGCGCGCTTTTTCGATTGATCCAAAAATGCTCTTGCTGGATGAACCCTTCGGCGCGCTGGATGCGTTGACGCGTGGCGTGATTCAGGATGAGTTGCTGAAGATCTGCGCCGAAACGCATCAGACCGTGTTCATGATTACCCACGATGTGGATGAGGCGATTCTGCTGGCCGACAAGATTTTCCTGATGTCGAACGGACCGAATGCGCAGATCGCAGAGATTGTCATCAACACGATGCCCAAGAACCGCACGCGCGCCGACATGCATCACGATCCGCAGTTCTATCGCATTCGCAATTATCTGGTCGATTTTCTTGTCAATCGCTCCAAACAGATTCAAGCCAGCGCCAGTTCAGACAAAGCGCAGGACACGATTACCGTTACCCCGGGGCTGGAAACCGTGGTGGCGATCAAATGTGCGTGACATGTAGATAGACAAATAAAACATTCACGCATGCAAACACTTACGAAATCGTTTCGTTATTTTTAACTCTTGAAGGAAACATCATGGATCGCAATCTCGTCACCCAAAAAATCGTCAATACCAAAGTCGCCAAAGGCATGAAGTGGGCTGACATCGCCAGCAATTTTGAAGAAAGCAAAGAATGGGTTACCGCCGCCTGCCTCGGTCAAATGACCTTCACCAAGTCGCAGGCAGCGATTGCGCAAAATCTTTTTGCGCTGACGGATGAAGAATGCGCGTGGCTGCAGATCGTGCCTTACAAAGGTTCACTGGAATGCAGCGCACCTACCGATCCCCTGATCTATCGCTGGTATGAAATCGTCAATGTGTTTGGCCCGACCATCAAGGAATTGATCAGCGAAGAATTCGGCGACGGCATCATGAGCGCTATCGACTTTTCTATGGACATTCAACGCCAGGCAGATCCAAAAGGCGATCGCGTCAACGTGATGTTGTCGGGTAAGTTTTTGCCGTATAAAACCTGGTAATTTTTGTTCCACACAAGAGGCTGCGCATGTGCGCGGCCTTTTTTATATGTGTATGCATGCGCAGATTCGGTTCGGCCAACCTGCAAGCGAAACTCTATACGTGACGCCACCGCTCAGAAAATTTTCAGGCCTCGCATTTCATAAATCTTATCCGCAGCAAATTTGATCTAGCGCAATACTACAGTTTCTTCGTGGAAATATAGTGGCGGCTATGTCGCGCGAACGTGTGACGCATCCGCTCCTAATAGACCACACCGGAAACCCTTATATGCGCACTAATTTACCCGTATTCGATAGCGAATTCCTGCTCAGGGATGGTATGTCGCTGGTATCAAAGACCGATACCAAAGGCCGTATCACATATGTGAATCCTGCTTTCATCGAAGCCAGTGGGTTTGATGAAGCAGAATTGATAGGTAAACCGCATAACCTGATCCGTCATCCGGACATGCCGGAACAGGCTTTTGGCGATATGTGGCAGACCTTGAAGACGGGTTTGCCATGGACCGGACTGGTGAAAAATCGCCGCAAGAACGGCGAATTTTACTGGGTCAACGCCAATGTCACACCGGTGCGCGAGAACAATCAAATCGTCGCTTATATGTCGGTGCGCAGCAAGCCGAGTCGCGCGCAGGTGGAAGGCGCGGCAGCGATCTATGCACGCTTCAAGGATGGGCAGGCAAGAGGGCTGACAGTCAGGCGCGGCGCGGTAGTCGCCACCGGTTTGTTCGGCAAGCTGGCGGCACTTAAAAATACAGGTTTGAATGCGCGCATAGGCTTGAGCATGGGCGCAATCATTGCAGTCATTGTGGGTTTGGGTTGTGCCGCGACTAGCGCTGCCGAAAATTCCTCCCTCTCTTACTGGTATGGTGGAGCGACACTGATAGGTACCGCTATTGCTGGGTTGGCGTGGCTGGGTTTGTACTTTTCCATTGTGCGTCCATTAAATAGTTTGATCGACAAGACGCGCGTCATCGCTGGGGGCGATTTTACGGCTGACTTCAAGGTCAACAGGCATGACGATATGGGGCAGTTGCAGCAGGCTTTGCAACAGATGAATGTGAATCTGCGGTCCGTCATGGGCGACATACGCAGCAACGTTGATTCCATATCGGTCGCCACGCATGAAATTGCTGCGGGCAATATGGATTTGTCACGTCGCACAGAAGCACAGGCTGCCAGTCTGGAAGAAACCGCATCGAGCATGCAGCAGTTTGCATCCACAGTGAAGCAAAATGCGGACAATGCGATAGAAGCAAACAAGCTGGTGCAATCCGCATCCGAGATCGCTGGCAAAGGTGGCGCCGTGGTCGAGAAAGTCGGCACCACGATGGATGAGATCAGCACTTCCGCCAAACGCATAGTCGACATCATTAGCCTGATTAATGGCATAGCATTTCAAACCAACATCCTTGCTTTGAATGCAGCAGTGGAAGCGGCGCGTGCTGGCGAGCAGGGAAAAGGTTTTGCAGTCGTGGCAGCAGAAGTGCGCAGTCTGGCGCAACGTTCAGCAGGTGCAGCAAAGGAAATTAAAGCGCTGATCGATGAGTCGGTCGCAAAAGTTGATGTAGGCAATCAGCTGGTCAGCGATGCAATGGCAACCATGAACGGTATCGTCGACTCGGTCAGAAGCGTGACCGACATCATGAACGAAATCTCGCTCGCAAGCCGCGAACAAAGTGCAGGGATAGAACAAGTCAATCTGGCGATCACACATATGGATGCCGTGACGCAGCAAAATGCGGCATTGGTAGAAGAGGCGGCGATGGCGGCTGCCAGCCTGGAAGAGCAGACCATACATTTGACGCAGTCGATTGCAGTGTTTCGGACCGGGCGTGCTGATGTGGGACGCAACGGTCAAACATACGCAGCCGTGCATGAACAAGCGGGCATGCGCAAACCACTGTTGATCGCCAACACTGGATTGAAACTATCCGTCGCTACGTGAAGAACCTGCGGCGGCTGCGCAAGTGGGTTGAGCGCTAGCCTTCTGTAGCTATCCCTTGACCCAGATGGTCATGCGCACGCCCCAAGCGCTTTCAAATGCAATGATCTTGCTGATCAATCGTTCATCAAGAATGTGATCGGCAGACAATAGCAAGAAATTATCCTGCCCGATCAAATCGCGGGCGATGACCATGCCAGGCTTGAGCTGAGACGTGAACAGCTCAAGCTGTGCTTCTGCCGTTGGGCTTATGACGCCAGTGATCACTTGCTGGAAGGCGGTTACGACTGCTGGATCATAGCGCTTTCCTTCGCCACGCAGCACCATGTTGAATGCTTGATCGTCACGCAAGTGACGCTGCAGCAGGGTGCCGTTCTGCAGATTTTCATAGTCAGTGGCAATCGCAAGTATGCGCGCACCTATCGGTATGCTTTCTCCTGCCAGACGATCCGGATAGCCGGCGCCATCGAAGCGCTCCTGTTGCCAGCGTATAAGACGTGCGATGGATGTCATATCCTCCAGCGGCATCAGCAATTGTTCGCCCCGTATGGTGAATTTTTGATAGGCGCCAAGCGTGTCGCCATTCATTTGATTGAGCGAGGTTGCCAGCAATTCGTCTGAAAAACCAATTTTGCCAATATTGTGCAACAAGCCTGCGACAAAAATATCTTGCGTATCGTTGAAGCTGACATTCATGCGTACCGCGATTTGACGAGCCAGTTCTGCAACGCGCCGGGAATGTCCTGCCAGATGGCTGGCGCGCATTTCGATCAGATTGGAAAAAATCTTGATCGTGGTCAGGAAGCTGGTATTGAGTTTTTTATTGACATTGGTCAGGCTGGCGTTGCTTTTCTTTAGCTCGGTGGTGCGCTCTTCCACTTGTCGTTCAAGATCGTCATGCGCAGCCTGCAAGGCGAGTTCTGCGGATTTCTGTTGCGTGATGTCTTGCAGGACTTCAATCGCACCGACTATCAGACCTTCGCGATTGCGTAATGCAGCTGCCGAAAACGACAGCCAGCGGCCGGTTTCACCCAAGTGCGGGAAAAAATCCTCAATCTGGTAAGTGCCTGTGATGATGCTGGAGCGTCGCGGTTTGCCGTGATACAGCACATTCACGTTTTGCTCGATTGTGCCTGATACGATCAAGTCAACCAGCAAAGGTCTTTCTTGCAAATACAGCAAGCGCCAATGGTCGCGTGTGCCTACCATTTCAGTTGCAGTCAGCCCGCTGATGAGTTCGCAAGCCCGGTTCCAGTGCGTAATGACATGGTCATCGTCAATCGCAAATGTCGGAACCGGACTTCCCTCGAAAAATTCGGCGACGTCAGCCGCCATCAAGCCGGTGCTTGTTGTGGAGGTCAAATGTGATTGATTGCCAAAGGGCATATTCGGCTCAGTTATCGTTATATTCGGCTTGCATCAATTATGCATCGATACAGACAGACGTAAGCTTACCGTAGATGGCGTGGGCGAGTGCCTAATTCGCCCCTTGTCGTGCGCCGATTTTGTCTATCGTGCTTACTTGCGCACAGGTGCGTAGCGCGGAGTGCTATCCATGGAAATCATTTTAAGACGAGCTGAGCGCACCGATTCCGTATCTACTTTTCCTGTGCGTGGCACGATATCAGTGTTGGCCCATATGCGGGAACGCACTTGTGTGCTTTTCGATGGCTGCTGATACGTCACAGTGCTGGGCTGCGGTTTTTCCAGCAAAATAAATTGAGTGGTCTGCACGCTGGCGCAAGCAGTATCGGTATAGGTCACATCACCTTCCTTGCCTTCGCAGCGAAGCACGTCAGCGCATGCCAAGGTGGCGATGGTGAATAGTGACAGAGCTGCCATTATCTTTGAAACACATAAGTATTGGGCCATGATCGTTGCTTGTATCGATGATGGCCAAGCTTATATTTTTCACAGGAAAACTCGGTGCGGTAGCGAACCCTCAAAAAGATAATTGAATTTGTCGAATATGGTTCATCAAGGGCGTTTGTTCATGGAGCCCCGCTATAGCGGGTTGCTGCGAGGGCCTTTCCCTGTCGGTCAACTTTTACCAGGATCATGTCACCCGAGCCTACATTCTCACCCGAGTATTCCAGAATATTTACTTGATGCGTTACCAGGATCAATACTTTCCCTTGTTTATGTGGCAAGGTATTTGCAATGAATTTTTCGAGTTGTCGGGTTTGCGAAGTCGAATTACCCGCATCGTTAAAAAAGGACCCTAACGACGACTCAACGGTGATGGTGCCGAAGTTCAAGCCGGTAGCGGTATCCATGCAACGGCACCAGGGGCTGGAAACAATTTTTGCGGAAGTAACTCCCTGTGCACGTAGCCATTCGCCAATTTGTTGTGCCTGCTGTTTTCCGCGTTCACCCAAATTTCTTTGGGTTTGGCAATTTCCCAGAACGTAACCCGCCGGATCGCCTATCCCCGGCGCGTCTGCATGGCGCATTAGCAATACATGATCCGGCCCCTGCAATGCTTGCGCGAGCGTTACCGACTCGGCGAAGGCGGGTGCGCTGACAAGCATGGTGGCAGCCAGGAGATATTGAAAAATGAACGGTTTTTTCCAGAAGGCATGGCGACCGCCGACAAAAACAGGTGGAAAAGTTGTCATGTACATCCTTTGCACAGAGAGTGGGTAGAGCCTGGTTTGCTTTTGGCGCGCATCGTGTGATGCAATTGACTGCTGAATGTCATTTTAGCGGGATAGATTTTTTGTGCATAGCACCAGCAGGCTGGCGCTTTTTATGCCTGTCTACACTCAAGCCATTGATAAATCACGGTAATTCGCCATCCGGCGTATAATGCAGCCTGTCACTGTCGAGGTGGCAATGGCGGTCGAGATGGTCACGATTTTCAATAGCGTCCTGCGTCTGTGCATGCTCCTCGTTTCATCATCAAAGAAAACATTCAAATTTATCGAAAGAGCCAGGTCTTTTTCGGATCAGTTGAGCGGTACGTTCTCATCATCGCCAGCTATCATGTTGCCTCCGCTTGAGGCAGGGCCTGCTACAAATCATGTCCGATATTCAGACTAGTACTCCGCCAAATCTTCAGTCCGATATTCAGCCGGATACGTTGCCTGTCCATGTGACGATTGCGGCCGATGTGCCGCCTGCGATCCGTTTTGAAGATTTGGGCCTTGCGCCGGAAATCTTGCGCGCCTTGAACGATCAGGGTTATGTGCATCCGACGCCGATTCAGGCCGAAGCAATTCCTATCGTGCTGAAAGGCATAGATTTGATGGGCGCGGCACAAACCGGTACTGGTAAAACCGCTGGCTTCTCGCTGCCTATCATTCAATTGTTGCTGGCGCATGCCAGCACCAGCGCATCGCCAGCACGTCATCCCGTGCGCGCACTGATCTTGACGCCTACGCGCGAGCTGGCCGATCAGGTTGCCGCCAACGTTAAAGCGTATTGCCGTCACACACCTTTGCGTTCGCTGGTTGTATTTGGCGGCATGGATATGGCACCGCAAACCGCTGCCTTGCGTAATGGCGTCGAAATCGTCATCGCCACACCGGGTCGTCTGCTCGATCACGTACAACAAAAAACCATCAATCTGTCGCAGACACAAATTCTGGTGATGGATGAAGCGGATCGCATGCTGGACATGGGCTTTTTGCCCGATCTGCAACGCATCATTAACCTGTTGCCGAAGAAACGTCAGAACCTGATGTTTTCTGCGACTTTCTCGACCGAGATCAAGAAGCTGGCAGCAACCTTCCTGAAGGATCCAATCACGATCGAAGTTGCGCGCAGTAATGCGACGGCAGAAAACGTGACGCAAATCATTTATAAGGTGGAAGAAGAAGCCAAGCGCGATGCGGTGTCCTACATCATTCGTCAGCGCGGCTTGAAGCAAGTCATCGTTTTCTCGAATACCAAAATCGGTGCCTCACGTCTGGCGCGCCAACTGGAAAACGAAGGCGTCAAAGCCTCGGCCATCCATGGCGACAAAACACAGTCCGAACGCATGCAAGCGCTGGAAGCATTCAAGAACGGTTCTATAGAAGTACTGGTTGCAACCGATGTTGCAGCACGCGGACTGGATATCGCCGAACTGCCATGCGTGATCAACTTCGACTTGCCATATAACGCAGAAGATTATGTACATCGTATCGGCCGTACCGGGCGCGCTGGTGCCTCTGGTGATGCAATTTCCCTGTTCTCGGACAAGGATGCGCGTCTGCTGGTTGATATCGAAAAGATGATCAAGCATACGTTTATACCGGCTGAACTGGTTGGCTTCACACCGTCATCTGCACGTAGTAATGAGCGCGGTGGCGAGCGCGGCAACGCCAGGAATAGCGAGCGTGGCGGTGATCGCAAGCCTCAAGAACGCAGCCCGCGTCGTGAAGAGTCTTCCGCTCGTCCACCACGTGAACCTCGCGAAATGGAACGCAGCGGTGGCGCAGCATCGAACGGTAGCCGGAGTGCTTATGCAGCCTCGCCACGTAAAGAAAAAATCGATCCTTTCTTCACCAAACCGTATGAGCCTTCGGTATCAACTGCAAATCAAAACAAGCCAGCAGAGCAAACCGCAGCCAAGCCGGCCAAGCATAAAATGGCGGCCTTGTTGGGTGGTGCGCCCAAGCGCTAATTTCAACTTTGCCGCAATAAAAAAGGACGCTTGAGCGTCCTTTTTTATTGGGGATTGTAACTATGGAATCGTCTAGTCCAATCGGCGATGGCCTTCTCCCAGAACTCTGTCATTGAATCTGCATGATCAATCTGTAACTGCATGAAGCGCGCTGCACGCAATAACTCGCTCAAAGGATTATCCAGATCTAGCGCCTGTGCTCCGGTTTGTTTCGATAATTTTTCCCCGACTTCATTCAGCACAACGGGTACATGCATATACGACGGTGTAGGCAGATCGAGCAGGCGTTGCAGATAGATTTGCCGTCCTGTTGATTCGAGCAAATCGGTGCCGCGCACTATATGTGTCACGCCTTGATCCGCATCGTCAACTACGACAGCCAGTTGATATGCCCAATATCCATCAGCACGTTTTAAAACAAAATCGCCAACTTCAGTCGCCAGATGCTGGGTCAATCGACCTAGCCATCTATCGTTGAAGCTAATCGTTTCGTTGTTTTCGTTTGATTCAGGAACACGCACCCGCAAGGTGCGCGCAATTTTGCCTGCGCTAACGCCATTACGACATGTGCCTGGATAAATCGCAGCGCCATCGGCAGCAATACCGAGACGGGAATCTGCGATTTCCTTGCGTGTGCAACCGCATGCATAGGTATGCCCGGTCAGGCGATCGAAGGCGGCTTGATACACCGGCGTGCGCTGACTTTGCACCACAACTTCTCCATCATGCTGCATGCCGAAGATGGCGAGTGCCTGCATGATGGCTTCTGTAGCGCCCGGGACAGTCCGCATCTCGTCGATGTCTTCAATGCGCACCAGCCACTTTCCTTGATGTGCTTTGGCGTCGAGATAACTGGCCATCGCCGCGACCAGCGAGCCTGCGTGCAGGGGGCCGCTGGGTGAAGGGGCGAAGCGGCCTATATATTTATTCGTCGTGTTCGTCATTGATCATTCCGCCAATAACTTGCGCTGTACATCGGGGTCAGCCAGTTTGCTTAAAAACCATTTCAGACATTTGCCGCGTGAGTCGGTGCGCCATGCATATTGCAGTGCGCCGTCGGGTTTGGTCTCATTGGTTTGTTTTTCTATCAGTGCGCCAGTATCGAAATAAGGTTGCGCCCATTTACGTGGCAGATGGCCGCAGCCCAGGCCAGCGACTTGCGCCGCCAGTTTGTCGCGCACGGTAGGCACGGTCAGCGTCGATTGTCCTGTCAGCAAACCAGATGTAATACGCGGCAGCATGCGGCCGCTGTCACCAACTGAAATGGCACGATGTTGCTGCACGGTGCTCGCCGATAGTGGCTCATCCAGTTTTGCCAGTGGATGTGTGGGCGCGACGGCGAATACCCAATCGATTTCGCCTAACGGTTTGGCGCGAAAACCGCCTGAGCCACGGACCAAATCCGGGCCGTCGTAGGAAATACCGATGGCCAGATCGGCTTCACCATTGATCAGCTTTTCCCAGGTACCCGACAACACTTCGGTGGAGAATCGCAATTGCGTGCCTGAACTTTGCAGGTCGCATTCATTAATGAGCGGGATCATTTTCTCATAAGGAATCAAGGCATCGAGCACGATGCGCAGCTCAACTTCCCAACCGCTGGCAGTACGTTTGACGCGTTGTTCCAATTCGTCAGCGGCGCGCAGCAGATGGCGGCCTTCGGTTAATAATTCCTGTCCGGCTGCAGTCAACTTTGCTCTATGGCCGCGTCTATCGAATAACAATACGTCGAGATCTTCTTCCAGCTTGCGCACGCTATAGGTTAGTGCAGACGGCACACGATCAAGTGCCACTGCGGCCGCGCCGAAGCTGCCTTTGCGGTCTATGGTGTCGAGGATGCGTATCGCCTCCAGCGTCAAATTCATGGCCAAATCCAATATTCAAATTATTTGAACAACTTGTACGCAATTATGCCCTTATTCAACGAGTTTTGATCATCTATAGTTACATCCATAGGTTTAAACCTAAGTCATACAATAAAACTCACCGAAAGGAACATATCATGTTTGAAATTCGCAAAAGCACAGACCGCGGCCACGCAAATCACGGCTGGCTCGATTCATATCACAGCTTCTCGTTCGGTGAATATTACGACGCACAACACATGGGTTTTGGCCCGCTGCGCGTGATCAATGAAGATCGCGTCAACGCCGGTGGCGGCTTCGGCACCCACGGCCATCGCGACATGGAAATCATCAGCTATGTGCTGGATGGCGAGTTGGCGCACAAAGACAGCATGGGCACTGGCAGCGTGATTCGCCCTGGTGATGTGCAAAGAATGAGTGCGGGTAGCGGTGTCCGTCATTCGGAATTCAATCACGCTAAAGACCAGACCACGCATTTTCTGCAAATCTGGATTCAGCCGAATGTGACTGGCATTCCACCAAGCTATGAAGAGAAAAATTTCACAGCAGAAGAAAAACGCGGTCGCCTGCGTTTGATTGCCAGTTCGGATGGTGAAGATGGGTCAGTTCTGATTCATCAGGACGCGAAGCTGTATGCCGGTTTGTTTGATGGTGCTGAAGCTGCTTCCTTGGCTATTGCCGCCGGACGGCTGGCTTATGTGCACGTGGCACGTGGCACGGTGACAGCGAATGGCGTTGAGTTGAAAAACGGTGATGCGCTGAAACTGTCGGATGTTGCGACAGTGGATATTAGTGGTGGGAAGCAGGCAGAAGTGCTGGTGTTTGATCTCGCGCCATAAGTGGCAGATCAATGTAAGAAAAAAGCGCGGTATCTACAAGATGCCGCGCTTTTTTTTTGCTAGGATTTTTTACGTCGGAACCACATCATTTGCACCGTGTTGTCTTGTTCGATGTAGTAATGGAACAATGCGGCGAGCGTATGTAATGCAATCAAAACATATCCTATCGTTGCGAGTCCTTCATGCAGTTCCTTCAGGTCTCTGGCCCATCCCGGATCTTTGCCTATCAGCATGGGCAGGGACAGACCAAAATAATTGATTTGATTGCCGTTTGCGTTCAGCGTTAGCCATCCCAGCAAAGGCAGACCGAGCAAGATTCCGTACAGCGCGATTTTCACCACATTTGCCAGCAATCTTTGCAGTGGCGTGGGCGGCGGGGTGATGGTCGGGGTATCGCCGAAACCACGCAGCAGCAAACGCAGCCAGGTCAGGAAAAACAAGGTCAGGCCAGCCGCATAGTGCCAGTCAGCCATGTTGCTGCGCAGGATCGATCCTCGCGCAGCGAGGAATTTGAGATTCATGATTGCGTAGGTGACGACTACCAGAATCACGGACAGCCAGTGCAGGGAAATGGTCACATAGCCGTATCCGGTAGTTGTATTTTTCCAGCGCATCTAATGTCCCTTAAAGATTGAAGGCGCAACTGTGCCATCTGAATAGTTAAGAGCTTGTTAAGTGAAGCAGATTTTCCGACGTTGTTGTTCAAATGCCAAACGCTCAACGGGCAAGATGATTTTCCTTAATTAATGTCCAGTTAATGTTCGCTGCATAAGCTGCTTCCAAACTAACAATGTGGGAGTGTCTCATGGCGATGCAGCTTGCACTAACCGGACCTCATACGGACTCGTCCCCCTGTCCATCTCAGGCCAGACGCAGTGATTGGATTACCCGCGATCATCCGGAGCGCGAGAGCCTGCAGGATTTCATTGCTGCCGCTTTTTTCAAAACATACGGCGCGCACGTTAGAAATTTCTGCGACATCCTCGTGGGTTGCAAGGATGCAGATGGCGTGTGGATTGCAGCGCTAGGATTTTCCCTGGCCAAGAACGGCAAGACCTTTCTCGAACAATATCTGGATGCCCCGCTGGAAAATGAAATTGCCGCCCATGTACGTGTCCCGGTTTCGCGTGCGCACATCGTTGAAGTAGGCAATCTGGCTTCTACCCATGTCGGCGCGGCGCGGGAACTCATCGTCTGCATGACCAGATATCTGCATCAGCAGGGATTGAGTTGGGTTGCATTCACGGCGACGTCGGGTTTGCTGAATTCATTTACCCGCCTGCGTTTGAATCCCAGTGTACTCAAGGTTGCCGATCCGGGCAGACTGCCGGATGGCGGCAAAAGCTGGGGCAGCTATTACGAAACCAAGCCACGCGTCATGTTTGGCGACATCAGGTCCGGTTATGCACAACTGGTTTGAACAAATTCCCGCATCCGGGGTAAAGGTCGAGGGCAGCGGCGCCGCATGGACACACAGCGATTTGCAGACGCACATCGACATGGTGCAGGCGGCATTGCTGGCGAGGAAGGTACCAACTGCACCAGTGGCGATTCTTGCCGATAATTCGCCGGAATGGATTGCAATTGACCTGGCAACGCAGAATCTAGGGATAACGCTGATTCCCTTGCCGCTGTTTTTCACGCCGGGGCAATGGATGCATGTGATTGCGAGCAGCGGGGTACAAGCGGTCTACTGTGCTCAGCCCGAACAGGCGGCGCAACTTGGCTTTGCCGGCATCGTTGGTGGTCTGGGTAATCTGACTTTGTGCGAACGCGAGTCTGCGGAGGTTTCTGCCGAACTTGCCGGCATCCAGAAAGTGACATTCACCTCAGGCACGACTGCGGAGCCCAAGGGCGTATGCCTGAGTACCGAGCAGCAGTGGGATGTGGCACATGCACTGCACAATAGCCTCGCCTCACTCAATATACAACGTCATCTCAGCGTGCTGCCGCTCGCTGTTTTGCTCGAAAACATCGCGGGAATCTATACCGCGTTGCTGGCCGGAGCGACCGTTATTTGTCCGCCACTGGCGGAAGTCGGCTTGCATGGTGCCAGTGGCTTTGATCCTGATGGATGCCTGAATGCGATCGCGCATCATCAGGCTGAAAGCATCATCTTGCTGCCGCAAATGCTGCAGGCGCTGGTTGCCGTCGCCAGCCAGAATGATGCGCGCATTGCGACGCTTAAATTTGTTGCGGTCGGTGGTGCCAAAACTCCGTATGCGCTGGTTGAGGCTGCGCGCCATAAAGGTTTTCCGGTTTATGAAGGCTATGGTTTGTCTGAATGCAGCTCAGTGGTTGCATTGAATGTTCCAGGTGCCGATCGTATAGGTAGCGTAGGCAAGCCATTGTCAAATCGTCGCGTGCGTATCGCTGCCGACCATGAAATCGAAGTGGGTGGCATGCCGTCTGCACGCTATCTCGGCCAAGCTGCCACGCATGCCGAATGGATGCCTACCGGCGATATCGGACATCTCGATGACGACGGTTATCTGTTCATTGATGGTCGCAAGAAGGACATTCTGATTACCGGCTTTGGTCGCAATATCTCGCCCGAATGGCCGGAATCCGTGCTGCTAGGCACCGGTGTCTTTGCGCAAGCCATCGTATTTGGCGATGCCCAACCATTTCTGATTGCGCTGGTGGTGCCGCTGTCGCGATCGATTGATGCATCAACCATGCAGACTGCAATCGATGCCGCCAATCGTGCCTTGCCGGATTACGCACGTATTCGGCATTGGTTGGTCGTCGCCCCTTTTTCTTCTGCCAGTGGTCTTGCGACAGCAAACGGCCGTTTGCGCAGGCAACTGATCTGGCAGCGTTATCAAGAGCAGGCTTCACCCCTATTCGAACAGTCAGGAGAATGATTTGAATTTTTTCGATACCTTGCAGCAGCAAACCACCAATGAACGGCAAGCCTTGTTTGCCGTACCCGTGATTCAGGATGCACTCAAAGGCGATATTGTTGTCGAGCAATACATTGCATTTTTGACGCAGGCTTATCACCATGTGCGCCACACAGTTCCGCTGTTGATGGCTTGTGGCAGTCGATTGGATGGTAAGCATGAGTGGCTGCGCAGCGCCATTGCCGAATATATAGAGGAAGAACTGGGTCATGAGGAATGGGTGTTATCCGATATTGCCGCATGTGGTGGCGACGCGGATAAAGTCCGTCACTCGCAACCGCATGCGGCGACCGAGACCATGGTTGCGTATGCCTATCATCAAATCGACAGGCGCAATCCGATCGGATTCTTCGGCATGGTCCATGTGCTTGAAGGCACCAGCACGGCACTCGCGACAAATGCTGCGTCCACCATACAGGGCGCGCTGGCATTGCCGCCAGCAGCCTTCAGCTATCTGAATTCTCACGGCAGCCTGGATATCGCACACGTACAGTTTTTTGAGAGTCTGATGAACCGTCTTGAGCATGCCGACGATCAGCAGGCTGTCGTGCATTGCGCCAGCATGGTCTACAAACTCTACGGCGATATTTTCAGAAGTCTGCCGACAAAAAACAAGGTGTTGTTAACCGGGGAAGTAGCATGACGACAGCATATCGCGCCGTATTGACCGGTGCCGCCGGCGGGATAGGTCAGGCGATTGCCATGGAGCTGTTGCCGCAGTCGGATTATTTGATCCTGGTCGGTCGAAATCGGGATGCCCTCGAGGCTTTGCAAAAAAAGCTAGGCACGGACAAAACGCATATCGTAGATGGCGATCTTACGCAGCAGGCAACGCTGGATAAAATTGAGCAGCTGGCGCGTGCGCTGGGCGGCATCAATTTGCTGATCAACAATGCCGGCAGCAATGATTTTCATGCGTTTGAAACGCAGTCCAGCGATGCAATACGCAATATGATTAATATCAATTTGCTGGCACCGATGCTGCTCTCCCGCCAATTGATTCCCTTGCTTAAAAAAGAAGCACGCGCACAAATCATCAATATCGGTTCCATCATGGGTTTCATCGGCTTTCCTGGATATGCGGCTTACTGCGCGAGTAAATCAGGATTGCGCGGCTTTACGCAATCCTTGCGCCGTGAACTGGCCGATACCCCGATTGATGTACGTCACTTTGCACCCCGTGCGACACGCACGGCGATCAATAGCAGCGCGGCCGCATCGATGAATCGTGAATTGAAAACGGCGGAAGATACACCGGTAGCGGTCGGCCGTGCTTTCAATGTCTTCTTGAACGGTGTCGCGCGTGAGCACACGCTGGGCAGGAAGGAATCCTTTTTTGTATTCATCAACAAGGTGCTACCGGTACTGCCGGAACGCGCCATCCGCGGACAACTGAGCATCATCCGCAAACATCTTCCCAAGTAATTTACTAAAGAGAGACAACAATGAAGAATATCGCAAAAATTCTGGCAGCCGTGGCCTGGTCCATGACCTTGCTGGCCGCACCTGCGTTTGCAGCAGTCGAGGATGATGTCGCCAAACTGCAGCACGAGTGGGAGCGCATCAAATATCAGACGCCGCCGACTGAACAGGAAAAAGGCTACGAACAACTGGTCAAGGAAGCGGATAAGGCCGTTGCGCAAAATCCGAATCGTGCGGAAACATTGATTTGGCATGGCATCATTGATGCGAGTTATGCCGGTGCGAAAGGCGGGCTGGGTGCGCTGTCATTGGCAAAGAGTGCCAAAAGCGCGTTTGAAAAGGCGCTGGAGATTGATCCCAATGCCCTGAGCGGATCTGCGTATACGAGCTTGGGCTCACTGTACTATCAAGTACCTGGTTGGCCGATCGGATTTGGCGACGATAAAAAAGCGCTGACGTTTTTGAAAAAAGGCTTGGCTGCCAATCCTGACGGCATAGATCCAAACTATTTTTACGGTGACTTTTTGTTCCGTGCCGGCGACCTGGACAATGCCGAGCGTGTCTTGCGCAAAGCCTTGCAGGCGGCGCCGCGCAACGGACGCAAAATTTCAGATGAAGGTCGTCGCAACGAAATCAATCAATTACTTGATAAGATTGCAGCCAAGCGAAAATAACCTGAGGAATCGCAATTGCGGATATTACTGGTCGAGGATGATCCCCTGCTGGTTTCAGGCTTGATATTGGCGCTGCAGAGAGCGCACTACACAGTTGAGCACGTCGCCGACGGTAAAAGTGCGGTACGTGCGCTAGGCGACAATGCTTTCGATCTGGTTATTCTCGATCTCGGCTTGCCCTTGATGGATGGGACCGAGGTGCTCAAGACTATCCGCAATACCGGTCAGATGGTGCCGGTATTGATACTGTCCGCCCGTGATGCGACCGAAGACCGAATACATGGGCTTGATCTCGGTGCCGATGATTATCTGGTCAAGCCCTTCGAGTTGGGCGAGTTGCTCGCGCGTTTACGCGTACTGGAGCGCCGTCGTAGTGGCGGCACCGTGAATCAGCTGCAGATCGGCAAGCTGGTACTGGATCTTGCCGGTTTCTCGGTGATCTGGGACGGTCAACCGGTCGAATTGGTGCGCCGAGAATTCATGCTGCTCAAACATTTGGCCGAAAGCCCGCAAAGAGTATTTAATCGCGCGCAACTTGAAGAATCTCTGTATGGCTGGGGTGAGGGTGTGGAAAGCAACACCATCGATGTGCATGTCCACCATATTCGCAAAAAAATATCTCCCGGCGTCATCAAAACCATACGTGGTGTCGGTTATCGGATCGGACAGGTCGATGTATGAGCAAGCGTAATTATTCAATACGCGGCCGACTCGTCGGCGGCACATTGATTCTCATGATGCTTATTTTCGGCTGTATTGGTATCGCCGCGCGCGAACTGGCAATTCATGAATCAAACGAATTATTCAGTGCGCGACTGGCAACTTCGGCACGGGTTCTGGAAGCGCTGGTTGCAAGGCAGCTGGAAAAAGCCAGCGTTGCCAATCCGATAATCATTGCATTGCCGAAACAGCTGGAAGAAGCGCAAGGTGATACTCCAGAAGAATTCGGCCATCGTTACGAAACCAAAATCGCGTTTCAAGTCTGGCGCGATGGCGGCCCCTTGCTGGCCAAATCTGCATCCGCTCCCGACATACCGCTAGGCACTTTAAAAGCGGGATTTGGCACGAATCAAATCGGTGAGGATGTATGGCAATTGTTTGCCTTGCGCTCGGGTGATGTCTGGATCATCACTGCGGAAAAGGATGAAGTGCGTCAGGAGATGGCGGACGGCATAGGTTTGTCGATATTGTTGCCTCTGCTGCTGGGCGGTCTTCTGATGCTGATTACTGTTCATCTTGTCCTGACTATTAATATGCGACCTTTACGTGAGCTTGCCGACCGGATCCGCAAACGTGAGCCGGAATCGCTGGCGACAGTAGATCTGGACAAGACGCCTGACGAACTTGCGCCGATTGTTACAGAGTTGAATAGTCTGCTGGCTAGAGTGAAGGCGACATTGGAGCGTGAACAACGCTTCATTAATGCTGCGGCACACGAAATCCGTACGCCTATCGCCGCCTTGCAGCTGCACGTAGAGAATGCACAGCGTGCTGTGACTGCAGAGGAGCGTGAAAAATCATTGAACGATGCGATGCAAGGCGTCCGAAGAACGGCAAAACTGGCTGAGCAATTACTGGTGCTTAGCCGGATTACTGCCAAGGGTGCAAAGGAAAATTTTCAGCATGTATTGCTATCGCAAGTCAGCTGCGAAGTAATTGCTGTGCATGAGCCTTTGCTGACGCGGCGAGGACAGACGATAGGTCTGGATGTGGAGGGCGAAATACCCGTTTGGGGTGAGCCCTACAAGCTGCAGCGACTATTGCAAAACCTGATTGAAAACGCCTCGCACTATGGCAGGGAAAATGGCGATATTCAAGTTTGCATTCAGCAAAGTTCGGAGGGCATGGAGTGGGTCGTCACCAACGATGGGCCACCAATTCCCGATGAGGAGATGAAGAATATCTTCATGCCCTATTACCGCATCCTCGGGGGAGATGCGCCTGGCTCAGGTTTGGGGCTTGCCATCGTGAAAGAAATAGTGGAACAACATCACGCGCACATCGAGATGCGGCGCAAAGCCGATGGACAAGGCAATGTCGCGACAGTTGTATTCAAATGCGCCAGTCCGCCAACTGCAGAGCCAACGGCATTATCGTATGGCTGATCTGAAATAAAAAACGCGGCATGCAGCCGCGTTTTTGTTTTATCGACGCCTAACACTCAGGCTTCGATATCCAAGGGCGCAAACGACTTCACCAAATCATCCAACTGCTTCAACTGCGTCAAAAACGGCTCCAGTTTATCCAGCGGCAAAGCACTCGGCCCATCGCATTTCGCATTCTTTGGGTCAGGATGCGCTTCCAAAAATAATCCAGCTAGACCCACACCCATACCTGCGCGCGCCAGATCGGCGACTTGTTCGCGCCGACCGCCGGAAGCCGCGCCGCCCGGATCGCGTTGTTGCAATGCGTGCGTCACGTCGAAAATAATTGGCAGGTTATTACTAACCTTTTTCATCACCCCAAAGCCCAGCATGTCGACCACCAGATTGTCGTAGCCGAAGCAGGTGCCGCGATCACAGAGGATTAATTGTTCGTTGCCAGCTTCCTTGAACTTCTCGACGATGTTCAGCATTTGCGAAGGGCTCAGAAATTGTGGTTTCTTGATGTTGATGACGCGTCCGGTTTTTGCCAGGGCAACCACCAGATCTGTTTGGCGGGCGAGGAAGGCTGGCAATTGCAGCACATCGGCAACTTCCGCCACGATTGCGGCTTGATGAATTTCATGGACGTCGGTGATGACAGGTACGTTGAAGGTCTTTTTGACTTCTTCAAAAATACGCATGCCTTCTTCCAGGCCAGGACCGCGATAGGAATGTATCGACGAGCGGTTGGCCTTGTCGAATGACGCCTTGAAGACGTAGGGAATGCCAAGCTTGCCGGTAACGCGCACATATTCTTCGCAGGAACGCATGGCGAGGTCGCGCGATTCGAGCACGTTGATACCGCCGAACAGGACGAAGGGTGCTGCGTTGTCGACCTTGATTGTGCCGTTGATAGTGATCATGTTGGCTTCTTTAAATTAAAGAGGGTTGATTGCTGCGTGTGAGTTGTCGCTTGAGGCTTGCTCGCTTGCAGGTGCGCAATGCGGACAGGATTTCCCTGCAGTGAAGAGTGGTGATAATTGTTCGCGCGGTGATACGGTCGCATTGCAATGTCCGCACTGTACCGGCAAGCTTGGTTCGAGACGTGGATTGAGTGCGGTGCGATGATCGAACACGAAGCAGTCGCCCGTGTAATGGTCGCCGCCGACTTTTTCAAAATATTTCAGGATGCCGCCATCGAGTTGATACACGCTGTCGTAGCCGACGTCTTTCATATAGATCGCGGCTTTTTCGCAGCGTATACCGCCGGTGCAGAAGGTGACAATGGTTTTGTCGTTAAGCGAGTCTTTATTCTTGGCGACGATATCGGGAAATTCGCTGAATTTTTCGATGCGGTAATCAATGGTGTTGTCGAAGGTGCCGACATCGACTTCAAACGCATTGCGGGTATCCATCATGACGACCGCTTTGCCATTGTCGTCATGGCCCTGATCCAGCCAGCGCTTGAGCGTGGTCGCACCGACTGAGGGCGCGCGGCCTTCTTCCGGCTTTATCAGTGGATGCTTCATCGTGATGATTTCGCGCTTGAGCTTGACCAGCATGTACTTGAAGGGCTGGTCTTCGGAATAGCTTTCTTTCACTTCCAGATCGGCGAAGCGCGCATCGGCACGTAGCCATACAAGAAAGCTGTCTATCGCTGCACGTGTTCCAGCCAGAAAAAGGTTGATGCCTTCTGGACTGAGCAGAACGGTGCCTTTTAGCGACAATTGATTGCACTTGGCAATAAATTCCGGGCGCTTCTCGGCAGTATCGTCAAAGCTGATGAATTTATAGGCGGCGATGTTAACGAAAGATGTGGATGGCATGCTTGCTTCTTGAGGTGATTGCTCTTGTAAAGAGGACAATGTTCTACTGCTCATGGCTGGCTTTTTTGCGCTTGGTACCCACGACGAATTTGACAAAAATGGCCGGGAGCGTGATGCGGCAAGGCATGAACAAGTCGACATTATAAACTTCGCATTCGGGAATGCTGAAATGTCTGTTGAAAGGAGTGGTCGCGGTAGAATACGGCCATGATTTCTCCGCAATTTACTCACCTACGCCTGCATTCCGAATATTCCATCGTCGACGGTCTGGTCCGCATCGATGACGTGATCGCCGCAGCCGCTGCCGATGCACAGCCTTCGCTCGCGATTACCGATCTGGCCAACCTGTTTGGCATGGTCAAATTCTATAAAGAAGCGCGTTCCAAAGGTATCAAGCCCATCGTCGGTTGCGACGTCTGGATTAGCAACGATAACGATAAGGACAAGCCGTCGCGCCTGTTGTTATTGGTCAAGAACAAGACCGGTTATTTGCAACTCTGCGAATTGTTGTCAAAGGCATGGTTGACCAACTTGCATCGCGGTCGCGCTGAGATCCGTCCGGAATGGCTGGAACAACTTGCCGCCGAAGGCGGGGCGAATGGTTTGATCGTTTTATCCGGCGCGCACTTTGGCGATGTCGGCATGGCGATCGATAACGGCAATCTTGCCGGCGCAGAACGCAATGCCAAGCGCTGGGCGGAAATTTTCCCCGGTCATTTTTATATAGAAGTACAGCGCGCCGATCAGCCGAATATGGACGCGCACGTGCGTCAGGCATCGGTGCTTGCTGCCAAACTGAATCTGCCTTTGGTGGCGACGCATCCGGTTCAATTTCTGGATCAGAGTGAATTTACTGCGCATGAAGCGCGTACCTGTATCTCTGAAGGCGAAATTCTTGCGAATCCACGCCGCATCAAGCGCTTCAACGAGCGTCAACGGTTTACAACGCAGGCAGAAATGGCCGAGTTGTTTGCCGATATGCCGAATGCGTTGCAGAACTCGGTAGAAATCGCCAAGCGCTGCAATTTGGTGCTGGAGCTGGGCAAGCCGAAGCTGCCTAATTTCCCAACGCCTGATGGTTCGTCGATTGATGAATTCCTGGTCAAGGAAGCGCAACGTGGTCTGGAAGGACGGCTCGAACATTTATATCCCGACCCTGAACTGCGCGAGAAAAATCGTGAACGCTATCAGGCGCGGCTGAAGTTCGAGACCGACACCATCATCCACATGGGTTTTCCCGGTTACTTCTTGATCGTGGCGGACTTTATCAAGTGGGCAAAAAATAACGGCGTGCCGGTTGGGCCAGGTCGCGGTTCGGGTGCCGGTTCGCTGGTCGCGTACTCATTGTTGATTACCGATCTGGATCCGCTGCAATACAACTTGCTGTTCGAACGTTTCTTGAATCCTGAGCGGGTTTCCATGCCCGATTTCGATATTGATTTTTGCCAGGAAGGGCGCGATCGCGTCATTCAATATGTGAAAGATCAATACGGCAAGGATGCGGTTTCGCAGATTGCGACATTCGGTACGATGGCGGCTAAAGGCGCGGTGCGTGACGTTGGTCGCGTGCTGGATTTTGGCTACAACTTTTGCGATGGTATTTCCAAACTGATTCCATTCAAGCCGGGCAAGCTGGTCACAATTGCGGACGCAATCAAGGAAGAACCGCTGCTGGCTGAACGCCTGGAAAATGAAGAAGAAGTAAAACAGTTGCTGGAGCTGGCGCAAAAAGTTGAAGGCATCGCCCGCAATATTGGTATGCATGCGGGCGGCGTGTTGATCGCACCGGGCAAGCTGACCGACTTCTGCCCTCTGTACACGCAGGGCGGTGACGCCGGCGTGGTGTCGCAATACGATAAAGACGACGTCGAAGCCGTCGGTCTGGTGAAGTTCGATTTTTTGGGTTTGACCACGCTGACGATCCTCGATCGCGCCGTGCGCTACATCAAGGATCTCGATCCGGCGATGGCTGACTTCGCGCTGGAAAAACTCCCGCTGAATGACAGGCCGTCTTACGATTTGCTGACCAAGGCGAAAACCGTCGCAGTATTCCAGCTGGAAAGCCGCGGCATGCAAGGCATGCTGAAGGATGCGCGTCCCGATCGCTTCGAAGACATTATTGCGCTGGTCGCGTTGTATCGTCCGGGCCCGATGGATCTGATCCCGGATTTCTGCCGACGTAAGCACGGTGAACGTTTTGAATATCCCGATCCGCGTACTGAAGTCATTTTGTCTGAAACCTACGGCATCATGGTTTATCAGGAACAGGTTATGCAGATGGCGCAGGTCATCGGTGGCTACTCGCTCGGTGGCGCAGATTTGTTGCGTCGCGCGATGGGTAAAAAGAAAGCCGAAGAAATGGCGCAGCATCGCGAGTTGTTCCGCGCCGGTGCTGCGAAGAATGATCTGACGGCTGAGAAGGCCGATGAGATTTTCGATTTGATGGAAAAGTTTGCAGGCTACGGTTTTAATAAATCGCATGCTGCTGCTTATGCTTTGCTGTCATATCACACCGCATATTTAAAAGCGCATCATCCGGCCGCGTTCATGGCAGCCAACTTGTCGCTGGCGATGGATGATACCGACAAGATCAAGATTCTGGTCGAGGATGCGCTGGATATTTGCGGCCTTACTTTGCTGCCGCCAGATATCAATCAATCCGATTATCGTTTTACGCCAGTCGGTGTGCCGGGCAAAAAAGCCATGCAGATTCGTTATGGCCTGGGTGCTGTCAAAGGCTCGGGCAAGAGCGCTATTGATGCCATCGTGGTTGCGCGTCAAGGTCAGCCTTTCACCGATTTGTTTGATTTCTGCAAACGCGTGGACAAAAAGCAGATCAACCGCCGCACCATCGATTCATTGATACGCGCTGGCGCATTCGATTCCTTCAATGTTGATCGCGCCATTCTTTTGGCCTCAGTTGGTTTCGCGATGGAATGCGCAGAGCAGGCTGAAGCTGCGGCAAACCAAGTCAGCCTGTTTGGCGGCGATGATAGTGACATGGAGTGTCCACCCGAGTACGTCAAAGTCTCGCCGTGGAGCGACAAGCAAAAACTGACCGAAGAAAAAGCCGCATTGGGCTTTTATCTGTCCGGACATTTGTTCAATGCCTACGCCGAAGAAGCTCGTCGTTTTGCCCGCACCAGTTTGAGCAAGTTGGAGCCATCGCGCGAGCCGCGCACGATCGCTGGTGTGATTTCAGGCGTACGTACGCAAATGACGCAACGCGGCCGCATGATCATCGTCACACTGGATGATGGCAGCGCGACGGTAGATGTGACCGTCTACAACGAAGTGTTTGATGCCAATCGCAATCTGTTCAAGGAAGATGAGTTCCTCGCAGTGTCAGGCAAGATTTCGGAAGATCGCTTTTCCGGTGGTTTGCGGATTACGGCCGAGAAGGTAATGGATATTGCTGCCGTGCGCATTCAATATGCGAAAGGTATCTATTTGTCCTTGCAGGCATCAGCCGATGTCAATGCACTGCTGGCGACATTGAAGGCCTCTGCGCGAGCAGATGGCAGCCCGGTGGTGATTCAGTACAAAAATCCGAAAGGCGTGTCTGAACTGCGTCTTGCAGAGCAGTGGCGAATCAATCTGGATGACAACACAAAACAAAAACTAATCGATTTATATTCGGAAAAAAATGTACAGATCGCCTATGACTGATCGTATGAATTTGTTTAATGCAAATGAAACGAAAGCCCAGTTCGTCCTCTCGTTATTACCTATCACTTTATTTTTCCCGATTGGCATCGGGTATACCGGCATTGTTTTATTTGTTCTCGCTTTGCTGGCCGGCGGACATTATCGTGATCGATGGCAGACGGTGAGAGATAGTCCGATGTTTTGGCCGGTGATGTGCTTGCTTGCGGTAACTTGCGGAGCCGGCTTGTTCCTTGAGCGCCCCCCTGGTTTCTGGAAAGCCTTTTTGCATTACCAGATTTATCTGGTGCTGCTGATTTTCATTAGCGTGGGGGCAGGGCAGTGGCAACAGCGCGCGCTGAAGGTTTTTTTTATAGGTGCGGTAGTCGCTGCAACCTTGCTTTACCTGAATGCACTTCAGCTTTTGCCGGATTGGGCATTGTTCCAGAACTATCGCATGTACGCCGGAAACAAATCCATATTGATTGGTATTTTGCTCGGCATAGCGGGTTGCTGGATGCTGAACCAGATTTGCGCACAAAGTCGACATAGATACTTGCGTTTTGCCGTGTTGTTATACGTTGTCATTGCTTTGCTGGTTTTGGCGAAAACACGTACCGGCAGTCTGATTTTTATTTTTGGCAGTGCGTTGGTTTTATTGCGTTATCTGACATTCTCATTACGTAGTGCGTTGCTGGTAGTAGCGACCGTGCTGATGATTGGCATCGCCTGGCAGACAGCTAACGGTTTTCGCGAACGTCTGGTAGGGACAGCTGGTGATATAAAGGCTTTCCTCGATGGCGGAAAAGTGAGTGCCGAGGGAGTAAGACTGGAAATGTATAGCATCACCGCGGACATCTTCAAGGAGAAGCCCATAGCCGGTAACGGGATTGGCACCTGGGTCATAAAGTATCCGGAGCGTGCCAAAGGCTTGATGAGCGCAGAAATGGCCACCCCGCATAACGACTACTTATTGTATGCGGCAGAAACGGGCTTGATAGGCGTGGGTGCGCTACTGTGGATATGGCTTACGCAGCTAGTCGTTGCAGTAAAAATTGGCGGCGAGAATGGCATGCGCTTGTTTACGATAGGCATTGCCATCATGTTTGGTGGCATGGTGAATGCGATTTTGCGCGACGCTCTTTTTGGGATTGCATTCATGGTCCTGTTGTCCATTCCGTTGGCAGGCATTGGTCGACATGCGTATCAAGACCGTTTCGGAGATGTAAACAAATGACTATTCCTCCGCATCTGAAACGCCTGTTTGGCATGCTAGGGCCTTATAAAAAGCGGCTGATCATTGCCTTTTGCGGCATGATTTTGACGGCACTGACGGAGCCCATGTTTCCGGCCGTGATGCGCTTGCTGCTCGATCATGGCTTTGGCGGTAAGCCTACGTTTTCACTGTGGCTGGTACCGCTGGCCATCATAGGTATTTTCGTTTTGCGCGGCATTTCCACTTATACGACGACCTACATGATGACCTGGGTGTCGTCACGCTTGTTGAATGTCCTGCGGCAGAAAATGTTTGCCCGCATTCTGGATGTGCCTTTGGGCTTTTACAGCACGCATTCGGTGGGGCGTGTGATCAACTCGATGATGTTTGAAGTACAGCAAATTGTCGATATGGTCACACGTGTCTATACATCGCTGATCCGCGATACGCTGACTGTGATCGTCTTGTTGAGTTTTCTGTTGTGGCTGAATTGGCGTCTCACCCTAGTCGCCTTGGTATTGTTGCCGCTGATTGCTATTGTCGTGCGCATGACTGGCAGGCGCGTGCGCAGATTGACGCGTGAATATCAGTCAGTCAATGCGGAGTTGACGCAAGTTCTGGAAGAAACTACGCGTGCGAATCAGGTCATCAAGATTTTTGGCGGTCATCAATATGAACGCGATCGTTTTGAAGCACGTGCCGACAAATTGCGCAGCTATACGATGCGTATGGCAAGTACGCTGGCGGCGACTACCCCTGTCACTCAAATAATGGCTGCTTGTGCGGTAGCCATCGTAATCGTGATTGCATTGATCCAGTCGGGGCAAAATCAAACGACAGTCGGTGGTTTCGTTTCTTTCATCACCGCGATGCTAATGCTGCTGGCACCATTAAAAAGTATCGCTGAGGTGAATGGGCCATTGCAACGCGGTTTGACGGCGGCTGAAGCCGTGTTTGGATTGATCGATGCCAATCCGGAACGTACCACCGGGAAAGTATTGCCAGGCCGCGCCGCAGGTCGCCTCGATTTCATCAATCTTGGATTTGCATATCCAGGGCATCAGGCGATGGCACTGCAGAATATCAATCTGTCCGTCATGTCCGGCGAGACGATTGCTTTTGTGGGCATGTCCGGCGGTGGCAAATCGACCTTGGTCAATCTGGTACCCGGATTCTATCCGCCGACTGCCGGCCAGATCTGCATAGACGGGGAATCGATTGAAGAAGTAGCGCTGACGAGTTTGCGCAAGCAGATTGCGATGGTGAGCCAGCACGTGGTTTTGTTCGATGACACGGTCGCTGCCAATATTGCTTATGGTGATGCAGAACCGGATCGCCCGCGTGTACTGGCCGCAGCCAAGGCAGCGCATCTGGATGATGTCATTGCCGCTTTGCCGCAAGGACTGGAAACAGTGATAGGGGATAACGGTTCGCGTCTGTCGGGTGGGCAGCGGCAACGTATGGCAATTGCGCGCGCGATTTACAAGGACGCACCTATTTTGATTCTGGATGAAGCGACATCGGCACTCGATTCAGAATCAGAACGTGCGGTACAGGCGGCTCTGGACGAATTGATGAAAGGGCGTACGACGCTGGTCATTGCTCATCGTCTGTCAACGATTGAGCGCGCAGACCGGATCGCAGTGTTAGCGGAAGGTCAGCTGGTCGAGTTGGGTTCGCATCATGAATTGCTGGCTAAGAATGGCGTGTATGCAAACCTGTATCACTTGCAGTTTGCAAAGGAAGAGCCAACGCCGGTCGTACAGAATTGAGCTGAAGCCTCAAGCCTTGTAGTCGTAAAGACCGGCAATGCGGCCGAGTAAACGCGCCAGATAGCGGGGAAAAGGGAACAGCAGGCGCGGCAATAAATTAAGCACGGCCAGCGCCATGGTTTTCCATCGTAAACCAGCAACCTCGCCGGCACCAAAGTGCTTGCTCTCAAAGATCAACTTGGATTGTGCATGGTGATAGCCACGGCCAAATTCTGCGCGCCAGGGATTTGGCCCTTTTACCGATCCTCTGGATAAATGCGTGACGCTGATGTGCGGCGCTACGACAATTTGCAGTTTTTTCATGAAGACACGTTGGCATAAATCCTCGTCTTCGTAGTAGAGAAAAAATGTCTCATCGAAAAAACCGACCTCGCGCATCACAGACATATTCAGTAGCATGACTGCGCCGCAGACGAAACCTACACAGCATGGTCCATCGGCCGCACCTCCGCTTGACTTCCAGTGTGTACACGGCCAGCGATAGCTGACTTCCACTTCGCCGCCGCGACGTATCAAATGGGGAGCAATGATGGCGGCATCCGGGTACTGATCTGCAAACGCCAGCAAGCTTTCCAAGAAATCAGTGCCTGGCAGGCAATCCGGGTTAAGCAAGAGTGCATATGGCGTTTGCGCTTCTACCAATGCACGATTGTTGGCTGCGCCGAAACCGAGATTACGTTCGTTGCGAATGACTTTGGCATTCGGCATATGGATGGCTACTTGTGCGATTGTGTCATCGTCGCTAGCGTTATCGACAATAGTCACATGCGGTAGCACCGACAAGGCGCTGGCGAGACCAGCCATACAATGCGCGCTGTTATAGGTGACGACAATGACGGTGACATCGGCGATCGAGATGCTCATTTGCTATCTGCAGCCTTTTTAGTCGCAGAAAATTCCCATACCAGATGCGATTGTTGACCGCTGATGCGTTCGCCGATCGCGCGCAGGCGATGGCCGAAGCCCGGATGGGGCGGCTCGTAAGCGCCACGCGGATGCACCCAGCATTGGCGTATCAGGTGAAATTCGCCGACAAAACCGTACATGCGCGCCATCACGTCGGGCGCGGTGAAGTAGCGATGCGTTTTGGCTGTGATGACATTGACATGTGTGGGATCGCGCAGCGCTTTTTCGTTGGGAAAGGCTGGGGTTACGGCATATAGCACGCCGTCCGGTTTCAGGACGCGCCAGATTTCATTCATCAATTCGATGAATGGAAAGCGCGACGTCTGGTTTGCATAGTCGAGTGCCACGCGCGGAATGTGCTCAAAAAAATCATAAGCCGAAACCGAATCGAAGGAGTTATCTGCGTATGGAATCGGACCCACGCTGAGATTGGCGGTAGCAATAGTCGCATTGGATAGGGCGGCTGAATCGGCACGAATATCGACGCCGTGCAGATCCGGATGTCCGAATGGATTCTTCGGGCGTGTACCGCAGCCCAGATCGAGATGTTTTAGAGGCATGGTCTGGCCTGAAATAATTAAATTGGTGTCGCAAGAATGGTATTGCGCGCGTTGGCCGAGTGATTGCTGGCGGCGCGACCCCATCCCTTGAGGTACGGAAAAACCATGATGTGTGATCTAGCGCTGGAAAGCTGCATTGATTCACTTTACTATGCCGGTTATCGCACGTTTTACGGCGCAGGTAGCGGCCAGACATCACGGATCATTTTTTTAAGTTGTACGGCATTATATGTCTTAACGTCACGGTTTCGAAACCCTGACGCATGGACAGGATGGTTTGCCGAATGAGGCCGCGTTCCGCAGATTGGCCTTGAACTGGGCATAGTGCCTATAGTTGGAGAAATGAATGACAGATAACGTGAATGCAGTGAGTGCCGCGGGAAATAATGATCGCGTCATCCTGTGCATGAAGTGGGGTACCAAATATGGTCCGGAATATGTGAATCGCCTGTACGCGATGGTACGTCGCAATTTAAAAGGCGATTTCCGTTTCGTCTGTTTGACGGATGACGGCAGCGGTATTCGTTCGGAAGTCGAATGTTTCCCTATACCTGATTTGAAGTTGCCGGATGGCTTGCCTGAGCGCGGCTGGAAAAAACTGACGACCTTTGAAACCGATCTACATGGTTTGCAAGGTACGGCACTGTTTCTCGATGTCGATGTGGTCATCACGGATAGCATAGACGCCTTCTTTGAATATCCGGGCGAGTTCTTGATTATCCATGACTGGAAAAGGCCGTGGCGTGTAACCGGAAATTCATCTGTATACCGCTTCAAGCTGGGTGCTCATGCCGACGTGCTGCAGCAGTTCCGCACTACCGGAGCAGAAGCACGTAATGCGTTCCGCAACGAGCAAGCGTTTTTGTCGGATGTGTTGCACAAACAGGGCAAGCTCAGCTATTGGCCTGCATCGTGGTGCTGTAGTTATAAATATCACTGTATTCCATCGTGGCCGACGAATTACTGGCGCGAGCCCTTTGTGCCTGACGGAACCAAGATTGTCATTTTTCACGGCGAAGTGAATCCGCCGGATGCGCTAGAAGGCCGTCGCAATCGTGCTTTGCGTTTTGTACGCAAGGCGCCGTGGATTAACAATTACTGGAAAGAGTAGGATACGAGGTTCGTGATCGTATGCGGTCTGTTTCGGATTACTGAATAAAAAACGGAATCATGTGTTGGCACATGATTCCGTTTTTCTTTGTGAGGTAAAAAATATCGTTTTACATGAGGATGACGTCGTACTGTTCCTGGTGATATACCGCTTCAACTTGAAGTGAAATCGGCTTGCCGAGAAAATCGCCCAGCATCGCCAGATGTTGCGATTCTTCTTCCAGGAACATGTCGATGACGACTTGCGATGCAAGAATGCGGAATTCACGCGGGTTGAACTGTTTGGCTTCGCGCGTCAGCTCGCGCAGGATTTCATAGCAAATAGTGCGGGCGGTTTTAACCTGACCTTTGCCGCTGCACGCCGGGCAGGGTTCGCACAATATGTGCGCCAGCGATTCACGCGTGCGTTTGCGGGTCATCTCGACCAGCCCCAGCGCAGAGAATCCGGAGACAGATACCTTGGTTCTGTCGCGCGCCAAAGCACGATTCAACTCACTGAGTACTGCACTTTTGTGATCGGCATTTTCCATGTCGATAAAATCCAGAATCACGATGCCGCCCAGATTGCGCAAGCGCAGTTGGCGTGCGATCGCGTGCGAGGCTTCCAGATTAGTTTTGAAAATTGTGTCGTCAAAATTCCGACCGTTGACGAAGCTGCCGGTGTTGACGTCTATCGTCGTCATTGCCTCGGTTTGGTCAACGATAAGATAGCCGCCGGATTTCAAATCGACGCGACGACCCAGCGCACGCTGGATTTCTTCTTCTACGCCGTACAAATCGAACAGCGGTCGTTCGCCAGGATAATGCGCGAGCTTGGTCAATACGGATGGCGTGTACAGCTCGCCGAATTGCTGCAGCTTGAGATAGTTTTCGCGCGAATCAACCTGAATGCTGGCGGTTTCGTCATTCACGAAGTCACGCATTACCCGTTGCGCCAGATCGAGATCCTGAAACAGCAAGGATGGCGCAGGTTTGATTTTTGCCAGTTGCGTGATGTTGTTCCAGGTCTTGCGCAGATAATCAACGTCGGCTTGCAAATCCGCATCCGATGCATCTTCGGCCATGGTCCGAATGATGAAGCCGCCTTTTTCGCCGTCCAGCATCAGCTTTTGCACTTTGCCGCGTAGCAGTTCGCGTTCCACTTCGTTTTCTATGCGTTGCGAAATGCCGATGTGTGATTCCTGCGGCAGATATACCAGCATGCGACCGGCGATAGAAATCTGCGTCGACAGCCGTGCCCCTTTAGTCCCGATCGGGTCCTTGATGACTTGCACGGTAATCGCTTGACCATCGAAGAGCATGCGTTCGATGGGGATCGGGGTTGTCGGTGGACCTTCATGAGAGCGAGCATCCCAGATATCCGCCACGTGCAAAAAAGCTGCCCGTTCCAGCCCGATATCGATGAACGCCGATTGCATGCCCGGTAATACACGCACGACTTTGCCAAGATAGATATTGCCTGCCATGCCGCGCGATAGAGTGCGTTCGACGTGAAGTTCTTGTACGGCGCCTTGCAATACCAGCGCGACACGGGTTTCCTGCGGTGTGACGTTGACGAGAATATCTTCGCTCATAGGATGCGCAAGCCTGCCTGTTCCAGTAACTTTCCGGTTTCGAATAAGGGCAGGCCCATGATGCCTGAATAGCTGCCCGCAATATCTTGAATGAACAACGCTGCCTGACCTTGTATGCCGTAACCGCCTGCCTTGTCGTAAGGCTCTGTCGTCGCGCAATACGCGCGGATTAATTCATCAGACAGTGTGGCAAACGCGACGTCGGAGCGTTGCGTGATTTGTAGTGTTTGTTCATTGTGCAAGATCGCAACATGCGTCAGCACCTGATGCGTGCGTCCCGACAATGCACGCATCATCGCTATCGCTTCGATTTCATTTGCAGGTTTGCCGAGGATGCGGCCATCGAGTACGACGCTGGTGTCGGCGGCGAGTATCGGACGGTGCGGCAATTTTCGCCACCACATGGTTTTTTGCGCGAAGGCCGCTTTTTCCAGCGTAACGCGCGCGACGTAATCTTCTGCTCGCTCGTTGGGTAAAACGATCTCGGTCACTTCCGGGCCGCGTGGCGTGTGATCTCGCAATAGCAGCAATTCAAACTCGACACCGATTTGCCGCAGCAACTCACGACGGCGGGGACTTTTCGATGCGAGATAGATTTTATGCGGGAGTGGCTTCATCAGAATTACACCCGATGATAAGGATGATTTTGCGTGATTGACCAAGCGCGGTATAACTGCTCGGCCAGCATCACACGCACCATGCCGTGCGGGAGCGTCAGGCTGGAAATGCGAATAAGCATATCGGCATTCTTTTTGAAATCTGCATCCAGACCATCCGCACCACCAATGACAAAAGTAACGTCGCCGCCATCCTGCTGCCATTGCTTGAGTAGTTGCGACATTTGAACCGAGGTCAGATCCTTGCCGTGTTCATCCAGCGCGATGATGCGTGCGCCTTTCGGCACTGCGGCTTCAATCTTGCTGCGTTCCAGCGCCATCGCGGTTTCGGCAGTTTTGCTGCCTGAGCGCTCGACTGGTTTGATTTCTTTCAGGACGATGCGGCAGTCGGCAGGCATGCGCTTGGCATACTCAGCAAACCCGCTTTCTATCCACGCGGGCATTTTGTGACCGACGGCCGCAATAACAAGCTGCATGACAACGTTCTTGTGTCAGCTGATCCGCTTATTCAGCGGATTTTGGTTTCGCTGGTGCGCGCGTTTTGCTAGCTACTTTTTTCGCTGGTGCTTTTTTAGCAGGAGCTTTATCTTTTTTGTAGGCGGCAGCTGTTTTGGTTGTGGCGACTTTGATGGTTTTACCTACTGCTTTTTTGGCGGTGGTTTTCTTCGCAGGAGCTTTCGCCGCAGTCGATCTTGTGACGGCCGTTTTACGCGCAGGCTTTTTCGGTTCGTCGTCTAGCGTGGTTTGGCTGGCGCTTAAATGGCGACCGGCAGTTTTCTTTGGCGCGTCCTCTTCATCGTCGGCCGATTTTTTGGTTGTACGTTTGGCAGCACCGAATTTGACTTCTTTCTCGCCCCAGATTTCTTCCAGGCGATAGTAGGCGCGGATTGCAGGTTGCATGATGTGGACGATCATGTCGCCCAGATCGACCAGTACCCATTCGCCGGTGTCTTCACCTTCAACGCTGAGGACGTGGCCGCCGTTGGCCTTGACCTTGTCGCGCACGGATGCTGCGAGCGCCTTGGTCTGGCGGTTGGATGTGCCGGATGCAACCGCGATGCGGTCAAACAGGCTGGTCAGGTGTACGGTATCGAATACCTTGATGTCTTGCGCTTTGACGTCTTCCAGCGCGTCGATAACCAGGGCTTGCAGTGTTTTGATGTCCATTAGCTTTTATATAGGTGATGTTGTTCAATATAGTCTAGCACCCCGGGAGGTACCAGCGAAATCGGTCTTTCTCCACGCTGCAAGGCGGCGCGAATTTCGGTAGCAGAAATATCCACCGCCAAATTAGGTGCAAGGCAGGCTAAACCTTGCGTCGTATTGCGTATCTGTGCAGGCGTGCCTGCTCGAACTGCAAATTCCTGCGCCACATCGTCCGGAATATGCGCGGCATCCATCGCGAAACCGGGGCGCGAAGCTGCGCATACGTGCGCATAGTCAAACAGCTGTTGCCATTCCTGCCAGGTATTCAAATGCTGCAACTGATCGGCACCCATCAAGAAAACAATTGATACATCAGGCCCCAGCTCTTTGCGCACCGCACGTAGTGTGTCGATTGTATACGTTGCGCTGGCCCGCAGAATTTCTTGCTGATCGATGGTGACGGGTACTTTTTGCTGAGTGAGCGCATTGCCAAAGGCACTGCGCACCATGGCAACTCTATCTTTACCTGATGCCTGTAAGCCGTCTTTTTGCCATGGATTGCCGGCCGGGATCACGCGCAATTCATCAGGTTTGATCAGGTCGACGAAATAATTTGCCAGTGCGAGATGGCCGTTATGAACTGGGTCGAAGCTGCCGCCTAGCAAGGCGATGCAAGGTTTGCTGCCTTTGCTTGCCGCTGTCACTGTTAAATCCAGTCGCGATGAACAAGGAAGTCGGTAGCCAATTTCGCTTCAGGGCTGCCTGCTTCCGGCTGCCAGTTATAGCGCCATGTTACCACTGGTGGCATAGACATCAGTATTGATTCGGTCCGCCCGCCCGATTGCAGGCCAAATAATGTGCCGCGATCGAACACCAGATTGAACTCGACATACCGTCCGCGTCGGTAGGTTTGGAAGTCGCGCTCGCGCTCGCCGTAAGGCGTATCTTTGCGAAGTTTCAGTATCGGGATGTACGATTCTATGAAATGGTCGCCTACGCTTTGTTGTAAAGCGAAGCACTTTTCGAAACCCGGTTCATTCAAGTCATCGAAAAATATGCCGCCTACGCCGCGCGCTTCCTGCCTGTGCTTCAGATAAAAATAATCGTCGCACCATTTTTTATACTTCGTATGTAAATCATCACCGAAGGGCTGCAAGGACTCGCGACAGACTTGATGAAAATGGCGTGCGTCTTCTTCAAAACCATAATACGGCGTCAAATCCATGCCGCCGCCAAACCACCAGATCGGCTCTTGACCTTCAGCCATCGCGATAAAAAACCGTACATTCATGTGCACGGTAGGCGCGTAGGGATTGCGCGGATGCAGCACCAGCGATACACCCATTGCTTCCCAGTTGCGGCCTGCAAGTTCAGGTCGATTTGCCGCTGCTGAAGGCGGCAGGTTTTTGCCGGTCACATGCGAAAAACCTACACCGCCGCGTTCGAAAACATTGCCGTTTTCAATGATGCGTGAAATGCCGCCGCCGCCTTCCGGGCGCTGCCAGGTATCGACGCCAAAGGCCTGGCCATCGACCTCTTCCAGCGCAGAGACGATGCGCTGTTGCAGATCAAGCAGATAGTTTTTTACGGAAAGGGAGGCGATGGGCGACGAAGTCACGATACATAGGGTAAGAAAGATTTAGCGCGGATTGTACCTTGCCGGGTGGCGGATGTCTGTTTTGCCATTGTCCGGAGGAGCCCAGTTTGATGAGGAACTAATCCTTCCAGGGCAGGTGTTTAACCTCGCCTTTCAGTATGGGAGGTGCTGCATGCAGGGTTTCGCCTTTGCATATACGCGCGTAAACAGCCAGATAGCCGCGCGCCATTGCCGCTGCATCAAAACTCAGCGCACGCTGATGACAAGCATGTTGATCGTAATGTCCTCCCGATCTCACCGCTTGCGCCAGAATGGCACGGCTGGCCGCCAGTGCGCCACATTCGGGCGTGACGATTTCCGGCAAGGCGCCGTAAGGAGTGGCAAATACCGGCATGCCGAAATACAAGCTCTCAATCACGGCCAGGCCAAACGGCTCGTGCCAAAGCACCGGAAATATCAGGCCGCGTGAGGCGTTCAGCAGCCGGATTTTTTCACTGCCGCCCACCATGCCGTGAAACGACACCTTGCGCGACCAGGTAAACCGAAAGCCGCGTTTGAGATTGAGGCGATCGCCTCCCAGCACTGCCAGCGGGACCGCCGCATCATGCGCGATATCGATGGCGCCTTGCACATTCTTGACCCGCCATGCCGCCTTGCCGAGGAAATGAAAGTGAGTGCGCGGTCTTTGCCAGTCAACTGCGCCATAAGCAGACCAGTCCAGACCGTTGTAGACAAAGCTGTCAGAGCCATGCCTGCTGGCGTGATCGCGCGAGACGAAAACCGTGTTGAGCGGTAGGGCTACGCTTTCCTGCGAATTACCATGTTGCGTCATCACATGGGGAACGCTCACAGGAACGGCCGGATTGAACTGGAAATGAATGATGTCCACACCATCAGGCACCTGGGCTTCCCATGAAGCATCTTCCCGCAAGGTGAGTACGGTAGCAAAATGGCAGTGTGAACCTGCCGGTACCAGATAGGTGACACGGTGGCCAGCCTGTACCAATGCCTTTCCAAGATCCCAAATCACACGTTCTGTTCCACCGTAAGCGAACACGGGTATGACGCTGCGGTTGATAATCAATATGTGCATGTCAGGATGGACGGGTATCTGTTGTATGTGCGGCCAGCAAGGGCACGACCGCTGCCAGCGACAAGGCCATCACGTAATAGTTATGCAGGAAATTGACATTGCTCATGCTGGCACTCGCATGCATGACGAGAACGCCGCCCATCTGCCAGGCAGCCACCTGATCGGTTTGAGCCAGGCGGCGGGCGGCCATTGCGAGGCCGGCTAGCAAAGTCAGCAAGGATGCCAGGCCGAGCAGGCCGCCATCGAGCGCTGCATTCAGATACTGGTTATGCACATGACCCAAAGTGCGTACGGCCGCCAGTTTACTGAGGTCGATGCCGACATCTTCTTCCCCTGCATGATGCAGGCGACGTATGCGTTCTGCACTTCCTATGCCGATCCATGGCGATTGTTGAAAACCTTGCCACGCCAGGTTCCACATGTAAAAACGGGCGCCAGTGGAGGTGTTGTAATTCTGGGTGGTGCGCGTCTCGATGACTTCCTGTGTGGTTTTGCGCAATTTCAGTATGTCGCCTGGTGCCCACCAGGCACATGCCAGTGTGAGTGCGACGGCAGACATGAACAGGGCCAGTATCGGCATACGGCCTGCATGCGGCAACCGATGACGGTGCCAGAACCATATGCATACAAGGGTGCACCAGGGAATGATCATGAATGCGCCCAGCGAGCGGGATAGCAGCACTGCAAGCACTACGCATGCGACCGCGCCCAGCCAAAGCCAGCGCCGCAACAGCGACTGTCGCTCGGCGAGAGCGGCTGGCAGCAACAGGCAAGCATAAAAACTGCTGGCGACCGCCCATGGAATGGCGTTGCTGGCCAGCGAGGAGCGTACATCCTGTCCGCTGAGCGAAAGATAGGCAGTCCATATGAATGCGACAAAGCCGGCCAGCGCAATGGCGTGCAGCGTATAGATGCGCACCTCAGGTGCAAGACTGCCTTTGCGTAAAATGAGGTAGACGGATAGGGCCGGAATCAGCAGCCGAATTTGTGGATTGAGGATGTCGCTGCTTTCGTCCCAGATCAACATGCAGGCACCAGCCAGTAGCAGGGCTGCAATACAGGCCGTTAGCCAGATTGTGCTCGCCTGATTGCGATGGTGCGCCGTGCGTCGTACCCCAGTGGCCGAATAGATTCCCCAAAAGAGAAAGCCCAGCCAAGCGGCGCCCAGAATTTTAGTATGCAGTGGGGCCAGTGCAACTAGCAATCCCAGCAAGATAAAGGCGACCGTGCATGCGGTGCCGTGCCCCGAAGAGGGCCGGGAATAACTCATGTTGCGGTCCGGTTAGCGAGGAATATCGGTGCGAAGGCTATCACGGTCATACGCCAGTGCGGCGTAACGGAAGAAACCTTCCAGGCCAACCATAAAGCAATACAGAAAGCCCGGGCCGCCACAAAGGATTCCACGCTGCCCTATATAGAGGCGCAAAAACATCGAAGAGCCGGAAAGAAGCCCGCGCAGCACACCGCCATGCTTGCCTTTCTCTGACCGCTTGGCGGCGCCCAGCATCGCGTACTGCGTGAGCTTTTCCAGACTGCCACGCACAGTTTCGCGCGAATAATGCAAGAGGCGACCTGTCAGCAAGATACGGGGCGTCGGCTCCATTGTCAGTATGGCCTGCTCATGCACGACCCCTGTAAACTCACGCAACATGTCGCGCCGGAACAGCCGTTCTATCTTGGCCTCTGAATGGAAATACTTGAGTTCATGCTGAAACGCTACCATGCGCCACTGCACCTTCCACACCGCGCGTTTCCCAGAGCGTACTGCTGCCTGAAGTTCATCCTGCAATTCCGGCGTAATGAGTTCGTCGGCATCAAGAAAAAACACATAATCACTTCGTACATGTTGCAGCAGGCGATTGCGTTGTACGGCGAAGCCTTGCCAGTCCGGATAGTTGTATACCTCGACACCTTCGGCCTGCGCGATTTCCCGCGTATTGTCTGTGCTACCGCTGTCAACCACGACTACTTGGTCGGCAAAGGCGGCACTATGCAAGCAGGCTGCAATGTGATGCGCCTCATTTCTTGTCAGGATCGCGATCGTCAATGTCGGGGCTGGCGAGCTCTCATCGGCATAGGAAGGCTGGCGGGTCTGTGCGGTCTTGGCGTGCGAAAAGTTCAACATTGTCATATTCCATGTGCCGACGAATGCGAAGGTATGGATTCTTCTCACCATCAAAAAGCACGATTTTCAATGGCGATATGACACGCTGACAGAGGAACAGTTCAACCGGATAATCTTATATCCGGGGTAACAAGGCAGGAATTCTGCGGCTTGTTACCCACAGGAAAAAATCAAGGACGTTTCAATGCGCGCCAGCCGATATCGCGACGGAATTGTGCGCCGTCGAAACGGATGTGATCGATGACATCGTAGGCTTTCTTTTGCGCGACTTTGACGCTATCGCCCAAGCCGACTACGCACAAGACGCGGCCGCCGTTTGTGGTCAATTGCGTACCTGTCAAAGTGGTGCCGGCGTGGAAGGTGACGCTATCAACGGTTTCCGCCGGGATGCCGCTAATAGCGTCGCCTTTGCGTGGCGCGTCTGGATAGCCGGCCGCTGCCAACACGACACCCAATGCCGTGCGTCTGTCCCATTCCAGTTCTATGGTGTCCAGCGTGCCGCTGACCGCATGTTCCATCACGCCGACCAGATCGGTTTTCAGGCGCGCCATGATGGGTTGAGTTTCCGGATCGCCCATGCGGCAATTGAATTCCAGGGTTTTTGGATTGCCCTGATCGTCGATCATCAAGCCGGCATAGAGGAAACCGGTGAACGTGATGCCGTCTTTGGCCATACCTTGCACAGTCGGTTGAATGATTTCGCGCATGACGCGCGCATGCAAGGCTGGTGTGACGATAGGTGCAGGCGAATATGCGCCCATGCCGCCGGTGTTCGGGCCTTCGTCATTGTCGAGCAGACGTTTGTGATCCTGGCTGGTGGCCAGCGGCAAGATATTTTTGCCATCGACCATGACGATGAAACTGGCTTCTTCACCCGCCAGAAACTCTTCGATGACAACACGTGCACCTGCATCGCCGAGCTTGTTATCGGATAACATCATGTCAACGGCTTGATGCGCTTCTTCCAGCGTCAAAGCAACAACTACACCTTTACCTGCAGCCAAGCCGTCGGCCTTGATCACGATAGGCGCACCTTTGAGATCGATGTATTCGTGCGCGCCTTTTACTTCTGAAAAGGTTTGGTATTCAGCAGTTGGGATCGCATGGCGCTGCATGAAGGATTTGGCGAAATCTTTCGAGCTTTCCAGTTGCGCCGCTTCTTTGGTTGGGCCGAAAATTTTCAGGCCCAGATCGCGAAAAATGTTGACGATGCCTGCTGCCAATGGCGTTTCCGGACCGACGACGGTCAGTGCGATATTCTCTTGCTGCGCAAATTCTGCCAGTGCACGTGGATCGGTAATCGCCACGTTTTTCAAGCGATCGTCGAGTGCCGTACCGCCATTACCCGGCGCGACATAGACCATTTGTATACGTTCGGATTGCGCCAGTTTCCAGGCCAGAGCATGTTCGCGGCCACCTGAGCCGACTACCAGAATTTTCATGAGTTAGTCCGTTGCTTTTACTAAAATCGTGGCATCCAAGCGATGCCACTGTTTGTATCAGGTGACTGATCACCACTGTCACTAAAAAAGCGGACTTGGTCCGCTCCGTTAATGCGCTTTTTTAATATTTACGCGTTGATTACCGCGTTGGTATAGATCTCTTGTACGTCGTCGAGATTTTCCAATGCATCCAGCAGTTTTTGCATCTTGATGGCATCGTCGCCTTCAAACACGGTTTCTGTTGCAGGTTTCATCACGACTTCTGCCAGTTCGGCTTTGAAGCCGGCTGCTGCGAGCGCATCCTTCACCGCTGAAAAATCATGCGGCGGGCAAAGCACCTCAATGCCGCCTTCTTCATCTGTAGTTACGTCGTCGGCACCGGCTTCCAGTGCGGCTTCCATCAACTTGTCTTCGTCCGTGCCTGGCGCAAAGAAAAACTGCCCGCAATGCTTGAACATGAAGGCAACAGAACCTTCAGCGCCCATATTTCCGCCAAACTTGGAAAACGCATGGCGCACTTCGGCTACCGTGCGCACGCGATTGTCTGTCATGCAGTCGACCAGCAGCGCGGCACCGTTGATGCCGTAGCCTTCGTAGCGGATTTCTTCATAGTTGACGCCTTCCAGACCGCCGCTGCCGCGTAACACCGCGCGCGTGACATTGTCTTTCGGCATATTGGCGTCGGCTGCCTTGTCGACTGCCAGGCGCAAACGTGGATTTGCTGCGATGTCGCCGCCGCCCATACGTGCGGCAACCGTGATTTCCTTGATCAGACGGGTCCAGACTTTGCCGCGTCGTTCGTCCTGACGGCCTTTACGATGTTGAATATTGGCCCATTTGCTGTGTCCTGCCATGACGAATCTTTCCCGATCAGTTAGCTATAATGAAGCGCGGATTTTACCATATCGCCCGCCAACCAAACCTCACCCTTTGTGGACAAAAAAGATGCCAAATCCCTTGTTGATTGCAAAAAATAAAGAACACGAACTGAGCTTATTACCCGAGCTTGCCAATCGGCACGGTTGCATTACTGGCGCCACTGGCACAGGCAAGACCGTTACTTTGCAAACTTTCGCGCAGGCTTTGTCTGATATCGGGGTGCCAGTTTTCATGGCCGACGTCAAAGGCGACTTGTCCGGAATTGCCAAGGCAGGGTCATTTAGCGGCAAGGTCAAGGAGCGCTATACGATGCTTGAACTAGCCGAGCCGGTCTGGGCTGGTGCGCCTGTGACGTTTTGGGATGTGTTTGGTGAAAAAGGCCATCCGGTACGCGCGACGATTTCCGATCTCGGCCCTCTGCTGTTATCGCGCATGCTGAATTTGAACGATACGCAGCAAGGCGTGTTGCAACTGGTTTTCAAGATCGCTGATGACAATGGCTTGTTGCTGCTGGATATCAAGGATTTGCGCACTATGCTGCAGCATGTTGGTGATAACGCGGCTACGTTCAAAACTGAATACGGCAATATTTCTGCCGCCAGCATAGGTGCAATCCAGCGGGGTTTGATTGGGGTCGAAGAGCAGGGTGGCGACAAGTTCTTTGGCGAACCCATGTTGAACATCGAGGATTTGCTGCAAACCGATGCCAAAGGCAAAGGCGTGATCAATATTCTCGCGGCAGACAAGTTGATGAACGCGCCGCTGTTGTATTCGACTTTTCTATTGTGGATGTTGTCGGAGTTATTTGAGCAATTACCGGAAGTCGGGGATTTGGACAAACCAAAACTCGCCTTCTTTTTTGACGAAGCGCATTTGTTGTTTGCCGAAGCGCCCAAGCCTTTGCTGCAAAAAATCGAACAGGTTGTGCGCCTGATACGCTCGAAAGGCGTAGGCGTGTATTTCGTCACGCAGAATCCGCTGGATATTCCCGATACCGTGCTCGGTCAACTCGGCAATCGCGTACAACACGCTTTGCGTGCCTACACACCACGTGATCAAAAAGCGGTGCAAGCTGCGGCGGAAACTTTCCGCCCGAATCCAGAGCTGGATATCGTGCAAGTCATTACAGAACTCGGTGTGGGCGAAGCGCTGGTTTCCTTCCTGGACGAAAAAGGCCGTCCTACCATCGTTGAACGCGGCTATGTGTTGCCGCCGGCATCACAGATTGGCCCGATCACAGATGCGGAAAGATCAGCTTTGATTTCGAGTTCCGTCGTCGCTGGCATTTATGAAAAAACAGTCGATCGTGAATCCGCTTACGAAAAAATCAAAGGCCGCGTGATAGAAAAAGTAGAGACGCGCGAAGCATCTGCGGCCAAGACGGCAGAAGCAGAAAACGAGGGCGGCTTCTCCGATATGCTGGGCGGCATACTCGGTGGCGGCAAGAAAACCAGCGGCCGTCGTAGCGATACCATCGTCGAAGCAATGATGAAATCGGCGGTACGCACCATGGGTTCCACTGTAGGACGCGAAATCATACGGGGTGTGCTTGGGTCGATCATGAAGCGCTGAGAGTTTGCATAAGCCAATCAATGAAAAAGGCGCCGCTGGCGTCTTTTTCTATTTTTCGACGGTGTTATAGCGTTACTAATCAACGGAATCGATTGGACTTGGTAAAAGTGGCAGACCGGCGAGTGCGCCATCGCGATATTTGGCCGTCGCATGGTTTTCCGGTGCATGATCCAGAAAATACTGCATCAGCCAGCGTCCTGCCGGCCCCGGTGCGTCGTCCATCCGGTTAATAAGATGTAGTGAGTAGTGGCCTGCATACAAATGTTCTAAATGTAAATGCACCAGCCTGCCGTTCTGTATGTCGGCTTGCACCATTTCTTCCGGCATCGAACCCCAGCCCAATCCACCAAGTAGCAGCATATGCTTTGCGCCCAGATCGCCAAGACGCCAGTCACGCACCGCGATCACGCCGAAGTTTTGTCCAGAGGTAAGTTGACTGCGATCGGTCAACACCAGTTGTGTATGATCACGTGCCACTTCGGTCGGGATCACACCTTGCATCTGCCCAAGTGGATGAGATGGCGCGGCGACCGGAATCATCGTGATGTTACCGAGTTGCTGACTCTGAAAAATATCCGGGAAATCCAGCATTGGTCCCGCAATGCCGATCTGGCAAATGCGCTCGCTAACCAGATGCTTGACCGCGCCCAGCGCTTCGATACGCAAGCGCAAGGCGACCGTCGGAAATTGTTCCTGGAATGCTTTCAACGCAAGTACCAAGGTGCAGTTCGGGAACATCACGTCAACCACGATGGATACTTCGGCTTCCAGTCCGAGAGAAAGTGTTTTGGCGCGCGCTCGCATCGCATCGACTTTCAGTCCCACCATACGCGCGTCGGCCAGCAAGGCTTTGCCGGCTTCGGTTAAGGTGGGCTTGCGTTTGCTTCGATCAAACAAGGCGATGTTTAATTGCGCCTCAAGATTGGCAATCGTATAGCTGACGACAGATTGGGTTCGGTGTAATTCGGTCGCGGCACGCGAAAAACTGCCGCAATCGATGACCGCAACAAAGACACGCAATTGCTCCAAGGTCGGTAGGCCGGGATCTCTCATATCTAATAAATCGATGCTAAATATATAAAAAATATGGGTTTTATAGATAGTAGCTCTGTCATAAGATGTTTGCAACGACGCGAAAACAAATACGCCGCGTTCAAATACTTAAACCTGACAAAGAAAGCGAGTTCATCATGACCAAGATCCTTCACATCAACAGCAGCGTGCGTAACAACGGTTCAATTTCCCGCAAAGTAACCGAAGAATTTTTGAATAAATGGAAAGCGAAAGAACTAGGTGCTACCGTCGTCAATCGCGATCTGGCGGCTAATCCGCTGCCACATCTGACTGAAGAAACGCTGGGCGCATTTTTTACGCCAGCAGAAAACCGCACGCCGGAACAAGCCAAGATCGCTGCTTTGTCTGAATCGCTGGTGCAGGAATTGTTTGACGCTGACGTCATCGTGATCGGTGCACCTATGTATAACTTCTCGATCACCTCGGGTTTAAAAGCCTGGGTTGATCAAGTTGCCCGCGCTGGTGTCACGTTCAAATATGGTGAAAGCGGCCCCGTTGGTCTGCTGACAGGCAAAAAAGTCTTTATCTTCACCACCAGTGGTGGCGTCTACAGCCAAGGTCCTGCGGCAGCGATGGATTTTGCCGGCACTTATCTTCGTACCGTATTGGGCTTCATCGGTCTGACTGATGTGACGGTAGTTCAGAGCGAAGGCTTGGCAATGGGCGATGCCGGTGTCGAAAAAGCATTGGCGCAAACAAGCAACACAATCAACGAATTGCTCCCAGCCTGATATCCTTCGTCTTCTGAGAAAAAACGCAGCACATGACAAAAAGGCATGTGCTGCGTTTGTTGATTGATCGATTAGCGCTAAAACCATGAAACCAAGTCTTGCCACTGCCGCCGCTGTAAGTGCGGTAATTCCGTCCGAAGCTGAACTCGATTTCGCTACATCGTGCGAACTGCCTATGCCGTGGGCGACGTTTCGTCTGCATGCTTTTGTCGAGCCAGCTACCGGCAAGGAACATGTCGCCATCACTTTGGGCGATGTAAACAATGGCGAACCGGTATTGGCGCGCATTCATTCGGAATGTCTGACCGGTGACGCCTTGTTCAGCTTGCGCTGCGATTGTGGTCCGCAACTGGAAGCAGCGTTGAAAAAAATCGCCGAAGAAGGTCGCGGTGCACTGTTTTATTTGCGGCAAGAAGGTCGCGGCATTGGGCTTGTGAATAAAATCCGCGCCTATCAATTACAGGATGCGGGTGCCGATACGGTCGAAGCGAATGAAGCGCTGGGTTTCAAGCCAGATCAACGGAATTACAAATTGTGCAAACCGATGCTGCAGCATTTGCAGATTTCGACTTTACGCTTGATGACTAACAATCCACGCAAGATCACCGCGATGGAACAACTCGGTCTGAAGGTGGTGGAACGTGTGCCGTTGGTGGTGACACGCAATCCATTCAACGAGCGCTATCTGACGACCAAGGCTGCCAAGCTGGGACACTTGTTCTAAATTTATTTTCCAGGTCTGGTCAGTAGTAATGCGCTAATGCGCTGACGCGTCGTTGTGCCACCTCGCATAGTCGTTTTGGCATTTCCGCGTGCAGCTTCTGGCGCCGGAAACTTGAAATCCGCTTAGCCTTTACAATCACTGCATGACCGTTTCAAGCTCCCCCTCATCCCCGCGCAAGCTGTTTCTGATCGGTCTGTCCATCGCCATCGTCGGCGCTGTTCTGTTTTCCACCAAAGCCATTGTTGCCAAACTGATCTATCGCTATGGCGTGGACGCGGTAACGCTGATCGCTTTTCGCATGATCTTTTCGCTGCCGTTTTTTATCGTCATCGCAGTGTGGAAGGCGCGTACGGCCAAGCCTTTGAGCAATGCGGAAAAAGGCCAGATCGTGATCCTTGGTTTGCTTGGCTATTATCTTTCCAGCTTTCTCGACTTCCTCGGTTTGCAATATATTTCGGCGGGCCTTGAGCGGCTGATTTTATTTTTGACTCCCTCGTTCGTACTGCTGATTTCGGTCTTTCTGATGAAGAAAAAGATTACCGTTATCGAATGGGCAGCGTTAGGTACGTCTTATCTGGGAACCGTGCTGGTGTTTGTGCACGACGTCAGAATTGGCGGTGCCAATGTGACGATAGGCGGCCTGTTCGTTTTAGGCAGTGCGATCTCTTATGCAGTGTATTTATTGGCATCGGGTGAGTTGGTCAGGCGTGTCGGTGCTTTGCGCCTGGTGGCTTATGCAATGTGCGTATCCAGTATTGCCTGCATTGCTCAATTTTTTATATTGCGTCCTGCGTCCATGCTGATACAGCCCATGGATGTATACAGCCTGTCTATGATCAACGCATTTTTTTGCACTGTGTTGCCGGTATTTTTGACGATGATCGCAGTGGATAGGATAGGCGCAGCCACGGCGTCGCAAGCGGGTATGATCGGGCCGGTATCCACCCTTTTTCTTGCTGCATGGATATTGGGCGAACCCATTACCGGCATTCAATTGGCAGGCACTGCTTTGGTCTTGTGCGGGATTTATCTTTTATCCAAGAAGAAATCCTAAGAACAGCAGCGCGTGTAGGATTGAGAAAAATCTTGTTGCAATGATGTGACCTATTTTTGTGGCATGTTGTTATGCATTGAAAAGTGAAAGCGAGTGAGCAATGACAAAAGCAATCAGGATTACTGAGACTGGCGCTCCCGACGTAATGGAATATGTTGACGTCGAACTAAAGGCACCGGGCACTGGCGAAGTGCTGGTACGTCAAAAGGCTTGTGGCTTGAATTTCATCGATGTCTATTTTCGCACCGGTCTGTACCCACAGCCCTTGCCGGGTAGCTTGGGCATGGAAGGCGCCGGGGTGGTCGAATCAGTTGGCGCAGATGTCTCTCATGTCAAAGTCGGTGATCGCGTTGCCTATGCCGGGCGGCCACTTGGTGCGTATGCCGAAGCGCGCGTGATGCCTGCCGATATTCTGGTCAAATTACCGGAATCGATCAGTTTCGAAACCGCAGCGGCAATGATGTTGCAAGGCTTGACTGTGCAGTATCTATTCCGCCGCACGTTTCGCTTGCAAGGCGGTGAAACCATACTTTTCCACGCCGCTGCCGGCGGTGTTGGCCTGATAGCCTGCCAATGGGCACGTGCCTTGGGTGTGACGATGATAGGCACAGTAGGGTCGGATGAAAAAGCAGAGCTGGCAAAAGCAAATGGCTGTGTACACACCATTAACTACAACAAGGAAAACTTTGTCGAGCGTGTAAAGCAAATCACTGAAGGAAAAGGCGTGCCTGTCGTGTATGACTCGATCGGTAAAGATACCTTCATCGGTTCGCTCGATTGCCTGGCACCGCTCGGCATGATGGTCAGTTTTGGTAGTGCATCTGGTCCGGTATCGCCATTCGGTTTGAATGAACTGGCGACGCGCGGATCACTATTTTTGACAAGACCATCACTCTTTAATTACACGGCAAAGCGAGATGATCTCGAAACCATGGCAGCAGAATTATTCAGCATGATTGAAAGCGGAAAGATCAAGATCGATATCAATCAGCGCTATGACTTGAAAGATGTGGCACAAGCGCATCGTGATCTTGAATCGCGCAAAACCACCGGTTCATCGATTTTGATTCCATAGGATACATAGTGCAAAAATTGGATACTGAAGATGGCAAAGTAGAGGAATCGAAAATGGAAGATGTTTCTTCCGCTGCCGATGGCAACCCTAAATTTGGACGCCTGCTGTTATTGCTTGCGTTTGGTGTGGCGATAGTAGTGGCGCTGACTTTCGGATCGCAGGCTTACTACACGCCTTGATCGGATTGATCGCGAGGATCGTAAAATCAAAAATGGCGACCAAAGGTCGCCATTTATTTTTTCTTGTGCCTGAAACCAGGTGCAGACGAACGGAAATTATTCCTTTATTTCCAGATTCAAGCGACGCGGTACGCCGTTAGGTCCTGGGAAATCCGAAAATGCGCTGCGCACCATGTAAGGCATGGCGAATGCCAATGAACTATTAGCGCCATCGCTATTTACCGTAACGTCGTACAGTTTTTGACCATCTTTACTGCGAGTAATCAGAACGTTTAGTTGTCGCTGGAATAACTGATAACGCACTTCCTGATATTGCGTCACCGGTCCCGGGTACCAGAACGGGTCGTAATATGGCCCGTAATAACCGCGCCATCTCGGCCCGTAATATGGGTAGTAAGGCCAATATGGATCGACAAGTACTGGCTGTACAGTTTGTACATCACGAACATCAATCCGGTAATTCACGACAACTTTTAAATTGGCGCCGCGCGGATCTTGTGCTTCGGCAAAGCCCAATCGACCCAATTCATTGCGTACAAGATTTTCATAGCTGCGATATTCAAGATCGTTTTCCTTCTCGCCCTTACGATCAAAAATATAAGTTTTATTTTGTAAATCGGCGGGCCATTCGTGAAATGCAATCACATCATTTCGAATAAACGAGGCACAGCCGCTTAATAGCAGGGTGGATAAGGCAAGTAATAGCAATAAACCGCGACGCAATTTGATTCTCCTTGAACAGACACAGATAGGATAACGGTAATCCGTAAATGAGCCCTCACATTTTGTAAGTGACAAGCCCAACTACCTCTATTGTCGATATGATCATGTATGCAAAATTGAACGACGAGTACCGGCTTTCTTGCATATCAATCGTCAGACCAACTGTTGAGCAAAACATTCATTTATGCAGAATGTAATGCCAATTCCATTTTCAATCCCATGATTGGTAAAATGGACTTTTGCTTCACTCCCATCGAATCCATTTCCTATGCGCACCGACACTTCCCCTGCGATTTATCGCAAAGATTACACACCGCCAAACTATTGGGTACGCACCGTACAGATGGGCTTCGATCTGGATCCAGCTGCGACCCGTGTAGCGACCCGTATTACTCTTGAACGCAACGCCGGCAGCGTTGAAAAGGCCATCGTTTTATACGGTGAAGAAGTGGAATTGGTGCAACTTCGTTTGAACGGCAAGGTTTTGGCCAAACGTGATTACGCGCTGAAAGATGGCATCTTGCGCATCCCGACCATGGTGAACGAAATCACGCTGGACGTAGAAACGCTGGTTCGGCCCGATAAAAATACTTCGCTGATGGGTTTGTACGTTTCGAACGGAAATTTCTTCACGCAATGCGAGGCTGAAGGCTTCCGCAAAATCACTTATTTCCCGGATCGCCCGGATGTGATGGCGAAATACACCGTTATGTTGCGCGCGGACAAGAAAAAATATCCAGTGCTGCTGTCGAACGGGAATCTGATAGAAGAAGGCGATCTTGGCGATGGACGTCACTACGCCTTGTGGGAAGATCCTTTCAAGAAGCCGTCTTATTTGTTTGCGCTGGTCGCCGGACAGTTGGTCTGTCAGCAAGAAACCATCAAACTCAAATCCGGCCGCGATGCCTTGCTACAGGTTTGGGTGGAAGACGGCAATCTGGACAAGACGCAACACGCGATGGATTCGCTGATTAACAGCATACGCTGGGATGAAGAGCGTTTTGGTCTCGAGCTGGATCTTGATCGCTTCATGATTGTCGCGGTTGGCGACTTCAATATGGGCGCGATGGAAAACAAAGGCTTGAACATCTTTAATACAAAGTATGTGCTGGCGAATCCGCGCATTGCGACCGACGTTGACTATGCAAATATCGAAGCGGTGGTCGGCCATGAGTACTTTCATAACTGGACCGGTAACCGCGTGACGTGCCGCGATTGGTTTCAATTGTCATTAAAAGAAGGCCTGACAGTTTTCCGTGATCAGGAGTTTTCCGCGGATATGGTTGGTACCGATAGCGGCCGCGCTGTAAAGCGTATTGATGATGTGCGCGTGTTGCGCCAGGCGCAATTTCCAGAAGATGCGGGCCCGATGGCACATCCGGTACGCCCTGACTCTTTCGTTGAGATCAGTAACTTCTACACAGTCACAATTTACGAAAAAGGTTCTGAAGTCGTGCGTATGTATCAAACCTTGCTGGGCCGCGATGGTTTTCGCAAGGGTATGGACTTGTATTTCAAACGGCATGATGGACAAGCGGTTGAATGCGATGATTTTCGCGCCGCGATGTCGGCGGCTAATGGTCGTGATCTGACACAATTCGAGCGTTGGTACAGTCAAGCGGGTACCCCGCGCGTAGTGGCAAAAACAACCTACGATGCCGCCGCTAAAATTTACGACATCACGCTGTCTCAATCTTGTCCGCCCACACCAGAGCAGAAAAAGAAACTGTCTTTTCATATCCCGGTTGCCGTGGGTTTGCTTGGTAGCAACGGCAAAGACATGACATTGAAGCTCGATGGAGAGGTCGCCGCTAGCGGGACGGTGGTGCTGGAACTGACCTCGGCGCAACAAACTTTCCGTTTTACTGATGTGAATGAAAAGCCTGTGCCGTCGATATTGCGTAATTTTTCGGCGCCTGTCGTGCTGGAATATGATTACAGCGAAGATGAGCTGGCTTTCCTGATGGCGCACGACAGCGATGCATTTAATCGCTGGGAAGCTGGGCAGCGTCTGGCGACGCGCCGTTTACTTGCCTTGACTTTGGCCGCACAGAAATCGGATGTACTGAACGTCGATCCAGCATTAAGCGACAGCTTGCGCGCGACCTTGAACGATACACAGCTTGATCCGGCTTTCCGCGAAACCGTACTGACCTTGCCGGCAGAAACGGTGATCGCCGAACAAATGGATGTGATTGACCCGCAAGCAATTCATACAGCGCGCCGTTTTTTGCGTCACTCACTGGCACAGGCTTTGCGCAAGGATTTCCTTGCTGCTTATAAGAGCAATCAAACCGGTGGTGCTTACAGCCCGGATGCAACATCATCTGGCAAGCGTGCATTAAAGAATCTGGCGCTCTCTTATATAGCGGAGCTGGATGATGCCGATGCGCACGCTTTGGCGCAGGCGCAATATGACTCCGCTAACAATATGACTGATCGCATGGCATCGCTGTCTGCCCTGGCAAATAGTCAGGCACCGGGCAAGGCTGCTGCACTGGCGCAGTTCTATAGCGATTTTGAGCAAGAGCCTTTGGTGATTGATAAATGGTTCAGCTTGCAAGCTATGGCACGCACCACTGATGTGGTGGCGGTGCGCAAGCTGATGCAGCATCCGACGTTCTCTATCAAGAACCCGAATCGTGCGCGCAGCTTGATATTCAGCTTTTGTAATGGCAACCCATCGCAGTTCCATGCGACGGACGGTAGTGGCTATGTATTTTGGGCCGAGCAAGTGATTGCGCTGGATGCAATTAATCCGCAAGTCGGCGCACGTTTGGCGCGCAGTCTGGATCGCTGGCGCAAATACGCGCCTGATTTGCAGGAAAAAATGCATGCGGCCTTGAAACGTGTAGCTGCTGCCAAGCTTTCCAAGGATACAAAGGAAGTTGTAACCAAGTCGCTTGCAGCTGCGTGATTGATAGAAAAGTAATAGAGCAGCATACAATTGCCGGTTGAAATGGCCGAGTTTGAACTAGCTGTTTGAGCAGTTTGTGATTAAGCGCATTGATTACAGCGCGTTAGATAAAGATTAAGGATCCCATGAAACGTATCAGCCTTACGCAGTACCTGATTGAAGAGCAGCGACTGCACAACACCATCCCTGCAGAGTTACGCTTGCTGATTGAAGTTGTCGCCCGTGCCTGCAAAACCATTAGCCACGCAGTTGGCAAAGGTGAGCTCGGTGAAGTGATGGGGTCGGCCGAAAGTGAAAACGTCCAGGGCGAAGTGCAAAAGAAGCTGGATATTATTTCCAACGATATTCTGCTGGAGGCTAATGAGTGGGGCGGCCATCTGGCGGCGATGGCTTCGGAGGAGATGGAAACCATACATCCGATTCCGAATCGCTACCCTATGGGCGAATACCTTTTATTGTTCGATCCACTCGATGGCTCGAGCAACATTGACGTGAACGTATCTATTGGTACGATTTTCTCCGTATTGAAAGCGGCAGATGGTATGCAAGCGCCGACCGAGGCTGATTTCCTGCAAGCAGGCAGCAAGCAGGTTGTTGCCGGTTACGCTGTCTATGGACCACAAACTGTGCTGGTGCTGACGACAGGTAATGGCGTGCAGTGCTTTACGCTGGACCGCGAAATGGGTTCGTGGGTAATGACACAGAACAATATGCAGATTCCAGCGGATACGAAAGAGTTTGCAATCAATGCGTCAAACGCGCGTCACTGGCACCCTCCGGTCAAGCGCTATATAGATGAAATGCTGGCTGGCACTACCGGCCCGCGCGGCAAGGATTTCAATATGCGCTGGATCGCCTCTATGGTGGCCGATGTGCATCGCATCCTTAATCGCGGTGGTGTCTTCATGTATCCAGCCGATGCGCGTGAGCCGGACAAGCCAGGCAAGCTGCGTCTTATGTATGAAGCGAATCCAATGGCTTTCCTGGTAGAGCAAGCAGGTGGTGCAGCAACAGATGGCCAGCAACGTATATTAGATATCCAGCCAGAAAAGCTGCATCAACGTGTGCCGGTATTCCTTGGATCGAAGAATGAAGTTGATTTGGTAACGAGTTATCACAAGGCAAAGTAAGACCTCTATATAGAGGAAATCTTTTAATCACAAAGTGCTTATTAAAAAGATTTAAAGTATTTTCTCAAAAAGGGTTGCCAAGGCTTAAGAAGCTTTGCTATAGTTCGGCTCCCGTCGCAGAACAAGCAGCGAAACGCAGAGTGTAGCGAGCTGAATTGGGTGTGGCGGGGCTGTAGAAGTGGTGGTTAGAGTTGATGTTTTTGTTAGTCGTTTTGAAGAAATTTAAAACGAATCTTTTTAAAAAGTTTCTTAAAAAGATGTTGACGAAAACGAAGACATGCCACATAATC
>LNFM01001243.1_pt1 | contig 59137 bp, 92 predicted proteins | sample 596031 | NCBI WGS metagenome assembly LNFM01 (sample SAMN04254537, study PRJNA301005) | activated carbon metagenome | isolation source: dual media filters at the Ann Arbor, Michigan drinking water treatment plant | place: USA: Ann Arbor | reverse complement strand
TCTGCGTCGTCAGCGTGGTCAGGCCATTGTTGACGACATCGATGGCGCGGAACCGGGATGCACCACCGGGGCCGATGCGCTCCCAGCCAAGGTCACCGAGGACGCCCTTGAAGTCCTCGACCGCAGCCTGAGAAGCGAGCACCGCGCCGGAGAGCTGCTCCAAGCGGCTGGACAGGTCGAGGTTAAGCCGCGCCGATGCCGGCTGCGAGCGGTTCGCGTCTGCCGAAAGCGCCGCGATCAGATCCTGCGCGTCCTGGAGCGCCCGCGCCGCGTTGGTGCCGGCCGTGGTGATTGCCGCAGTGATGGCGTCGTCGAGCTCCCCCTCGGTGATCCGCACATCTGGGGTCGTCACGCTGACCCAAGACGACCACGTCGTCTCACGTGCTGGCACTGTCTCGATCGTACCGCGCACCTGATAGACGGTGTTCGGCTGGATGCCGTCGGAAATGACCACGAAACCGCCCAAGCGGTTGACGGAGCGCGTCTGACCAGCCTCGCCGCTCGCGCCGATCCGATGCTCGATGATGACGGCCGCGACGGTCTCGTCTTCGATCGGATTCCAGCTGGCGCGGATTGCCGGGGCAGCGCTTCCATTGTCGCCTTCGATCGTGACCGGCGACGCGGCGAACTCGCTCAGCCCGCCGGCGAGAGGCGGCCGGCTTGGCACGAGGCCAGGCTGCGCCACCTCCAGCTCGTCGTCCCCGGAGATCCACGAGAAGACGCTGGTAGCGATCTCGCGGAGCGACAGGCGGATAGTCTGGTCAGCCTCGATCCGCGCGGAAACGACCTGCCAGACCTTCGTGAAACCAAAACGCGCCGACTGCCAGGTCATCCAGTCTCCGGCTTCGATCCGGATGTAGGCGAACGGCAGGGAGATTTCGGCCGTGCCCTGGAGGCGACCGAGACGGCGCTGGATCATTGCCAGGCGCTGAGCCTGCGTGACTGAGAAAACCTGCGCGAGGTCGAGGTTGACGGCGAGACGCTCGCCGCCGTCCTCAGCTTCGAACGTGTCGGACGTGAACGCGGGGAACGCGACCGGCTTCCATTGCTCATCCGGATTGGAATAGGTCCCGAAGACGGCATTGACCCGCTCGGTGCGGGACTTCTTGCCGGAGAAGGTGCGGGGCCGGCCAAGCACCAGATCGCCATCCGTGATGGTCACGACGGAGGTCTGCGCCACGCCAGCGAACACGGTGTAGAGCCCGGCCCGCTCGGCAATCACGCCGCCCATGGCCTCGACGAAGCGATCGATAACCTCCGAGTGCTGCATCCCGTCGCTGACGATGAAGCCGCAACGGTAGCGCGTCTCGGTGCCACCCCCGGCGAGGCTGACGGTCTCGTCGCAGATGTTGGCCGCGGCGATATAGGACGCGGTGTTGAGGTCGCTCGCGGGCAGACCCATGCCGAGGACGCGCTCGCCGTCCAGGAAGATGCCGCGCTGGTAGTTGTAGAGCTGGATGGCCGGGTTCTCGGAATAGGCCCAGGTCGTCGGATCATCCCAGCGCTGCGATCCCGTCCCGCCGTTCGTGCTGTCGAAGCGAGGGTCGTAGAGGCGCAGGCCCTCCATCTCGAACAGAAGCTGCGGCACGCCGTTGGGAAATACCTTCTCGTCGTACTGAAGGCGCGCGACGATGTAGGCAATGCCGGTCAGGGTGTGATCGGTGGACCACCGGCCAGAAGGGTTGGCGCTGGCCACCAGCGAGGCTAGTGCCGACTGGTCCGCAGTGCCGGGCACGAAGGTGAGCGTCAGCTTCCCATCGAAGCCATCCACGACATAGTAGGGGTCGGCGCCCGGCTGCGTCAGGCCGGACAGTTTGCCGTTGACCCAGACCCGCGACAGCCCCTCATGCCGCCCGTCGCCAACGGCGAACACCATCTCCAGCACGGCATTGCTGCCGCCGGAGGTGTTCACATAGACGATGTGGCCTGCGGTCGACTGTTTACCGAAGATGCCAGAGCGCGGAACGTCGCCGCCGATCTGGATTTGGCTTTGAACCCCGCCTTCAGCCTGCTTCGGCTTGGGCCGGAACAGCGACGAAACAAAGGACAGCGCAAGCGACAGACCGATGGAGATCAGCGCCTTGCCAAGCACGCCGAGGCCGGTGACGAAGGCGCCAACGGTGGCGCCAATCGAGCCGATCGACGTGACGAGCGCGCCGATGGCAAGGGAGATCGGATCCGCAGCCGCGGGCGAGCTCCCCGCCAGCAGAGCTAGCAGGGCAAGGGCGAGAATGCGCTTCATGCTAGACCCTGAAGGCCCGGCGGATGGCGGATCGAGGTAGCAGCACGTTTCCCGCCTCCGACTTGCAGACCACTTCCATGCCGACACAGACGCCGCCGGCGACCTGGTTCCCGTTGATCGCTTCCACGAGGTCGCCGCGGCCGGCGAGGGCCGGGGGGATTTCCTCGAATTCCGACGCCAGCGCATCACCGACTGACATGAAGCCAGCCTTGAACAGCGCCTTCGCCGCCCCGGTCTCGGTCTTGTATGCGGGGAGATCGAAAGTGCGCCCGGTCATGGCGGTCGCGCATTCCAGCGGGAACGTCAGGCAGTCGGCCTTGCCGTAGGCGAACGGCACGTCATGATGACGGGCGATCACGTCGGACAGCCGCTCGAACCAGTCCTCGCGCCTCATCCGAAGGACCCCGCCTGCGCGCCAAAGCCCGGGTTGCGCGCCTGCCCGCCGCTCAAGGATGCTGGCGGGTTCTTGCCCCAATAGATTTCGTAGGAGGAGGCGGTAGCGACGTGCTCGAGGCCCTTGTCGGACGGGTCGATGCGCGCCTGGTCATTCGGCGAGCGCACACGGTAGCCGCGCTTCTGATTGTCGAGGCTTTTGCTCTCGATGTTGGCGATGATTGCCGCCTCGCCGCCATCCACTTCCTCATGGACGAGCTTGTCGCAGTAGCCGCGGTAGATGCGGACGATCTGCAGAAGCGCGCCCTCCGGCGACAGGTACATGGAGTGGATCGTGACGCGCCGGCCGATGTAGGCCTCGTTTTCGATCGTTGCGAGAACGTCGGGCGAAAGCTCGGAGTTCTCGATCGCCGAAAGCCGGATGGTGATTCCCTGGCTCTCCGTGCCGATCCCGCCCGGGATGGCGTCGATCTGCAGAAGCTGCCCGCCGGGCTGGTAGACGCAGTCCTCGAACGTGTAGGGCTCCGCCCCATCCCAGAAGCCGTAAGAGCCCGACGCGAGGTCGAACCGGACCATGCCTCGGCGGACCGGCTCGACGCCCTCAAGGCTGGCGAGCGCTTCGGCGTTGAAGGATCGCATCAGAGCACCTGCATGGCGGAGAAGGAGAGGCCCGAAGGGTTTGCACCGCGGCGAAGACCTGATTTCTCGACCAGCCGCATCTTGGCTGCGGCCCGCACGAGATCGACCTGCGCGCCCGACGTGAGCGTGATCGCGATGCGGGGCTCGACGGTGATGGTTGCCGAGGTCGTGGCCGTCACGTCCTCCTGCACCTCATGCAGCGACCGGCTGGTCTCCGTGCGCACGGCCACGAGGTCGCCCGTCGTGAACCGGTAGCCTGAAGGCAGGCCCGAGAGAGCCAGGGTGAAGCCAGCCGAGACGGTCGTTGCCAGGGTACAACTGTTGGCCGGCGCCGAGGGGCCGTAGTAGGCCGGATACTCACGGGCGGGGTCATGCCCCCAGAAGTGCTTGGCGCCGCCGCGGAGGCTGTTGAGCCACGCCTGGAACCGCTGGAACCCCTCCCGCTCCATGGGCACGACCTGGTACTCGGACATCCAGAGCGGGACCGCGTTCTCCATGACCTGCGCGGTGCCGCGTACTGCCTGCGAGGTCAGGTCGTAGCGCTGCAGATCGAACTGCACGCTCTCGAAATCGGAGCCGGCTGGGAACTCGCGCGGATAAGTGATCGTCACCGCAGAGCCCCCCGCCTGAGACCTTCGCGCACCGTGGGCACGATGTTGGCCTGCACCTGCGACATGCCGGCCTCGACGCCCTGGCGGACGAGATCGATGACGTGCTGGTCGCCGTTGGCGCCCTCGACCACGACGGTCAGGCTGATCGACTGCGGCCGGTTCGAGTTTGCAGCGGCGACGCCCATGTCGCCGTTGGACATGCGGCGGATCGGGAAGATGCCTTCCTCGCCTGCCTCGCCCATCAGGCCGGTGCGCCCGCCCGACATCGGGAAGGTCGTCGGCCCGGTCACGATGCCGCCCTTGGCGAACGGCACGACGTTTCCGTGCCGGATGACAGCGCCCTGGGCCGCCTTGATGGCGAACTTGTCCCCGCCGCCTCCCAGGCCGCCAAGCACACCGCCGAGGAGCGCGCCGAAGAGGCCACCGCCGCCCCCGCCAGACGTCGGGAATGCCGCCTCCCAGAGGCCGTTGATCGCCATCTCGGCCAGCTTGTTGGAGATCTTGTTGAGCGCGCTCACGGCGGCCTGAGCGAAGCTCTCCCACACCCCCTTGCCCTGCTGGATCCCGGAGAGCGTGTCGGTGAACAGGCCGGAGACGGTGGAGCGGGCGAAGTCGGACAGCTCGCGCAGCTCGCGCATCAGCCTCTTGGTCTGCTCCAATTGCGCCTGGATGCGGCCGTACTCCTCGGACTGCGCCCGCAGCTTCTGGAGCTGGTCCTCCGTGAGCGTCTCCCCGTCCCGCTTGGCAACGTTCAGCGCGCGCTCATAGGCGAGCGCGGCCTCGCGCTGCTGTGTGGAGAGGCCCATCGTCGCCAGTTCCTGGCGGGCGAGGGCGTTGCGCTCCTCCATTTGGCGAAGGGAGCGGTCGAAGGAAGATAGGGTATCGTTACCCCCGCCGCCGCCGCCAGATCGAGCGCGACCCCGCGGGACGTTTGTCTCTCCGGAGATCGTGCTTTCAGGAGGCCGGTCGACCGGGGTCGGGGGGAGAAACGACACATAAGAGCCATCCGGAGCCATATTGGGGCTCGGCCCGCTCCATGTGCCAGTGGCGGGGTCGTAGACGCCATTCGCTCGATCCCCACGCGCGGTCGCGCGTGATGTTGCATCCTGGATTTGGTCGGGCGCCATGTTTGCAAGGCGCTGGGCTTGGGTGATCAGCCCGCCGATATACTTGCCCAAGTCGTAGATGACCGACTTCGAATAGGTGGCCCAATTCGCCATAGCCTGGTTCCAGGCGTTTTCAAAAGCGCGGGCCTTTTCGACCATCTCGGTGTTGATGCCGGTCCCAAGCCGCTCGACTTCCCCGAGCGACTGCTGGAGCGCCCGGGGGCCCTTCTCCAGTATCTGAACCCAGTTTTCCGTGAGGCCAAGCGCCTTGGCGATATCGATCTTGTCGAGCTCGGTCTTGGCCCGCTCGATCAGGCCGGCGGCGATCTCCATTGCCTGATTGACGCTAATGACGGCGCCCTCGCGGTCCTTGAACGCGATGTTATTTGCGCGAAGAATCCGGGTCAGGCTGTTCTCGCTGTTCTGCGCCTCGTTCAGCTTTTCGGCGATGCCACGAAGATTCCGCGATGTCTCTTCGCCGGCGACGCCTACCGACCGGCCAATCTGCTGATAGGCGGTCATCCTTTCCACAGAGAGGCCGGCCAGGTTGGCAACGTTTTCGATGTCGAGAAGCTCGGCCTTGAGGTCGGAGAGTGCCTTGACTGCCCCCGCGATGCCCGCCGTGATGACCGCGGCGGAGAAAGCTCGAGCGAACGACACACCGAAACGATTGACGCCACCGGTCAGGTCACTGACCTGGCGCCCGGCCCCATCGGCAGCCCGTCCGAAGTCCGCCAGGTTGGCGCCTGCCGCATTGCCGGCTCGCTTGAAGTCGTCGGCGGCCTTGGCGGCAGTCTGGAGCCGCCGCACCATTTCTTCGCTGGATACCCCCACACCGCGCGCAAGATCGGATACAGCCTTCTCGGCAGAGGATGACGACTTCGACATGCTCTCAAGCTGGCGCCTTGCCTCATCGGCGCCTTTGGTCTTGATTTCGATGCCAAGAACGGCCGCGTCGGTCATCGACGTTTCCTTTTATGCGGAGCGCACGGCATGGAGCCGCTGATCCTGTTCGCCTGGTTGGTTGCCGCTGGCTTCTGCGCGTTCATCGCGCGGTCAAAGAACCGCAGCGGACTGGGCTGGTTTTTGCTCGGGCTTCTCTTCCCGGTCCTCAGCCTGATTGCGCTCATCGCGGTGCCGGTGAAGGGACCGCGGTATGATCAATACGGAAGGCCGCTCTAGCTGTGCGACTCGACAGCCGGTACCACCTCTGCGAGCATCGGCCCATCTAACGATAGCTTCGCGGGAGGAAACGATGATCGAATTGCTTTTTGCTGCCCATCTTCTTGTCGCCGCTCCGACGGCGGCGCTGGATATTCCGCAAACCACTATTGAGATGCGCCGCGGGCGTCGGTCATCCGCGCGATCGTCTAGGCCTCGCGCGCGGAGCGCGGCTCGCGTTCGTGCGCCACGAGTGAGCACGCCTCGCGTCAACTTGAACGTAAGGGTCGGGCCTCGTCCTGCCGCCGCGGCACCGTCGACGATCAACAACACTACGATCATCAACCAGGCGCCGACGCGGCCAGCGACTACCGCCCCTGCCCGCCGCGCAGCCGCTCCCGCATCGGCCTGTCCTGTCGGCTACCAGATGCGCGGGCGCCTCACCGTGGCCGGCACAATGCAGACGATCTGCGGCAACGCCGCCAACCAGTGCATCGTCGCGGCTACCCGCGCCCCATTCAACTGCCCCTAGAGGCTAAGCCCCGGCATTCGCGCCGAGGCCCCTTCAACTGCCTGTCTGACCATGGCCGGCCATGCCCCACCAGAGCGGGCCGCGCCACAACTCGCGACGCCATTCCTGCCACACCTATCCGCGGCTTGCCGGGACGTGCCTTGCCCCACCTCGCCTGCCCGGCCATGCCTCGACGTGACAAGCCAAACCCCACCTTGCCAAGCCTGCCTTGCAACCCGTGCCCGGACTTGCCGTGCCACAACTCACCCCGCCTTGCCTGCCGTGAACCCTTGCGGGCGCGAGGTTTTAGGGAACTCTCGCCGTAACCCTGGCCGTCAGTGGCCCGTCTTCTTCGGCAGATGCTTCTCGACATCGTCGATCACGTCGAAGAGCTCGCTGAACTCCTGAAGGTCGCGGTATCGCTTCCTCCATGCCTGCAACTCCTGCCACGCTCGCTGGAGGACCATCTTTCGGGTCTTCGTCAGGCTCATGGCGTGGCCGGCCTCGCGATAGTGCGGCGCGCCCGGCTCGTTGATGTGGACAAAAGCCTTAGTCCGGACCGCTGGCTTGTCCTCGCGGACGTAGATGGCGACCACGGCGCGGATCAGCCCGCGCGCTTGCTGGAGCCGATACTGCTCCGCTGCGGCGCTGTCGTCCCACTCGAAAAACGAGTGGAGAGGGCTGTTCGGGTTTCGAGCATCGGCGACGACATCCTCGGGGGTGAGTTCGCCATGCTGTTGCTTCCGAAGAAGGTCCAGATGCTCGCCTACCACCTTGGGGTCCTGGCTGGCTCCCGCCTGGAAGCGGGCGCCCTCGGAGAACTCGTAACCGGCGACCCTCATGCGCCGATCCTCTCGAGGTCCTTCTCGGTGGCGACATGGAACATGCCGCCCATGCCATCGCGCTCCGGCCTCCACTCGCCGACGCCGACAGCGAAGCCGGCGACGTTGAGCAGGTTCAGGATCTGCGCTTCCGAAAGGACGTTCGCGTTGTAGCGGACGAGGATTTTCGCCCACCAGTCGGTGAACTCCCCGCGGTAGCGCAGGTCGGCAGTGCCCATGCCGACGCGGACCATGTCCTCGCGCATCGTCGGCTCGCCGCCCATGATGCGAACAAGGTTCACGCGCGACTTGGCGCCGTCGAACGCGCCTGCCACGTCGGCGTCCTCGCCGAGCACATGGAAAGCCTGCCGCGCCGCCACCTTGGTGATGCCGGACACCGACGTGCCGGCAGTGACGGCTGCGTTCTTGAACGCCACCGACGGGAAGCCGTAGCCGTCGTCCAGGCGGTAGAGCGAGGCTTCGAAGTCGGCCTTGGGATCCTTCGCCTCCTTGGCGCCCTTGGCCTGCTTCATCTGCTTGCCGAGCATCTCCAGCTTGGCCTTGCGGCTCCATGCGTGGACGATGAGCGGACTGTCGCCGATCAGCGTCACCTCCATGACGCCGATGTTGAGGGGCGGTAGCTCGAAGCCCTTCGCCTCGGTCTTGGGTGCTTTTGCCATTTTCGTAGTCTCCACAGCGCCCGGCCCTGGCAGGCCCGGACGCACGGGTTCGCTTTCGCGATACCGGGCGCTGTGAAGCTCGGTTCGCGTCTTGCCCCTGCCAGAGGGCGAAGTTCGGTGATCAGAAGGTCGGAATGCCGGCGTCCGTCATGACGCGTTGATGAAGGGCGGCCTTGGCCCGCGTGAATTCGACCTGCGCTCGCAGAAGCTCGTCCGAGGCGAGCGTCCAGGCTTCGCAGTCCTGATCGCCGCCGGCCTCGTATACTGCCCGGCAACGGGAGCAGTCCTCGCAGAGGGCTGCCACCTTGTCGGCCAGAGCCTGGATCGCGGCGACATCAGCCGCATACAGCGAGACGGTTGCCGCGACTGCGGCGGTGGGAAGGGCGACGGTCGCTGCCGCCGCAAGGAAATTACGCCGGTGCATGGGCCGCCTCCCCGCCAGACAGAACCGGGGAACGCACGGGCAACGCATTGGCGCCGGGGTTGTCCCGCTCGGCGCGTTCGAAGGCGCGGCGGACGAGGGGGTCGCGGAAAAGCGACGAAAGAGGTATGAGGCGAACAGCCATGACCGATCTCCATCACAGGTCGGTTGAGGTGAGAGCCAGGCCAGAGGCTGCAACCTCTTGCTTGGCTCGCTCTTTTATGGGACCATCAAAGAACGATGTCAATAGATGGTCCCATAAAATCTCGTGGCAGGCCGCCGGTTCTATCGGATGCGATCAAGACGCGCGTCCAAGAACCTGACCTGTCGGCCCTCGACGCCTTCGCGCTGGAGCAGTCCGTCCCCCGCCCCGAGGCGGTGCGCCGCATCCTGCGCGACTGGCTCACTGCCCACGGCTATCTGAAGCCCTGATCCGTACCTTCCCTTAGTCGACTCTCGGTTGCGCCAGTGATGGGATGCGCGCCTCATAAGGGAGAGCGCAATGAAGAAATCGCGAGAAGTGCGGATCGCGAAGAAGGTGCATGATGTCCGAACCGTGGTTTCGGTTGCGGCATTCATCGAACGAAACTGCCTTGTCGTCGCACTGGAAACCGACGACGACAAAACACTCAACATCGCTATTCCACACGGCGCGGTCGGGCATCTTGTCGCTCGCCTGAAAGCAGAGCACATGGCCCTTGCCATCAAAGCAGGGGCGGACAGCGCCCTCCTTCAGCCTCTCACTTTGACTGGGGCTCGTCCGGCTGCGGATCAGACCAAAAACCCGGCGTTGATGCTCCAGTTCGACAACGTGTTTGAGCTTGGGGTTGTCGTTCCTCCGCAGTTGATAGAGCCGCTGGAAAGAGTAGTTTCAGCGTTGAAGGATGGGCCGCCCGACGCGCCTCCAAAAGTGCACTGACCACCTAACCCTCCCTGGCCTTCAGCCCCATGAACAGGGCCTTCACCGCGGCCGGGTCCTTCGCCGACACCAGCCCGTCGGCGACCGCAGGCTTGGCCTTGTCGCTGCCGCCAAAAATGGCGCGCAGCATGCCTTGCCGACCCTCATAGGCCGTGACGATGCTGGTCATGCGGCTGTCCAGCGTCGTCTCTTCGTCCCACCCCATCCACCCCATCCCGATCTCCATGAGCCAGGTGAAGTAGGCGGAGTGGGTCAGGCTTCCCCCGTGGCCTTCTCCTCCTCGGTGGGCGCCTCACGGCCGCCGCGCATCAGCCGGCCGACGTACTCGGTCAGCGGGCCGACGAGATTGTCGAGGCCCGAGGCGAAGACGTCGTCCTCGACCATGTTGGGACGCTTGCCGAGACCGGCGCCGACGACGGCGCAGTAGGTCGAAAAGCGGAAGCTTACGAGCCCGTTGAGGATGTCGTTGAAGCTGCCGGCCATGCCATCCAGGTCCCGAAGCGCACGGGGGGTGCACTTCAGGGTGACCGGCTTGCCATTGAGGGTGATGTCCGTATCGCCGTTCATCGTCATCGACCGGTCCTCAGATCAGCGCCGACAGGTCTTCGTAAATCGGGCTGTCGATGCCGACGTTGAAGGTCCTGCGGGTCACGTCGCCGTTGCCACCGACGTTCATGCGCTTCGACATCACGCGGCCCCTGAAATAGAAGACCGAGTTGGTGTAGAGGTTCGACGGCGCGTCGGGGATCTCGACCTTGAACCCGTAGTTGAACTTGGTGGCCTCGGCGGCGATCATCGCGACCTGGCCGACCTGCGTCGGATTGTGGCCGACCACGACGGCGAGCTCGCCGGCATCCCGCGCGCCCTTCAGCTTGCGGATGCGGCCGTCCTTGAGGCCGGAGAACGTCACCGCCGCGGCCTCGTCGCCGAAGTCGCCGAGGTTCTCGACCGGGTCGACCTCGACCCAGGTCAGGCCTTCAAACTCGGTCACGGTGTCGATCGTGTCGAGAACGGCGGCATTCGAGATGTAGAGCCGGGCGCCCAGGCTCGTGTTGATCTCCGTCATGGGGTCTCTCCAGTGTGAAAAACCCCGCGTGGACGGGGCGTGTGGCCGGCTCGAGCCGGGGTCAGGTGAACGCTCGCCAGCGGATGCTCACGGGCAGCATGATCTCGGTGTCCTGCTTCAGGACCGGGCCGAGTTCGGATCGGGTGATGACGACCTTCACGCCCTCGCTGAACAGGCGGAGCGCCGGCGGGAAGTGCGCGGCGATGGCGCCTGCCGTCTCCTTGGCGGGGACATGGCCCTCGTTCAGGGGGCGGAACACGTCCACCTGCATGAGGCCGACCCGCTCGCTCGTGCCTCCCGAGAGGGCGAAAGGCGTGGTGGATGCCGGCAGTTCGTTGACCCGCAGCCATTTGCGGTCGCCGGGCGGCGCGAATGCCGAGTTCGGCCAGGCCACCGGCAGGGCCGGCGAGAATGTCAGCGTGGCGAGCCGGGCGGAGAGGGCCCGCCAGACCTTCGTGTCGGTGTAGACGGCCATGCCGAACCCTTTTCAGTTCCCGCTTTCGCGGCGCGCTGCTACCGTCCACCGATGCCGCTGAAGCTGACCGACGTTGAGGCTTACGACCTGCTGCACCAGGCGTCTGAGACGCTGGGCCGGGCCGAGGGCTCGACGGTTCGCGCCAACACTGCGCTCGACGCGGCGCGCATGATGCTGCGACTGCTGCAGATGGGCCTCTTGAAGGCGGCCGAGGATGACGCCGATCACGTCGAAGGCCTCATCGACCCCGAGCGTTCACCTCTGCCACCACCCGGTTGACCGTGCCCTGCCAGTTGGCGACGGCGCGGCCGACGAAGCGGCGCGGGCCCATTCGGGAGGTGCCGTACTCGACGAACAGGGCATAGTTGGCGGTGTAGCCGGCCGTGATCGTGTCGCCGAGGCTGGCGCCGGCGATCACCGCCGAGATGTTCGGCACCGGGCCCGGCGCGTTCTGAGGCCGGGAAGCGGGCGGCACCTGCATGTTGATGCCGACCTGCAGGGAGGATCGCAGGAAGCCTGTGTCGACCGGAACGTTGTTCTGGGCCTCCTGGATGACCCGCTTGGCGCTCTCGCGGAAGACGGCGGTCAGGTTGCGCTCGGTCTTCTTGACCAGCCCGTCGACCTGGGCGGCGAACGAGAGGTTGGAGACGGCCATCAGTCGACCTCGGCGAGGAAATCGATGTCGTAGTCCGCCCAGCACCGGCAGTTGATGATCTCGGCCGCCGGGGCGGCGGGGTCGCCGGGGTAGCGAAGCCGCGCGCCTGACGGCGAGACGAACTCCGCCTGAAACGTCACTCGCTGGCCGTTCATGGCGCGGTGGGTGTCGCGCACCCGACGGTCCCGCGCCGAGTGCCAGACCTTGCGGACGGCGGCCTCGTTCACCTGGCCGGCGTCGATCGCCTGGGCCATGGCCTCCTGGGCGGAGGCGTGAAGCGCCGCCATAGCCTCGGTGCGGGCAATCGTCTCGCCGCGCATCTTCAGCGCGCGGTTGAGGTAGGCCCGGAACGCCGGCAGGGCTTCCTCCTTGGTAAGGCCCCTGCCCTCTTTGATGGCCCGCCGGATCGTGGCGTCGAAGCGTTTGTCGCGCATGAGGCGCTGGAGCGCGGCCGGGTCGCCCGTGGCGAGCTCGCGGGCATAGCCGCGCGCCCACTCCTGCTGCGTCGATGTGAGGCCGATGAGGCCGCCTTCACGGCGCCCGGTGGCTCGGTTGAGCCGGCCGGCAATCTCCAGCGCCACGTCGCGCGGGTTGCGGCCGTCGATCATGCCCTGCGTCAGGGCGGCGCGAACCATGGTCCGCTGGTCGTCAGTGATCTGGCGGATGAGGTTGGACGAGTGGTCGCGCAGCCAGACCTCGGCGCGGGGGTTGCGGATGTCAAAGAGGATGTCGAGGCGGAACCCGTTGGGGTCTTTCGTCGCCGGGATGCGGCTCTCGGTGAAGCGCCCGCCGGCGGCGAAGGCCTCGGCGAGCTTCGCGTCGAGCTCCCGGAACCGGCTGGGGTCTATGCCGACGGCCCGAAGGGCCCCCTCGACATCACCGCGCTCGAGCCGCTCGGCGATAAGCCCGATCTGCGCCGCGTCGCGGATGCGATAGACGCCGTCGAGGAAAGCATCCCGAAGGGGCTTCTCCCACGACGCGATCAGTTGCTCCCATGAGTTGGCGGGCACGTCAGCCCCGCACGATGAAGCGCCAGGCGACGGCGGTGCCCGCGGCGGGGATGCGCATGGTCTCGACGATCGTCACGGCCTTGCCGTCGATCGCGAGCGTGTCGCCGGGCAGGATCTCGATGGGCAGCACGGCGCACATCACCTGCCGGTCGGTGGCGTAGACCAGCGTGCCGTCGACGAACTTGTCCTCGACCGCGCGAACCACGGCGTCGAGGGCGTAGACGACCGGCGTTCCGTAGGTCGGGGGATCAATGGGCGTCGCGCCCGGCGTTGTCGGCGTCCGGGTCAGCGTGACGACGCCCTGGCGGAAGCGATTGAACAGGCCCGCGGCCTTCGTCTGCATCCGGCCATAGTCGAACTGGGCCATCAGACGGACCATATGCCGAAGCCGGTGGCCTCGGACGCAAGGAATGGGGCAAGCATGCCTTCGACCGCGGGGAGGATCACGCGGGAGGCGGCGGCGAGGTCGGTCTTCTCCGACACCGCATATTCGATCTCGACGGCGCCCTCGACGCGCTCCCGCTTCACGAGGGCCGTCCCGGAGACCGCGGCGCCACTGAGCGACCCGGGCGTCGTCGCCTCCTGGAACGCTGCGAGGAAACTGGCCTCGATCACCGCGTTCGGCACGACGTCATCCGCGATGGACACGCCATGCACGATGGCGCCTGAGCGCGGCCATGCCCGGTCCTGGTCAATGCCGTCCGTGGGCTCGCCGACGAAGCGGCCGCCGTAGGTGGCGTCGATGTACCGGCTACCGCGCTGGCGCAGGACTGCCGCAGTCGGGGCTCCTCCGGGGAGGGTGAGCCCCTCCTCGGTGAGCCACGCCGCGAAAGCCGTGTCATCGCCATAGCCGGCCATCGGTCAGCCCTTGGCCGTCTCGGACTCGACGAAGGACGTTTTGTCCTCGGTCGACATCTCGTTGAAGGCGTCGGCATCGGCCTTGGAGAGGCCCGACAGCAGCACCTTGTCGCCGTCGACGACGTTGAACTTGCCGCCGCCGTGGTGGACGGCCTTCATGTCGGCCTCGGCGGGGTTCGTCACGGCCACCTTGTCCTTGCCGCCGCCCGACACGACGCGGTAGCGCCCCGCCCAGAAGTTCGGCTCCTCCTTGACGTCCAGTACGGTGCCAATGGCGATCTCGCCGTTCGCGCCGAAGATTCCGCCCGCAGTGATCTCGATCTTCATCTCATCTCTCCGTTGGTGAGCGACCCCGGCGCCGGCCGGGGTCGTCATTGTCAGACGTTGACCGAGTAGAAGACGCCCGCCCGACCGTTGATGTCGGCGCGGATGTCGATGCCCATCGCGCCCATCACCAGGAACTGGTAATTGTCCGTGGGATTGGTGCGGGTGATAGCAGTCGTGTTGACCGCCATGCCGACGAGCGGGCGGATGTAGTCGGCGCTTGGAACGAAGCCGAAGAACTCGTTGCCCGACAGTTCGAACGAGACCTCGATCTTGTTGATGCGCCGGTTGGCGAGCAGCGCGTCACGCAGCGAGCCGATCTTGAACCCCGACGAACCGGAATAGGGTCGATCCCAGTTCCGCGCGATTTCGGGCGAGATGTAGAGGTTCACCGGCCGCGTGATGAGGTTCGCGTCCAGCATGGTCCCGAAGGCGCCGTTGATGAAGCCCTCGATCGCGTCCGACGTGGTGCCCGAGGCGGCGAGGTTGATATTGGCACCCCCGGTCGGCCCCAGATTGATCGACTTGGACAGCGGCGAACTCTTGATGCCGTGCCCGGTGTAGCCCTGGAAGACGATGGAGGTATCGCCGTTGAGGGCGTAGAGGGCCATGTCGCGGCGGATCTTCGCCGTGTGGGCCTCCTGGTCGTCGGACAGGGCGTCGAAGTTCTCCGACTGCAGCGTGTTCCACTCTTTTGGGCGTTATGAAATCAACGACTTAGCACCCTCTTGCCGGGTTTTTGCCGGTTCCAGCGTGATTGTCTGTGGAGCGGCGACCAACGCGGAGGCCATCCGATCGAGCGCATCGTGCCGGTGCGAACCAGAGAAAACCGAATGCGCGTAAACCTGCAACGTGACATCGAAAGTTCGGTGTCCGAGCAGGCCAGCAACATCGGGGGGCGACAGCCGACCCTCCAGCATCCAGCTCGCCGCGAAGTGTCGCAGGGCGTGGAAATGGAAGGGCCGGGCCTCCCCTTTTTCCTGAAGACCGGCCCGCTGAAGCAGCAAGCCCCAAGCGTTGTAGAAGCCATGGCTCATCGTCACAGGCGCATCGTTCTCCGTAGTCAAGAGTAGGCCGTGCGGGTTCGGGCGGTAGTAGGTGTCCCACCACTCGCGAAGCACCGCTTCTACAGGTCCGGGCATTGGCACATCGCGAATGCCCGATCGCGTCTTGGGGCCCTTCAGCACAAGGTCGTTCGTCAGGCTGTTGCGCACCTTGATAAGCCGTCGATCGAAGTCGACATTCTCCGCCTTGAGCCCGAAGATTTCGCCGCGCCGGAGCCCGCAGAATGCCGCCAGATAGACGGCCACTTTCATGGTGGCGTGCATCCGGTGACGGATCCACCGCGGCTTGTGCTTCAGGGCTTCGATGAGCGCCTTCACGTCGTCAACGGTGAACGTTGCGATGGTGCGCCGCCCTGCCGCTCGCTCCGGTCTGAACTCCGCGAAGACCCGCCGCTTACCGTAACCGCGGCGGACCGCCATGTCTTCGATCTGCCGTAGGACCTCCAGGCAGCTCTTTCGGGTCTGGACGTTCATCGTGCCCGCCTTGGACACCTCCACCCACCAGTGCTCTGCATCCGTCGACTGAAGCTCGGAGAAGATTCGGGCCCCGATGTACGGCAGCACGTGAAGGCGCACATACCTCTCGATGATCCGGCGCCAGGGCCTGCCGATTGTGCCGTCTCTGACGCGCTGGTCCTGTAGCCGGAGGAAGTCGTCGCACAACTCGAGCACCGTCTTCTTGATCAGGATGTGCTCGCCGCGTTCGATCTCGGCCTCGACCTGAAACCGTCGCCGCTCCGCATCCTTCTTGGTGCGCTCGGTGATGGTTCGCACCTTGCCAGCTCCGTCTCGGTACTCGACGATCCATGCCTCCCTGACGGTGCCGTTATAGGTCCACTTCCTCTTGCGAACGCTAGCCATCAGGTTGCCCTCCCCGCTTGCTGATCAAGCCATCCGTCGAGCTTCGAGCGCAGCGCGCAAATCTTCCGACCAATCTTGTAGGTCGGTAGTCGGGAGGTGTCGTGCAGGTGCTGCGCCTGACGCTCAGAGAGGCCGAGATGCTCCGCGATGTCCTTCATCCCGTAGAGCAGATCGGGCTTGTCTTGATCGGCGAGCCACTCTCGAAGGCGGGCGGGCCGTGCGCATACCGTTCCGCCAATGCGGAAAGTCGGGATCAGTTGCTGATCAATGCGATGCCTCACGACCTTCTCGGCGAGCCCGAGAAACCTCGCGATCGCCGCCGCTCCGTAGAGCACTTCGGATTTGCTCTCCTCACCGTCCATCACCACCGCCACGCCGGCGGCCCGGCGCATCCCCTCGCTCTCGATCCGGAGGGCGATGATCTCGCTGGCGAGGCTGGCCACCACTTCTCGCAGCTGGTTGAGCGCCGCGGCAGCCTCGACATCAAAGCGTTCGATCGGCTGTTCCGTCGCCTGCCGCCGCAACTGATCGACCTGCCTCTGAAGGCGGCTGATGGTCCTCTGCGGGTGCTCCCGCACGATCGGCTGAGCCATCACATTGCCCTCCCCGCCTGGAGGACGCCCTCGCTGCCGTAGGAAGGGCTATAGGCGGCAAATCGGCGCTGGAGCGCGTCCCTGCCCGCCTGCGCCGATCCCGCGCCCTGGTGATAGCTGGAGCCTGCCGGAATGCCGAGCGCGCGGCATGTCCCGGCCGGCATGACGACCCGGTCGTCGATCAGCGTGGCGCAGCAGCTGTCGAGGGCGGCGAGAAGCTCGTCCGGCGTTCCTTCGACGCGCTCTTCGTGCGGGAAGTCGACAAGCGCCCGGAAGGCTTCCTCTGTTGCAGTACGGTCGCCGGCCTCAGCTGCGGCGATGATGTCGGTGCAGTTCATGGTCTTCTCCTGATGGGATGGTGGCCGGCGCGCGTGGCGCCGGCCGGGTGTCGTCAGATAGCGGAGTGCTCGAAGCCCGCCGCCATCTGGAAGTGGGCTTCAGGGCCAGCGGCGTAGAAGCTGTCAGACTCCTCGTCGTCGCAGCCGAAGTCGTCGACGGCGCTATCCTCGTCATCGGGCTCGCGGCCGTCGTGCTCGTCTTCGGTGTCATCGGTGCCGAAGAGCCCGCCTTGCTGGTTTTCGCGGCCCTCCGGCCAGCCGAGAGAGGGTTCGTCGTTGCCCTCGTATCCAGCGTCGTGCGGCTCGTCCTGCACATCCTCTTCGGCGTCATCGCTGCGCAGGTGGCCAGCCGCCCAAGACGACTGGGAGCCGAGCGGCTCGCAACTCTCGACTATCGGCCCCCACCATGTGCGGTGCTCAGGGATCGAAAGGCGGGTTTCGCTGGCGCCGAGTGTCGGTTCGCTCTCGCCGCCGTCCTCAAGGTCCCAACCGTCTTCGAGGCCATCGCCGTCTTCAAGGTCGGCGTCGCCATCGGTGGCGTCGAGAAAGGCAATCAGGGCATCGACGCGCTCAGCTGCCGCGCGGCGCATGCGCCGAACGTCGCCTTTAGCCTCCAGTCGGAGGCGGTCGAGGATATCGAGAATGTTGCTGGGATGGTCGGGGACGAGCCCCGGTGCCGCCGTGGCGTGCATCGTGTTCATGGTGGTGCTCTCAGGTGATCGGCTTTCCACAGCCGCGCCCGGTAACAGACCGGGCAGCCGGGGGGTGGAAACGTGCCTGAGAGACACGTCGACGCGCTTTTACGGTTTCCCGCTGGACATGGCGCACCGCCCCCGGCCATAATGGCCAGGACGGGCGCCCGCCAAGGCGCTCCACGCGATGTCGAGCCCGCCAAGGCTCTCACGCGATGGGCACGTGATCCGCGCCAACGGATCGACGTCCCTACTCAGGTCCGGGTTTCCACACCCACGGACACGATGAACTGATTTCCCTAACCGATCAAGAAGCGCCGTCCCCGCGGGGGCGAACGCTTGCGCGCCGGACGATGCCTGGGTCAGCCTTCTCGGCGTCACGGATGATGCGGGCTTCGTGGATGTCCTTGTGGGACAGGCCAAGGTCAGAGACAGAAACCGCTTCCGCGCTGGAAGTGATTTTCTCGTTATTGGGCCTACGAACCTCGCCACGTTCTTGCGCTGCGTCATACTCGTCGGCCAGCCTATGCTTGGCCTGCGCTTCGCATAGTCCTCAGCGGCGCCGCGCGCCCTCAGCAGGCCACCTGCAGGCTATCGAAACCCTGCGGCGGACCTCATCGATGCCGGCCGTGTTGAAAGTCCCCTCGTGCTGAGCGATTTGGCCCCGCACACGGAAGAACACCCGACCGTTCTCGGGAATACTCCTGATAGTCGAGATGGTCGCCGCTGGCGGTGAGAACACTGCCCGCCCGTTGGTGGACGTGCCCCAATTTGCCTGCACTGCCGGCGCTTGGCCTAGGCGATAGCTTACTGCCAGTTGCTGGGTGAAATCGATCGGTCCGTCTGCGGATACCAATAACTCCGTCCGCGACTCTCGGCAGCGCACGATCATCAATAGTTTGCTGGGAGGCTGCGCTGCCAACGCCGCCGTCACCGAGGGGCTGTCATCGAGCGGTGACTTACCTTCAGTGATCGACCATGCCGCTGCACTGTCTTCGGTCGCTGCCGGAAGTTCTGGCAGGGGGATCGCATCAAGACACTCTAGCCGCTCCGCAGCGACCGTCTTCGTTCTACAGTCCCGCATCTGCGTTTCGAGATCCTGAGCAAGAGCGCCGGCCGACATCGCCGCCATCACCGCCAGTGAAAGCCAGACGCGCATTGCACCCTCCCCGGTTGCCTTATTGAGGCATGAGATACCGGAGCGGGCAAGGCATGAGAGTGATGCGCGCGCCTTCCCACCGCAACTGCCTGTAGGACCGGAAGGGGAACGCGGCGCCTAGTGAGCTGCGAGCGCGGCGGCGCGATGCATCACGCGCTCCCGTATCATTCCGTTGATCTGGCGGGTGGAATCGACGATGCGTACTCGGCGTTTGAACTCCTCGAAGCTCATGCGGTCGAGGATCGGCAGCAGCGCTGCATTGACGAAAGACGAGGTCGCTGTCGAGACCCCATCGAACGATAGCGTGACAGCGTCGGCGCGGCTCAGCGCCACCTCCAGGTGCTCGGCGACAGCGGCGCCTTGATCCCCGGTGTCCGCCCCGGAAGCGATGTCGGCGACCTTTATCAGGGCCATTCCATGTCCTCCCTGCTCTCGGGCACGTGCTCGATAGTATCGGTACGTAGGTGGATTTCTACAACGGTGCCTGGGCAGAATCCGGCATCAGACAGCGGGACGGAACTCCAACCAGTTCCGCCCTCCCCGGCGGGCTCAAAGCGAACAGTTCCGTTGCTCGACATGATTAGTACGGAACCGCGGTTTGATCCGACCACCTTGTCCAGAAGGTGCGCCAAGCCTGCCCCTTGGTTACGCGGCCAGGATTTCGATGTGAAGCCGGGCTGGACAGCCCGCACAATTGCATCGCCATGCCCCACAATCTCCGGCTCAACCCTTCTGACCGTCGCTGGGATCCCTACACCCCAATCTGCGATGGCAATGCGGACTGTGTTCTCTGCTCCAAAATGTTGGACCAGAATGCTTCCAATCTCATTAGCCGAATGGTCGTGAATGTTGTTGAATAGTTCGCTGATACAAACCTTGTAATCCGCCAAAGTCGCTGTGTTGACGCGCAGAATACTCGCTAGCCAAGGTATCAGATTATTTTCCAGCCAAGCGTGCACATCGTTGTTTGATATAAGCCGCAGCGGTTGCATCGACCGATACGACTTCGCCGCCGGGCTTAGCGGGGCACCTTGATGCAGTCGAAAGAAATGCGCGTTATCGAGGTAGGTGACCCCCTCGGGTCGGCTCCATCCCGCGGACGTGGATGTTCCGGCAAACGTAACTCTGCAATCCCGGTGTTTCATCCACGAGACGACGTTGCTAAGCAGCACGACCCCGGCGGGACGGACGAAGCGCAGGCTGCTCATATCGAAGACAATCTCCTTCGGGAGCCCATCAGGACACGCCGCAGTGATCGCGCTCGTCACGCGGTGGATAGCGGTGCCCTCAAGGCGCGAAGGTAGAAGGATACGAGGCGGGCTGGTCACAACTGGTCATCACCAGCCCAATAGGGGTCGCGCGAGAGCCCTCCGCCTTGGTGTCCGCTGACCCACATGCCGTTGTGGCCGCCATTCTTTACGCGGCAGGCTTCTTCGAGTTGATCGACCACAATCACGGCAGTCCGCTCGTCGCAACCGTCGAGAGACACGGAATAGCACGCCTCGGCCTTGCTATCGCACCAGATGCTAAGGATGTGCCTCCGCAGGTGGGGCTCCACTCCCTCAACCATCCGCCTCATGGCCTCAATCTCATGAGCCTTGTCATACCGACTGCTTAGGCCGACACCGTCGACCACAAGAGTGCCAATGGCTGTCGTCGGAACCTTCTCGTCATCGCCCCAACGGCGCTTGGCGCCTGCCGACACCACCTCAGGCTCATGCACTGGGATCGGTCGTCTCGCCATGGCGCGCTCCCTGATTCGGCGCCTGAGGATAGCAGGGACGGCTATCGGCGGAACGGGGCGCGAGGCCTCAGCGCGGTCGGATGACCTGCTCTCGGAGCAGAGAGGACGACCCGGGTACGCCCTTGTAAGGCCCGATGCTCGCGGCGAGATGGCAGACGACGAAGCGGCCCGTCGGCGTGGTGGGCTTAGAGAGGTCGCAAATCCGCGCCACCCACTCCGGGTTGTCGGCAGGGATGCCGATCAGGTCGCCGGGTCGGCAGTAGTGAATGATCACGTTGAGCGTGTCCGCCGAGGAGCGTTCCGGGATGGGGCAATAGGCCGGGCGATCTTGGGCCTGAGCCGTGCCGGCCTGGATAACGATGGCAGCTGCAAAGCTGGCGGCTCGGATCATGTTGCACCTCTCGGCGCTATTCATTCACGGCTGTTCGGCGGTTTCAACCGGCGTGTCTTCGACGTTGCCGAACGAGAACTTGGGCGGCGGTTCGTCCTGTGAGAGGTCTACCGTGTCGCCAACTTGGTCTTTCCAGCGGTAAAGCACCTGCTGAGATGCTCCGCCGTCCCACAGTCGGGACATGACAATGCTGCCCCCGCAGAGGTAGTAGGGCGCGCTGCTCTCCGCTGAAGGCTCGCGTGGCCCTGAGGATCGCCGCTTGGCAAAGACCAGCCGCGTTCCGAAGTCCAGTCGATCGCGACGATCCATTTCCCCGCGAATGTCATCGGGATCGAGTCCGACCGCCCGCAGGTCGTCGGGATCCGGGTTGCCGCTCATCCACATGCCGCCTTCGATGAACGAGAACGGCTCCCGCACGGTGATCTCGTCTGTTTCGAGGTTGCGGCTCGTCTTCTCGTAGGAGGACGTACAGAGAAGGGTGTAGCCGTTGCGCCGCGCAGACCAACCACCGACGGCAAGCCCGACCTCCAGCACATTGCCGCCGGTCTGCAACATCATGTGGCGGTAGACGTAGCTTGCCGCAGCGGGGAACGCGGCCTCGAAGTCGTCGAGGCTGCTGATCTCGTTGCCCAACACGACCCAAAGGGCGGGGAGGAAACCAGCTTGGCCAGATTGCGCGATGCACATGTGGCGGGTCGGGTGCATCTCCACCTTGTCCATGAAGCACATGATCTCGCCGCGCATCGAGATGCAGGCGGTATCGGATAGGGCGAGCACGCCGTCGTCTCCGGCAAACATCACAATGCATGTCATGGCAGCACCAGTTCGCCGCAATGTACGCCGGGATAGGACGGCCGCACCATCCCACCGCCCGCGAAGCCGCGGACGCCGGAATTGATCGCCTCTAGCAGGGGGCGATGGATAGCCGTCTGCTTCGCGTTCACGACAAACTCCCCATGTGAGAGCCGGGCTAAGATGGAGTCGCTAGTCCCTGTGCCAGGGCCGCTGACAGCGCCGCCCGTGGCGTACTGCCCGAAGGGGGAAATGGTCCCACCGCCACCGCCGAATAGACCGCCGAGTAGGGACCCGAAGACGCCACCACCACCGCCGCCTCCAAGCAGCGAGCCGAGAAGAGACCTCAGCGCACTGTCCAGCGCCATCGCCATTAGACGGTCGCCGACGCGGGCCACCTGATTGCCGAGCGCCCCCCACAGGCCAACGCCGCTACGGAGGTCTGACACCATTCCCGATCCGAAGCCGGACATGAGGTCGGCTGTGGCGCGCAGCTGATCGTTGAACCTGAGTTGGCTCGCCAGCGCCGAGTTCATTTGGCTTTGCCAGCCGTCGCCGTAGATGCCGCGCAACTGGTTTGCGATGTTGCGCTCGCCGTCGCCCATGAACATGGTCTGACGGTCGAACGAGGCATCGCGGGTCGCGCGCATCAACGCCTGCTCTTGGCGGACGCGACCCATTTCCTCCGCCAGCCGGCGATAGTGCTCGATTTCGGCCTGCGGCATCTGTAGGCCGAGCCGCGCATATTCTCTTCGAGCATCATTGATGAGCTGGGTTTCCAGCCTCACGCGCTCTTGGACGGCGATTGAGCCGCCCATGACGGCCGCCGAGGCGCGCTCGGCATCGATCTGCATCTGGGTTGACCGAATGCGCTCGCGGGCCGCCTGGAGCAGCTGGTGACTGATGCCGACGCGGACTGTCTCCGCCGCCGCAAGAGCCTTGGCGGCGACGAGCTCGGCGCTGCCTGCCGACGCCCCCTGTTCCCGCGCCTGCTGAATGACCTGAGCCGCGGCAGCCTGCTGCTGCTGCTGTGCTGTGACGGCGGTGATCTGTTGCCGCTCGACCGTGGCGCGCTGGTTGACCTGGTCCTGAAGCGAGATGCGCCGCTCGAGAAGCTGATTGTTGTCCAGCAACAGCGCTCCATCGCGGGCGAAGACGCCCCGGCCATTTTCCTGAAGCTGATCGCGCAATGCTCGCTGCGCGGTCATCATCTCGGAGCGGGCTCGCTGATAGGCTTCGTTGCCCCCTTCGTCGCCCTGCCGCTGATAGGCGTCTTCCTTGGCCTTGTAGAGCCGACGGTATGCGTCGGCCAGGTTCGTTACCTGATCGACCTGCTGCCGCTCGGGCACGCCAAGGCTTCGCGCGGCTTCGGTACCGCGGTCGATCGACCGACGCTGGCGAGCGATCTCCGCTTCCATGCCGGCCTGGCGCTCGACGGCGAGGTTGATGGTGTCCTGAGCGACGCGGATGGCATGCATCGCCGCCCGCTGGATTTCCAGCTCGGCCGACACGCGCTTCCGGGCGTCGTTCTCTTTCTGGATATCCTCCTGGAGAGGACCGAAAGCCGACCGGTTGCCAAGCTCCCGGCCGGTCGCGCGGTCGACCACCAGCCCCTGCGCCTGTGCCTGAAGCTGCTCCAGACGCTGGGCAGCCTGGTCCGCGAAGCTCGGTCCGGAGGCTTGGGCCAGCCCGCGCTCGATTGCTCGGCCGATGGCGTCTCCAGCGTTGCCTGCCTTGGCGCCTAGCGTCTCCCATGCCCGGGCCCAGATGCTGGTCAGCTCGCTGGCCTTGCCGAGCCGCGGCGCGAAGGTGTCCATAAGGACCTGCTGCGCTCGCTGTTCCTTGCCGCTCGCGACAAGCTCGGCGATGTAGAGCCGCGTGCGCTCAGTGAGGCCGCCGAGACGCTGGTTCAGCATCTCCGCGCCGCGGATCGGATCTGCGAACGACTCGGCCAGGAGCTTGTTCGCGTCGGCTCCGGGAATGCCAAGGGTGGCCGCAAGGTCTCGCTGCATGGAAGCAATCGGCGACAGCATTCCCGCGCCGACCCTGCCGGTGTTAGCCAGCGCCCCGACTGTCCCTCGCGCCTGTGCTACCGAGACGCCCTGAGCACGAGCAGCAGCTTCGGCCGCCGCGTTTAGGAGCGCGGTTGTCGCCCCCGCGTCCCGGCCGGTACCCTGAAGGGCGCGGGATAGTTCGCGCTGCGCCCCGGCCCAGCGCTCATAGAGCGCCACGCCTCCAATCGTCAGGCCAGCGACGGTCGCGGCGGCCCCCTTGGTCGACAGCATGAAGCGGCCGACCGCCGTAGCCGCCTGGCCGAACACGCCCGGCGACTGCTGCCAGACCTGCATGACCTGCCCGCCCTGCTGAGCGAGAACCTGAAAGGGGCTGGATCCCGACGCCAGCGACGTGGCGATATCGTTGATCTGGAACGATAGGTTCTGGAGGGCGGCGCGCTGCCCCCTCAGGCTGGTGGTGAGGCGATCGTTCGCCTGCACCGAGCTTTGCGCAGCGCGGGCGAACTGACTGCCGGAGTTTGCCGCCGCCTGGAAAGCAGACGACGTGCCGGACGCTGCACGCTCGGCATCCTTGCTGGCCGCGGCCAGTCCCTTGAGGTCGTCGCGCGCCTTCGCGGCGTTGGTGTCGACCTGAATGCCAAGCCGTGCGATGTCCGTCACGTTCGCCTCCCCTTATCAGGCCGCCGCCTTGCGGTGGAAGTTCTGGCGATTGCCGACGAAGGCCTCGACCTGCTGCCGCAGCCAGGGGAGCTTGCGATACAGCCGCTCGGCCTCCTCGGTGTTGCAGGCCGGCCGCACACCGTCGACGATCACGTTGTCCCAGCCGAGGGTGACGCCGGCGAGGAGGCGGAAGGTGTGGTTCTCCATCTGGTCGCCGGAGATCTTGCCGGCCGGCGCCTCGGCGAGGATGTCGGACTGGGTCCGGCGCCATGCCGCCGAATCCATGCTGCCGAGCGTGATGGTGATCGGGTCGCCGTCGTCCGTTTTCATCGCCGCCCCCGAGACGGGGTGGCGAAGCGTCATGACGGCGCGATCGGTGAAAATCAGGTCGGAAAGGTCCATGTAAAGTCTCCAGGTGGTTTCGCTGACCGGCAGGTCCGGATAGAGGCTTCGGGACCGCCGGAAGTTGTCCAGAAACCCAAGAACGAGTTGGCGGGCGCCGGTGCTGTCGAGCGCCGCGATGGCCCGGCCGCGCTGGCGATCGAACACCGCGCGCGCCGGCTCCGCGGCCCGCTCCATGGCCTGCAGCATGGCCGCCGCAGATGCCGGCGGGCGAGGCAAGATGGCCGCTGCGGTCAGATTAGGCAGCCTGGTCATTGGCGGCCTGCGGGCCGTCGATCGGACGCGCCATGAGTGTCCAGTTTTTGCCGACGTGCATGCGCTGGTCCGCACTCGCCAGTGTCCTGCGGATATCGGCATCGGCTTCGTTGAGGTCGGCGAGCACAGCCGTCAGCGCCGCGCTGTTGAACATGCCCATCATCGGCATCTCGGCGCCGCTGTTGCTTGCCGCCTGATCCGCAGCGTGTGTCAGCCGGCTGGCCTCCGCCTGATGGCCGGCGAAGGAGGTCAGATCCTGGCGGAACCGCTGCCACGCCGCCACAGCCGCCACTGCAGCCGCCTGAGCCGCCTTGGCGAGGGTCTCATGCTCTTCGGCGAACTTGGCTACCGCTGCCGCGCCAGCGCGCCGCTCGGCCTCCGGCAACGCCGCCTCTAGCGCGCGTCGCTCCACTCGCAGGCGCCGCATGACCCGTTCGGCGTCGAGGTGCTTGGCCTCGATCGCGTCGAGGTCGCCGCCGGCCGCCATGACCTCCGCCAGTTCGGCGTCAAGATCGCGCGCGGCGTGGCGCTCCTCCTCTCGGCGGATTTCGAGGAGGCGGCCCCGAATATCCGCCGCCGACTTGCTGCTGAAGGGGCTCGACATGGTCAGTTCTCCGCCTTCGGGAGTTTGAACGGGTTGCTGCCAGGCGCCGGCTTGCGCCCGCCGGCCGCGTTCATCGCGTCGGTCTGCGGCTTGATGCCGAGATCCTTCAGAACCGGCGCCAGGGCATCGCTGACCAGCTTCGTCAGATTCTCCGGCTTCAGCATCTCCTCGACGCTGGCAACCGCCGCGTCGGTCCTCTTGCGGAGAGCCTCGAAGTCTTCGTCGGTCGGCTTCTGGCCTGCCCCGGCGGTCACAAAAGTTCGGGTCGTCATGTCGTGATCCTCTTCGGTTGGAAAGGTGCGAGGCCCGCGAGCGGCGACCAATCGACGAAGGAAGCGTCACCACTCCCGCCATCTCGCAGTTGATTGAAGTCGCCGACGCCTCGCGCGCCTGCGTCCACGGAGTGGTTCTGGAAACCCGTCATGATGCCGCTCCACCGATCTGGCGCACGCGGCTGGTCAGGAAGACACCTGCCGATCTGACGGGGTTTTGGTCGACGGCCAGCTCGGTAATCGCCCAGACCAAGGCGTCGACCCGGTCCGGGGAGTAGCCCATCTTCGAGCGGTCGAAGTCGCTAGTGAAGGCGCACATCTGGTCTTCGAGGGCATCGAACGCCCCGACGTGATGGCACCGCTGCTGCTCATAGAGAGCGGATACCGGCTCCGCTCGGGAAACCTTGCCGCGGCTCGCCCGCACCTCTCGATAGGGCACGTTCTGATCGACCATCCGAATGGTGGCCTCGACCAGCGCGCCGCCGTTGTTCACCTCTGCGATGATCCGGTCCGCCTCCCACCCATGGAAAGCCTTGACCGCTGCTTTCGCCCATCCCTCGGGGCTGGCCTTCAGCGTCAGGTCGTCGAGCACGTAGACGTGGCCCTGACGGCAGATGCCGGCGACGACGATCCCTGTCTCGTCCGATCCCTCATTGTTCGACACCGCCGGATCGACGGCCACAACGATCCGCACCAGTTCAGGTGGCCGGTCCACCCGGTCACGATCAATCCACGCCCGCTGCCAAAGCGCGCCGGGCGTGTCCTCTAGCAGCTCGCCTTCGAGTTCCTGCCGGCCGAGCCTCGTGCCGCCGTACAGGCCCTCGATTGCCTTCAGGAAGGTCGGCGCAAGGTTCGCCGCATTGTCCAGGGTGCGGCCGCGCGTGATCACCACGCCCCTGCCCTGCTGCTCCACCAGGTCCCGCACCAGCTTGATCGGTCGGGGGGTCGTCGTCACGACACAGCGCGGCCGCGCGCCGAGCCGAAGGCCCATCTGCAGCATCGGCCACGCCTCGGGATAGCGCCACGCGCCAAGCTCGTCACACCATGCCGCGTCGTGCTGGGGCCCGCGCAGACGCTCCGGCTCATCTGCGCTGTACGTCGTGCCAATGGCACCGTTCGGCCACAGCAATCTGCGCTTCGATGGCTCATAGGTCGGCCTCATGTGCGGAGGAGCGATGGCCAAAAGCCCGCTCTCCCCCTCGACCATGACGTCCCGGGCATCCGAGGCAGTCGGCGCAACTAGGGCGATGCGGCTCGCCCCGCTCATCACCTGCTCCTGAACCCACTCGGCGCCCGTGCGGGTCTTTCCCCAGCCGCGGCCGGCGAGGATGAGCCAGGTGATCCAATCCTCCCCCTCCGGGGGCAGCTGATCGGGCCGAGCCCGAAGACGCCAACTGCTCGACAGGGCGCTCGCCAGCCGCCCATAGAGGTCTGCATCACGCGGCAGCGCGGTCATCGCCAGCCTCCCTGATCACAGGAAGGGAGATCGTTCCCTCAATTGCCGGAGGCGCTGTCTGAAGCTCCTGCAAGCCCTCCAGCACGTCGCGAAGGGCCTCGGGGTGCCGCTGAAGCTTGCGGATCAGCATCGCCTCAAGGTTCGCATAGGCTGGGCTGGCCATAAACACGGCGACGTTCTGCGTCACGTTCGTGACTGGGCCGCTGCGGAGGATCTCGCCCGTGAGCCGACCCATCTCGACCAGCACTTCCGTTGCCCGACCGGCCAGCGATGCTGTCGCGCGGCGGTCCTTTACCGTCGCCGCCTCGACCATCGCATCCATCACGGTCTTGCGGACGATCGCCAGGTTATCGAGGAGGCTGGTCCCTTCCGCGTTTGCCCGCTCGGCTAGTTCGGACATGGGCACGTCGGCGATCAGCTGGGCGCGCCGCTCACTGTCGACGTGGTCCCTCATGTGCCGCCAGATGAGGTCGCGCTGAAGCCCGAACCGGGCCGCGAGATTGTCGAGGGTGACGCCCGCGAGGCGGAGCGTTTCGATACGCACCCGCTCAGGATGGTTGCACACCTTGCAACGGTGCTTCAGCAGTCGCCGAGCCTTAGCTGACCGCTGCTGCTTCTCGGTATCGGTGCGGGCTTCGGCCGGCATGCTGACGAGGCTTCCCTGAGTGGTGAGGGAGCCCGCTCGCCAGATGGCGCCATGAGCGTGTCGGAGCGACGCCGACGCCTGAAAGACTATGCGATAGGCTGTCGCAAATCAAGATGTGGTGGCGAGATGGCCTTTGCGCTCAAGATATCGCTTCACGGTCGCCGCATGAGTCCCGTGCTTAGCCGCGATGGCTGGCAGGCTAGCACCGGCCTCTCGCATCGCCCTCATGTCGGCCAGGGCGGACTGCTCCGCCTCGTTCGGCACAAGCCGATCGCCGAGAACGTCGAAGCCGAAGGGGCGCTTGCCGCCATTGTATCGGCCCTGAGCGGCAAGGCTCTGCTTCACGTCCCGGATGCGCTCGCGGATGCGGTCCCGCTCACTCTCAGCGACGGCAGACAGGATCGTGAAGACGAGCTTACTGATGCCGTTACCGCACACATCGCCGCCGAGGTCGATCATGTGCAGCGACACACCATCGGCCTTGAGAACCTCAAGGGTTGCGAGCGCATCGGCCGCCGAACGGAACATGCGGTCTAGCTTCGGCGTGATCACCGCGTTGCCCTTCTCGACGAGGGCTAGCAGTCGCTTTCCTTCAGGGCGTTCCGCCAACGGGACCGATCCAGACACCCCAGCCTCGACGAAGACCTCGGCCAGCTGCCAGCCCTTCATCATGGCATAGCCTTCGATCATGCGGCGCTGGGCATCCAGGCTTTCGCCCCGCTTGGACTGCTCCGCCGTGCTCACTCGGATGTAGCCGAAGACCTGCATCTTGCGTCTCTTCCTTAGCATTGCTGTAGCACCGCTAAAGATAGGAGACCGCAAGAATGAACGCAAGCGAAAAAAGCGTTCCCCAATAAGCACATAGCTCCGCTACCGTGTATCGGAGCCGTCGCATGGCCTTTCGATCTGGGGGAGTTTTTCGCCATCTATTCTGCCCTCCTATCGACATTGGCACCTCCTCGCGTTGCTGTCGCGGGCTGGCCTGCCTTCAGTCTCGCGGGTTGACCCCGGCGTTCCAACGCCCGGGGTGTTCCAACCCGGTGGGGGGTATGGGGGGTTGGAGCACACACCCCGTTGGAAGGGCGTTGGAAGGGCGTCGGCAGGGCGTCGGTACCTAATCGGCATCATAGCGCCTCACTTCCTTGACCACGATCCGCTGCCTGAGCTTGGAGGGAGGGCCATAGCTTTCCACGGCGATCTGTCCTGAGGCGAACAATCGGTTCATGGCCTTGGCGAGGGCGCCCTTGGTAAGCCCCTCTGCCCTGGCGTCGGCGGCGAACACCGTGGGGGCGTAGCCGGCTGACGGCGCTGGGCTGACGCTTCGGCCTTCCGCTGTGTATGTGGCCACGAGGTCGAGGAACACGCGCTCGGCCTTTAACCCGGCTGCCACCAGACCAGCACCTCCGATACTGTTCTCGACGGGCACGAACACCCCGTCCTGCCAGCGCACTCGCAACTCGGTGCCGACGCGCCCATAGTTGGCCTTCATGACGCGCAGGACGCGGACATCGGGATCCGGCTCTGCCATCCTTTCACCTTCGCGCACGACCTGTCTTTCGAGGTAGAGGCGGGAGCGGACGGAGTTGCTCCAGGCTGTGTTGCCGGACGTACCGGCGCCGCTGGTCATGCCGGACAGCGATGGGTGTCCGAGAAGCACGATGGTCGCGCCGTGCTCGATGGCGATCCCACGGAGAATGGAGATGAACTGACGCGCCTGGGATCGGACGTTCTCCTCTCCACCGAATAGGTCGGCCAGGGTGTCAAGGACCACCAGAGCGGGTTTGCGCTGGCCGATCCAGGCGGCCAACTGTCCGAGTAGTGGCGTCTGCCGGAGAATGCCCGACCGGCCCTCAGCCGTGGCCAGGAGGGCGTCCTTACCGGCGAGGCTGAGGATGTGGAGCTCGGCCACCTCGGCGAGGTCATAGCCCGTCTTCAGGCAGATGCTCTCCAAGCGCCTATGCACCTCCTCAACCTCGTCCTCGGCCGTGAGGAACAGCGTGCGGCCCTCTTCGGTGGGCATCCCTATCCATGGATGGCCGGTCGCTGTTGAGAACGCGAGTTGCAGTGCCAGGAGGCTCTTGCCGGTGCCGCCGTCTCCGAACAGCAGCGTCACATTCTTGGCCGGGATCATTCCCGCGACATGCTCTTGCCGCGGCGTGGCACGCCCTGCGGCGAGTGTTGATGCTGCGACGATGGTTAGGGCTGGGCCGGATCGCCGCGCCGGCTCAAAAGCGGCCGGCTCGATGGCGGGAAATGGGCGCGTGGAAAGGAATGAACGCATGACGCGCTTCCGTCCCACGGTGGCGAACTCAACACCGACCATCCCCGCGGTATCGTCTGGGACGGCTACCGTGCCCACGCCGAACTTCCGGTGCCAGACAATCTGCTCGACGGTGAGCGGCCCGGTTTCATCCTGCATCGGGACGCTCCGCATGATGGCCACACCAGTCTTCCGGCTCGACGGCCGGCCAAATGCCGCGCCCCCGGATCAGCGCGCCGTCATCGTCACCAGCTGCCTTCGGAGGCATGGCGCGACACTCGCCCATCCGCAGGTTCGCGGGCGGCTGAAACTCGGGGTTCCCAAGCACGGGGCTGAAGAATGCGCAGACGGCGCAACGCGGGCTCGTTCTATGCGGCATGCTGCACCTTCAGGGTGTTGCTGCGATGGGTGATTGGGCCGGAGGAAGTCCAATGTCCGGGATGGCCCGCCAACGGCGGAACATCGCCGCGACCTCCTGACGGTGCGCTTCGTCCTGCGCTCGAATGGGGCCGATCTGTCTGAGCCAATGCGGTGCCCTCGCGTGGTCGAGGATGACGACCCCGCGCCGGCCGGCCTGAAGCCAGCGGAGGGGGTTGCGCCAAAGCTGAAGGGGAGTGTTGTGCAGACGGAGTTGAACGGCGCTGACCTGGTCCTCGCCGAGCGCCCATGCCCCGCCGCGGGCGACCTCGAAGCGGTCAGGCGCGGCAGGGTCGAATGCGAGAAGGTCGCCGAAGTCGGCCTCGGCGGCCTCACAATCGGAAATCGGGAACACCAGCGCCCGGGAGCCGGTGGAGGCGAACGCAAAGCCATCGCCAGGGTCGAGCCATCGGACGGTAGCGGGCAGGATCGGCAGGTCGGTTATCAGGTCGGCTGGCACGCCATGCGCGGCGAGCCACCGTGCGGCTTCAGCAGCGCTGCCGTCCCCGATCGCCCCGAACGCTTGGGCGAGCCAGTCTGCCATCAGTCCCGCGCGGTCGAGAATATCGTCGCGCTGCCGACCGGCCTCGTTCATCGTGGCCGAGGCGGCTCGTCAACGATGGCGTTGAGGATGGCGCCGAGAACGCTGCCGGCTCCGCCTTGCGGGTCCTGCGACATAGCCGATGCCAGAGCCTCGAGAGGCACCCCGTACTGCAAGGCGATCGACACCGCCACCGCAGCGTCATTGGCGATGGCCGCGAAGTCGCTGCCGGTCTTCACGGACGAGATGAAGCACTCGGCGGGCCGACCATCGGGATAGAAGCCGACGCTGACGGCGAACGCTTGGCCGCGGTGTGCCACCTGCCGAGTTTCCGAGCGGCGGCGATCTGGAAGCCGGTGCCTATTCATGGGCAGCCCCCAGCCATTGGGCCAGGCGGGCGTTGAACTCCTCCGCTGCCTCCTTCTCGACGAAAGCGAGGTCCTCGTCGTCGAAGGCTCCCTGCCGAGACAGGCACTTGCGGGCGAGCACCTTGAGCTCCGCCGACGCGCGCCGCTCCACCCGCTTTCGCCGGACCCTCCGTTCGCTGACGAGGTCGGATGCGGTCGATGCCAAGGCGATGGCGGCGGTCCGGGCCTCGGTTGAGGCGATCGCGAGATTGAACGAGGGGAGCTTCACTGGACCGCTCCCGTCGTTTCGCCGGTGAGGTCTTTCAGCGGCAGGCCGGATTCGCTGCGGATCTCCGTGGCCGCGGTAAGCGCGTCGGAATAGAATGGGCCGTCCCAAACGCAGCACCGCTCGCCGATCCGGCTGACGAGAGTCACAAAGTAGCGGCGCGTCCCGATCAGGCGGGCATCGCTGCCTTCGGTGAGGGTGCCGCCGTCGATCTCAACATATCCATTTTCAGTGATCATCGGCGGTCTCCTGCCGGCCGGGTTTCGGCGATGAAGCGAGCCATCAGCGCGGCCTCGGCGCGGTCGGCGTCCTTCTTCCGGGTGAAGTGGGTCGAGGTCGGCCAGAGACGGATCGCCATCGCCCTCGCCTGCTCTTTGTCCGAGGACAGACGAAAGTGCTTCTTCCACGCGCCCGGAGTGACCCTCAGAAGCGGGACGCCGAGCGCGAGCACGACGCCCTGGGCGGTCCCATAGGCAGCGCCGAAGTTGAAGGTGCTGGAGACGCCCTGCTTTGGCATCGCATGCACCCGCTCGATCACGGCCAGGTCGGGCGCCATCTGCCGGATGCGCTGGCCGAGGGACACCGCGTCGACCTCGCCGTCGGCCTCCGGCATGTCGTCGCACCCGATCAAATCCGGTCGGTCGGGGAAGTAGAAGGCGATCGCGCCGCTGATGCCGGGGTCGATGCCAAGAATGCAGAACGGTTGGGCGGGGGTGTCGTTCATGGCAGCAGACCCTCGCCGATCGCTGCCTTCTCGGCGGCCTGGAGCGCCTCGATCACGTCGCGCAGCTTCGCCGGCTTGATCACCACGCCCTTTGGCGTCGGCACCAGCTTCCCGTCATGGTTCGTCGCGTGAACCCTGAGATCGATCCCGCGGTTGCCTTGGAAGGTGCGCAGGGCGACGTGGATCGTCTCGCGCTGGTTCTTGGGGACCTCGGCAATCAGCCGGTCGTCGGTGGTTGCGAAGTCAGCCATGGGAGGAGCCCTCCGAGGCCTTTTTCAGAAGCCATGCGTCGAGCTTCGAGCGCAGAGCGCACACAGAGCGCCGGAGCTTGAAAGTGGGCAGCTCCCCCCGTTCATGAAGGTAGCGGGCTTGACGCTCCTCCAGGCCAAGATGCTTGGCGATCTCTTCAATCCCGTGACAAAGATCGGGTCGTTTATCCGATGTCATGACATCTCCTTTCGGCCGCTCTCTTGCCGGTTCGTTGCCGGTCGGCGGCGCCGCGCAACGTCGGCGGTCTCTGACTTTTCAATGGGTTATGCGTCGCCCTTTGTCGCTCAATCACCGGGCAAAAAAACAGGCCCCGAAGGGCCTATTTCCTTTTCATGTCAATGGGTTGTTCGGTTTTCCGGCCCGACCGTGTTCCACTCGCGCCACTCGCGACCATAGGCGGTCGAGAAGATGGGCACGGGCGAGCCGCGATAGTCGTAGGTCACCTTGTCCATGGCGACCGGCACCTGGCCGGAGATCGAGCGCGTCACCGCACCCGCATCGCTGGAGACGCGGTTCATCACCACGATCTTGCCGATGTTGACCGGGCGGGCGAGCGGCATGAGGTCCGCCATCCAGACCTGGCCTTCGTCCGAGCGCATGACGCGCCGGGTGATACCGTCGAGGTCGAGCCACGCATCGCGCGGCAGGATCGAGGCGGCGTTGCCCATGAACTGGGCCGTCAGAGAGGCAAGGCCCTCCTCCGTCCGGTGGAAGTGCTCGCGCACCATGGAAACCTCGTTCCACCACTCCGCATGGGGGCGAGAGTTGGCGACGAGCTGTTCGTCGAAGTATCGCATCGGAGTGTCCCCTTTAGGCCGCGGCGAGCTGGTTGCGGGCCACGCGGGCGCGCACGAGCTGGTCCGCACCGGACGTGTTGTTGTAGGCCTCCTCGGCGATGGCGATCACGCGCTGACCAGTGGTCGCGAGCACGAACTTGCCGGCCGAATTGGTGGTGAGCTGGGAGCCGCGGGCGACGTTCACGCCCGTCGGGACTCGGACGTTGAAGAACTGCTCGTCGAGCATCTCCATGCCGATGATCCGGTCGTTCGCCGGCCAGGCGTCGTCGACGCCCTTGAGCGCGAGGTAGTTGTCCTGGGCGATGTAGACCTTGGTGAGTGCGTTGGCGCCCGCCTGAGCGAAGTTGGCGCCCGACTCGATGAGAGCCGTGCCCGGCAGGATGGCAGCAGCGCAGACGCGCTCCTGCACCTGCGGGCTGACCTGGGTCACGGGACCCGCATAGACCTTATTGTAGCGCGGCATGATCAGGCCTCCGCCTTGGGGAGCTTGAAGGAGGGCTTGTCGCCGGTGCCGGCGAATGCCCCGTTGAGCGCCGCTGCCGTGCCCGGCTTGGCCTTCTCGGCCAGCTTGCGCAGGGTGTTCAGCGGCGTGGCCTTGGCGGTCTCCTCGTCGAGGAGGTTCGCCTTCACGACCTTGGCGACGAGCTCGGCCTGCTCGGCCTCGTCCTTCGCCTTCTGGTTCGCGACCATCTCGGCCTGTGCGTCGGTGATCGGCTTGATCGCCGCGGCCACCGCATTGCCGATCGCCGTTGCCAGCGCGTCGGGCTTCATCGCTTCCGAGAGGGCGTCAACCTTCTGGGAAAGCGCGTCGAACTGGACCTTGTCCATGTCGTCGTCCTTCGTTGTGTTGGTAGAGGGTTCCCGCTCGGAGCCGAAGGCTTCGATAATTGCGGTCTTCATGCGCTCCCAGACGCTGGCGTGCTGCCGGCGTGCGAGGGCTTCGACCAGCCGGTGCCCGGCGTAGTCGATCTCTTGGTCGATCATGTCCGTGAGGGACGAGTTGATGACCTCGATTTCGGTCTGCTCGCCCTTCGCGTTGACCATCATGCCGACGCCCTGGGCGGGAGTGGCGGCGCCCTCCTCGTCCAGGAGGATCGCGTCGTGGTCGAACTCGAGGTTGCGAGCGATGTGCTTGTAGTCGACGTCGCCGTTGGCGGCTTCCAGGTTGCAGTAGAGCCCCGTCGAGGTGTGGATGGGCTCGCCCTTCTCGATGGCGGCCAGAACTGCCTTGCCGCCATCGGACTGGCTGGCGCGCTCGACGTCGATGACCTTGTCCATGAGGACCCGGCCCTTCTCGCGCCGCAGGTTCTCGTTCCAGGCGCCGATCCACCCGATGTTGATGCCCTCGGGATCGCGGGCGGAGACGAACTTGCCGTTGATCGTGGGGTGGCCGAGGGGCGCCGGCGTGCGGTTGAGGCCGACGTAGCTCTTCTCGATCTCATCGGCCGGGTACTGGATGCCGTTCATGACGACGTTATCGGGAAGCGTGGCGGCCGAGACGATGATGACGTCACGGCCGTTCCGCTTCTCCTTGCGCACGGCCTTCGTGTTGGCGCGGGCGCGGATGTTCACGCGGACCTGTTTCACCAGCCGCCTCCTCGTTCAATCGTGGTCAGGGTCAGGCCGCCGGCGCGGGCTCTTCGCGCGGCAGGGCGCCGAGCGGATCAGCGTCCTCGGCTGCCGGCTCGTCGCGGAACTTCTCGGCGTCCGACAGCGGCTCCAGGTCGACCGCGGCGCGGATCTCTTCCGGCGTGAACACGAGTTCCCCGCCGTCCTTCATCTTCTGGTTCGTGTCGGCCATCTTGTTGGCCCGATCGATCTTCTCGGACATCGAGGACTCGGTCAGATCCGACCAGTCGACGTGCCAGTCCTTCTCGGGGAGAATGCCGAACCGGACGAGCCGTTCGACGAGCGTCATGATGTTCGGAACCACCTCATTGTGACGCCGAGACATGCAGGTCTGCGCCCACTCGGCGGCATCCTCGGTGCTCGCCCGCTCGCCCGTCTGCGACCCCACGAGGATCTTCAGCGGGATGGAGAGCGACGCGGCGAACGACTGGAGAGCCACGGCCACGAAATGCTCCGGGCTCGGCAGGGTCACGCCGAGCGTCTTCGCCTGCATGCCCTTGATCATCAGGAGCTTGTCGAAGCCCTTCTGCCATCCCTCGACCTGGGCCTGCATTTTGTCGGCGATTTCCTCGGCCTTAACGCCCATCGCCTGGGCCATGGCCTCGACGTTGGCGTCACCATCCACTTCGAGCACGGGGGCGGACTTGGCGTTCTTCCAGAAGCCCTCGCCGCCGGCGCCGATGATCTTCTCGATCGTCAGCAGATCGTTGTAGCCGGGCTCAAGGCTCGACCGGGCGTGAATGGTCCCGTCGCGGGACCAGACGATGACGCGGTCGGGATGCACGTTGAAGGCGCGCGCCTGGCCGGTCGACTTACCGACCTCGGCCTCGTTGAACTGGAACATCTTCGGCTGGCCGTAGGTCGGCGAGGTCTCCGCCGTATCCCACTCTGACACGACGAGTTGGCCTTCCCACGCCGGGATCACCTCGACGAGGCCGTCCAGGCCACCCGACACGCGGTCGACCGGCTCGGAGAACCGCTTGCTGTCGGCGAGGCGCAGGATCGCGCCGGCATAGCCCCCGACGAGCCCGCGGCGGTCGGCCTCGGCCAGGCGCTGCCAGAGGCGGAGGGCGGCGAAGCGGAGGCGGATTTCCTTCTCCAGCGTCGTCTCGTCCTTGACCGCGCCCTCGCTGCCGTCGCGCTCCTTTTCGAGGAGGAACGGCATGTCCTGCCAGGTCTTGAGGATCGTGCGGTCGACTCCCGCCCGGGCAATGCCGTTGCGGGTGTAGATGTCGAAGAACTGCTTGAACTCGACGTTTTCGGGCCAGCCGAAGTCGGCGTAGTGGTTGTGCTTGGCGCCGGTGAAGAAGCCGGGGAACATCGTCGCGAGACTGCGCGAGGCGCTGTTCAGAACGAAGCGGATGCCCATCAGCGGTTCCTCGATGTCAGGAAGACGCCGGCCGACACGTTGTCGCTCAGCATGAGTTCGGTGATGGCCCAGACCAGCGCGTCGGCCCGGTCAGGCGAGCCCTCGCCGAGGTAACCGTCAGGCGTCATGGAGCACATCTGGTCTTCCAGATCGGAGAACCCGCCGACGTGCTTGACCCTGCCCTGTTCGTAGAGTGCCGCGACGGGCTCGGCCCGGGCGACCTTGCCGCGGGACGCCGTGACCTCCCGATAGGAGACCTTGGGGTCAACGGTGCGGATGACGTGCTCGACCATGGCGCCGCCGAAGTTGCGCTCCGCCACGATCCGGTCGGCGCCGAGATCGTAGTAGGTGGCGACAGCGCGCCGGCCCCAGCCGTCCGGCGAGAGCTTGCAGGTCCGGTCAGCCAGCACATAGGCGTTGCCGTCCGTACCCTTGCCGGCTGCGATGATGCCGATGCTGTCGCCCTTGTCGGCGGCCCCCTTCGTGCCGGAAGGGTCGACGGCGACGACGATGCGAACGAGGTCCGGCGCGGCTTTGACCAACGCCTTGTCGATCATGTCGCGCGTCCACAGGGCGCCCGGCACGTCGTCGAGGATCTCGGCGTTCAGCTCCTGTCGGCCGAGCCGCGTGCCCTCATATTTGGTGCGGATCGTCTGGAGGAAGGCTGCGGGCAGGTTGTCGGCATTGTCGAAGGTCGAGCCACGGGTGACCTCCGTCGCGGCATCGGCCATGATCTCTTTCAGGACCGGGATGGGCCTCGGCGTCGTGGTCACCAGCACCCGCGGGTCACGCCCCCGGCGCATGGTGAACTGCAGCATGTCCCACGTCTCGCGGGCGTAGCGGTACTTGGCGAGCTCGTCGACCCAGGCGGTGTCGAACTCCGGGCCGCGCAGCTGGTCGGGCTCGGTGCCGTTGTATCCCAGCGCCATCGCGCCGTTCGGCCAGACCAGCCGCACGGGCTTGTAGCGGACCTTGGGCGCTTCGGCCGTCGGGTGAATAGACAGGATGCGCGAGACCATGACCTCCTCGAGGTCCTTCTGCGTCTCGGCGATGATGGCAATGTTCCGGGCGCCGCTGGCGACCCGCTCCCTCACCCATTGCGCTCCGGCCTCGGTCTTTCCGAAGCCGCGGCCAGCGAGCACCAGCCAGGTGCGCCAATCGCCATCGGGGGCGATCTGATTGGGTCGAGCCCAAAACCGCCAGTCGTGCAGAAGCTCCTCGGCCTGCGCCTCAGTGAGGCTTGCGAGGATCGCCGCCCTCTCGGCGTCCGGAAGCGATGCTATTGAGCTTGCCAGCGAGGAGGTCACGCGCACTCACGTCCTTGTGCTCGATGGGACCGCCGTTCGGGCCGGTGTGCTCGACGCGCTCCTTGAACATGCCGAGATGCTTGCCGAGGTCGACGAGGGCAGCGCGCTTGTCATGCAGCTTGAACTTCACCCGACGGACATCCCGGGCGTCCTCGCCGCGGCCATCCTTGAAGTCCTCCACCGTCACCTCAGCGAGCGCCGCGGCCTGATCCCGGGTAAGGCCAGAGAAGTCGAGGTAGGGGTCGCCGTCCGATCCGGCACGCATGTAGTCCTGCATGTTGGCGAACCCGATCCGGGCCAACTCGGCGACGATGCGCTCCTGGTTGACCTCGTACTTGTCGGCCAGGCGCTTCTGCCGCTTTTCGATGGCGGCCGCGATGTCAGGTTTCGTCAGGTTCTCGGACCCGACAGAGCGAGCCGTCTTGGCACTGTAGCCTGCGCGTATCGCAGCCTGCGTTGCGTTGAGGTCGACTAGGTACTCGTCGACGAACCGCTTCTGCTTCGCGGTGAGAGACACGGTCACACCCTGCCCAGCGCAGCCATGGCGCGTGCGACATAGGCACCGCCGCCGTGGCAGGACGAGGCGAGGCCTCGATTGTGGAGGCGGGCCGCTCCTGCCTTGGACCCGCACCGGCGATATGCCAGCGCGAGGTGCCTCATGCCGTAGTCGAGGCCGGCGCCGCAGTTGGTGAGGCCGGCGGGGGAACCGCGATAGCCGAGGCCGCGGGCGGTGGCCGGGAGGATCTGGAGCACGGAACGTTCGCCGGCGCGGCCGATGGCGTTGCAGCGGAAGTTACTCTCCACCTTGGCGACAGCGAGGGCGAGGCGGACGGGGACGCCGTGACGTTCGGCGCTGCGGCGGATGAGGTGCTCGACGGAGGAGCGCGGGACCGGCAGCGGCGTGGTGCGGGGGAGCGCGCGGTGGCCGGGGGCGACAGCCTGGCCGGCGGCATACATCTCGGCCCAGGTCTGGGCGCGGGACGGCGAGGCAGCGATCATGAGGACGAACGCCAGCGACGCCAGCGCGAGGACGCGGTGAAACATGGGACCTCTTGGGGATTGGAGCGGAGCCGGGGAATCGAACCCCATCAACCGGCTTGGAAGGCCAGAGACCGCCCCAGCGACCCCTGCATGTGATTGGTGCTTCCACGTTGCCGGCTTGCGCGCGCACCGACTTGGCTCACGCCACGCTCCCGGTGATCCGGGCACCCCGAAGGGGGAAGCGACCTGATTGGCTCCGGTGGTCGCCGGACGAGCATCCCCGTCCCATATCCACCGGCTTGCGAGCGAGCCCCTTTCGGGAATTGGAAATGCGCGGCAACTCAGGGTCGCCCGCATCATGCGGCGCGGTCTGCGCGGCCTCGCTGGTCATTCCCGACTGCTAGCCGAACCGGCGACGCCCTGTTTATCGGGCCTGCGCCTTGCCGGGCTCGTCATGGCCCAGCCGTTGATCGTGCCTGACATATTCGCGGCGTGAGGTCAAGACTGGGCGGCGCCCGCTTCGATCTCGTCCAGCATCTCGCGCGCCTCGGCGACCGTCATGCGGCCCACGTTCCGAGTGGCGACCCCTCGGCTTAGCATGGCGATGAAAGCCAAGATGGCTCCCAGCCATTGCATCGCAGCGCTGTCGAGGAACACCCCAAGCCCGATCATGCCTGCGACCATGACGAACGATCCCGCGTCCCTCGCGTAGGACTGCCAGAGGGTTTCGTGGATGATGATCACCTTCTCGCTCATGCTGCCTCCACCTGTTCAATGCCAACCTCGACCGGCGTTGGCCTGCCGAAAATGTCCAGAAGGATGCGGATGCGGTCTTTTGCAGAGCGCTCGACCACGCCGTCGAACGATGACCATACGCCGTCGGTGACGCGCACCTTGGCGCCGGGCCCGAACTGCTTGGCCGGCTCGTCCTCCTTGACGAACTCGCCGTCGCCCTGGCGGGCAGAAAGGTCGGCGAGCATTGCCACCGGCACTGGCCCGATGATGGCCGAGACATGGTCGCAGTCGAGCATCCCGATCCTCTCGACGGTGCCCTTGATGTGCTCGCTGAACAGGCCAGAGGAAGCCCGCTGCGCGATGGCGCGGCACTCGTCCCGCGTCGGCCATGCGAACCGCTCAGCGGCCTCGCCCGCTGCGGCGAACAGGTAGCGCGGGAACAGCGGCCGGTTGACCCTGCGCTTGATGCGCTGGCCTCGGCGCTCGGTCTTGATCTCCTCGACGGTCTGGGGGAACCAGGCGACATAGCCGGCGTCGCGGAGGGCAGTGGCGGCCTTGGCTTCCATCCTCGGCTCGACCATGAGCACGACCCATCCAGAAGCGGTCGGCGCAGGCTCGAGCGCAGTGGTCTCGTCGACATCGCGCCATTCGGGCTTGGCCTTGGTCCTCGACTGCTTCCCGTGCCGCTCGCCCAGATAGTCACTGAGCCACTTGTGGGGGTTCTTCAGGCGGTTCTTGGCTGCCCGGCGGGCCAGTTTCGATTTCATCCGCGCGTCCCCTCGAATGCAGCGTTTGCTCTCGCCCAGCGGCTGTTGCGGGTGACGGTGCGGGCCTTGCCATCCACCACGCCCGCCGGGCCGTTTAGTTCGGCGATCATCGCCCGGTACGCTGCACGCTCTGCCGCCTCGCGGTCGTCGAAGACGCGGACGAGGCCGTCATCACCCCGGACGTGGCAGGTCCGTCCGGGCAGGGTGTACCGGCCCGCCCAGCCGTTCCCGACGCGGACGGTGGAGACCTGGTGAGGCATGACGGTCGGGTCTCGGGTGGTCATGCCACCTCCTGAAGCTTTCGGGGATACCGCGACGGGAACCACCAGCCGCCCTTGCCATCGACAGGCGTTTTCTTCACGGCCTGCCACTCATCCCAGCCCGGCTCTCCCTGCCGCAGATAGACCCCCGATGAGGTCTTCTCGGCGATGGCGGCGAACCCTTCGTAGCGCTCCTTCGACAGGTAGCGGCACGCATGGATCGGCCTGTAATCGGGGTTTGCCGAGCAATGGGCACGGAACGCCGGCACGGAGGCCATGGCCTTGGTGCGTGCGTCCGGATCCATGCGCCGCCAGATGTCGGCGGCCTCCTTCTTCGACATGTTGGCGTCGGTCGGGTAGGCAGACCAGAAGCCTTCGAAATCGTCCGGGTACTTGGTCCGAACTCGTTTCGGACAACCATCCGAACTCTGTGAGGATGGTACCCTTGGTGAATGTGAAGAAGATGCTAGAGCATCCGCAGCTTTTTGCTGTGGCAAATCGCTGGCACTTGCTACATGCCTTTCGTTATTTTTCAGTGCCTTAGCCTCTCCGCCGCGCTTTCCTGCGTCGGCGCGTGCGTCTGATTTCGCGCGCGCCTTTTCCAGCTCGGAATCGATGCGCTTGTGAACCCAGCCGTCATCGAACAGGTCGGCGATCGTGCCTCGAATAGCCTTCCACTCGCGATCGGTGCACTTCGCGATCCTGGCGAGCTTCTTGTCGTCGTCGGGCAACGAGCCGGCCCGCCAATACTGCATGATCAGCATGAGGTAGGCCCCATGCTCCAATGCCCCGAGGTGCATCGTGTCGGCGATGTAGTCGGCGATGTAGAGGGGCATCCAGGCAGGGCTGCTCACGGCTGATGGCTCCCGGTGTTGACCAGCTCGGCCACCTTGAACGCCACCGCCTGCGCCTCCCGCGAGATGTCCTTGCCAGAAGCGCGCACAGTCGGGATGCCCCAGCTCGCGAGGAAGGCGTCGCGGCGCCGGTCCTTCTCGACGTTGTGGAACTCGGCTCCGTCGCACTCGACAGCGACAATCACGGATCCATAGTTGACCTTCGCGATGACCGCGAAATCGATCCGGCACCGGATGAAGGCGAACTGCGGGACCACCACCACAGGCGCCGGCGGCCTGATGTCGTCCGACCGGAGGCTGATGCGTGCCGGCGCTGGGTGGTCGTCCGCATAAGGCTGAAACAGGAGGTGGGGCAGCAGAGCGCGCTCAATGGGGCTCTCGCACTCGCCGATGGCGCGCGAGATGTCGTCGAGGGCCATATCGACACATACATCAGCCTGTTGAACCGAGACGCCATAGCTCCCCACGGCGCGCTCGCGCCATGTAGCGGCCAGTGCCTGGAAATCGGCGCGGAGCTTGAAGGCAGCCTTGTCCTTCATCTGCCGGTCAGAGTTGAACGAGTGCGAAAGCGCGTCGGCAACGGACTGCATAGCCATCAGGCAGTCCTCCCGATCGCCGTTTCGGAGCAGCCTTCGGAGAGCCCCGGCGGCAGCGGCTGCAACGGGCTCCCGCGATGCCTGAGGGGGATGCCCTCGCGATGGAGGATGTTCCGCACCGCTTCATGGCTGATGCCGAACGCGGCGGCGACAGCCCGAAGGCCCGGGTCCAGCCGGTAAGCCTCGACGACAGCGATGTCACGGCGGCGCCGAGCCTCTCGCTCCTCCTTGATGCGCGCGGCGGCTTCCGCCTTTCGACGGGCCGATTCCAGGCAGCGCAGAGCCCATGCGCTCGGCCCTCGCGGCGCTGGCGGCGGCGGGCGCACCATGTGAACGATCGGCGCACTCGGCCGCAAGCCAAGCCGCCCGCGCGCCTCGCGGTAGCGGTCGACGAACAGCGCCTCAGCGTTGGGGCGGGTCATGCAGCCTCCCGACAGTCGCAGCGCCACATAAGAACGGACCAGAATCCGTGAACGGGGCCGAGGTCGCGGACGATCATCCAGCCAGTGAGCTCGCGGTCTCGGATAGCCTCATGGCGGACGAGGCGGAACAAGCCAGTGCGGATCACAGCAGCGCCTCCTGCTTCGGCGCAGCGGGGCGCTCTACGAACATGTCAGGCTGGCGGTAGGCTTCGGTTATGCGGCGGCAGGCGATGTCAAAGTAGCCGGCGTCTATCTCGATGCCGATGAACTTGCGGCCCAGCCTCGCGCATGCCACCCCCGTGGTCCCCGATCCCATGAAGGGATCAAGAACCGTGCCACTTGTCCACCGCACGACGGCCCACATAAGCTGCGACGGCTTCTCAGTCGGATGGAATGTGTTGCCGGTGCGCGGGGCCTCGATGACGTCGGTCGGCCTCCCGGTCGGGAAGAAATGAGCCGGGCCGGGGTAGAAGAAGGCCACCTCTGTCTGGCGAGCGTGCTCGTGGTCAAGGTCGCCCATAGACCAGTTGTTCTTCACCCACGTAATGCAGGAGCGTGGCTTCACGACGCGCTGCAGGTCATCCCATCGGGCGAAGACATATCGCGAATGGGTCGCCTCGATACCCACGGCGAGCTGCAGTGGCCATTCCGCGCTATCGTTGGCGATGGCGGCATGTTTTTCCTTGCGGTAATTGGAGCGAAACTCCATCCCATACGGAGGGTCAGTTACCACCGCATCCACCTTGCCGAGCGTCGGCAGAATTTCGCGGCAATCGCCCAGGTACAGCGTGCAGTCGCCGATGATCTCGATCTTGCTCATGCCGCCTCCCCTTCCCGCTTGGCGAGTTCGATGAGGCCGGCGGCGGTGATGCGGTACTGCGCGTCGATCCAGCCCTCGGCGATGAAGTGGTCGCGGTAGTGGTGGGCCATGGCCTCGCCGGATCCGTAGCGGGCTCGGTAGAGGTTCTGGAGGATGCCGTCGGGGGTGATCATGCCGCGACCCTCGTCTCGACGCGCCAGAGGCGGAGGGCCTGCTGCACGTCGTCGATGCTGCGGACGACGGCGACGGGGATGTTCACCCGCGCCATCTCGGCGTGAAGCCGCTCCTGCTTCTTGGACAAGGCGCCATAGGGTCCTTTGACCTCGAACCAGTAGGACATGCCGCCGGGCAGGATGAGGCCGATGTCGGGCCAGCCGGGCACGAGGCCGAGGGCTATTGCGACGCCGGCAGCACCCTTGGAACGGACGCCCTCATTGGGGACGTGCATCACCATGGCATCGGGTCTGACTGCCTTGAGATAGGCGATGATCGACGTGTGGATCGTCTGCTCGCGGATGTGATAGCCGGTCTTCATGCGAACCTCCGCATCGGCGGGCTGGCGCGCATGGCCGGAAGGTCGGCCTTGACCGCGCGGGCGGCGATCGGCTGGTAGGCGGCGCGGCAGTGGGAGGCGCAGTACGGGTGCCCCTCGACGTGGCGGGCGCCGCAGTAGCGGAGGTCCGGTGACGTGGGCTCGCCGACCGGCCAACGGCAGGACGACGGCTTGAGCTCCATGATGGTGAGGCGGGTGCTGAACTCGACGAAGCCGAGGGTCTTCGGCTCGGCGGCGGGGCCGGCCCATGCAGGCGCGGGCTTGGCGGCCTTCGGTTTCGGCGGCGGCGTCTTCCTGGCCTTGGCATAGTAGCCCTTCGCCCGGCGTGCGACCGCGACAGCTGCGGGGAGCTTGCCGAGGACGCCGGCCACCAGCCCGAAGCTGCAGCGCACCTGGGCCATGATCTCGCGGCGGGAGAGCCCCTGGCCGTCGAGGGTGCGGATCATCTCGGCGCGGGGGTCCTCGCCGGCGGCGGCCTGGCGCAGGCGGTGGATCTTGCCCATGACGGCATTGCGGGAGAACGTCTCGCCGAACTCCTCGCTCAGCGTGTTGGCGATGTCGCGCGGGGGAATGCCGTCGTTGGCGAGCTTCGACAGACGGTCGATGACAGGCTCGGACCACTTCTCGGGCGTGGCGGGCAGGCGGGTGATGGTGCCGTGCATCACGCGGCCTCCCTGGCTTCTGCGGCCTTGGTGCAGGTGTGGCAGTGGTTGGAGCTGTAGCTGGCGCAGGCGTCCGGGTTCAGGCAGTTGGGCCGGCGGGGCTTGCGGGGAGCGGCGAGGAAGGCCGGCGGGGTGTAGGGCTCTGACGCGGCCAGACCGGTGAGCGCGGCTTCCTCCGTGACCTGCTCTAGGACCATGGCGGGGCGCGACACGACGCCGGCACCGAACCTGGCTTCGATGGCGCCAGCGGCCAGACGTTCGCCCATGTCGGTAGAGACGATGACCTCCTCGACTTCCTCGACCTCGCCCGTCTCGGGATCGTGCGGCGGGGTGGCCGGCGCGGGCTCGGCAGAAAAATTATTCTCGTTCATCTTCTCCGAGAGGCCCAGCATGTCGGCATAGGCCGAGGCGAACTCCGCCTTCTCGATGATCCGGTGCACGCGCTTGTTGTCGCCGGCGCGCTCGTCCTGAACCTGGGCCTTCACCAGCGCCTTGATCTGCGACCAGTCGAGGCCCCGTTCGGTGGCCATGTCGCGCAGCGCGGCGATCTGCTCGGCGATGTCCAGCCACTCTTCGATGAGCGGCCGGGCGGCGGAGACGACTTCACGGAGATCCTTGGCCGATGCCATCACGCGGCCTCCCGCACTTCGTTCCACATGCGATCTGAGGTGTAGAAGCGAGCCCACGGCATCCGCTCACGAAGGCTGCCGCTCGTGTCGAACCACTCGCCGGCCACTGCGAAGCGAGCGAACTCGTGCTGGATCATGTGCTCGGAAAACTCTGTGCCGGGGGCCTGGCAGAGAAGCCGGAGTTTGATCCGGTGCTTTTGTTCAAGGCCTCTCAGCCGCTCCGCCGGGTTCCGCGAGAAGCCGACCTTCACCACACCGGGGAAATCGACGGCTTCCATCGCGTAGACGAAGCCGAAGAGGTTGAGATCCAGCGGCGGCACCGCCCACGCATTCGGGAGCCATGAACTGTAATCGTCCAGCGCGGCCCTCACGCTGCCGTGCCGACGGACTACCCTCACGCGGTGCTGAACGCCGTCGTTCTTGATGCCGAGCAGCGGACCGCCGGCAGACGTTGCCCTGTCCAGTGCGACGCTGGTCACGCGACCGCATGCGGCCAAAGGCGCGAGCACGTATTCCAGTCGCTCCAGCTTACCTTCGATGGACCGGCTTAGCGTGACCGGACACCGCGCCTCACCGCGCAGGATGCGGTCGGCCAGCGATTTGACGAGTTCCGGTGCGGCGAGGCTGTCGGTCATGCCACGCGCTCCCCGACCGACGCCTCGACGGCGGCGATGAGCTGCTTCAGCGAGGCGATGGCCTCACGGGCCTCGCGCACGGCCTGACAGGCGGCCTTGGGGCAGGCCGGGGCCGCGGCGGTGAGGGCCGAGGCGGACAGGGCCTCGCCGACCTCCCGGGAGGCGGCGGAGAGCTGCTGGAGCACCGCGCCGGAGCCGAGCGTGCTGCCGCGCTTGATCAGGTCGGCGCCGTGGAACTCGGCGAGGGCCCGGCTGATCCAGTCGACCTTGGCGAAGCGCTCCAGGTTCACGATCTGGCGGAGGTTGGGCCATGCGGAGTGGTCGGGGTTGCCCCACTCGGAGACGCGGCCCTTGTTGATGCCGAGGGCGGAGGCGACGGCGTCGACACCGCCGGCTCGAGCCACGGTCTGCTCGACCACGAGAGAGAGGCGTTCCAGCACGGCGGGCGGGAACAGATCGCGCGGCTCGGGATCGCGAACCACGTTCGGTTGGCTATGGATGCCCATCGGGCGTTACTCCAAGGATGAGGCGTATCGGGGAACTAGCTGCGGAACTGGTCGAGCGGCTCCGTGCGGAGCGGCTGGAAAGAAATGGAGCCATTCGCGGCTCAGTTGGCCCGGCTCGGGAGGTCTCAGCCGGGGGTTCTGAACGTCACGGGAGCGTGGCGATGAAGGCGGCGACGGAGACGACCGCTAGGGCGACGAAGATGCCCATGGCGACTGCAAAGGGGCCTCGGCTGGCCGTGGGTGATGGTTCTGCGTCCCACGGCTCGCCCCCGTCAGGAGGCGGCGGCAGCGCCGAGCGCGCGAGGTATTCGTCGGCGCCGACCTCGGCGGGGGAGTAGGGTGAGAGCCCGGGGATCATCAGACGCGCTCCGTCTGCTTGGGAGCGGGAGCGAGCATCTGGCGGAAGATGGAAAGGCGCTCGTCGGGGAGGAGGCGGAAGCGGTGAAAGCTGAAGCAATCTGGCGCAAACCCAACCAGCGCAACGCCAAGCTTTTTGCTCCGGTTCGGTACAAACCCCTCTTTGAGTCCAGCCACCACGTAGGCCCCTCCCTTGCGAATAGGAAGCGCGTCGGGCCACTCGCCTGGCTGTGCATCGATGCACTCGACCAGCGTTCCGGGGATGCTGTCTTCGGGGCGGAGCATCAGAACCTCCCGGCGGTGAAGGCGCCCCACATGGCGCGGGTGAACTCGGCGAAGACGGCGAGAGCGATGGCCCATCCGGCGAGCGTCATGGCATCCACCACCAGATCAGGGCCGGGGCGATGAGGATGCCCGGGCCGAAGCAGAGAAGGATGCCGAACCAGTCGTCGCGCGGGGTCATGCGGCCTCCGACGTGCTGGGGCTCGAGCGGGGCGAAAGTGACAGGAGATCGTCGGCCGTGATTTCGCCGCTCGTTGCCGCAATGATCGTCGGCCAGTGCCGTGACGGGATTGCCCCGCTCCGCATCCAGTCATGAACGCGAGTGCGGTGAACGCCTATGGCGTCGGCGGCCTTGGTCGGCCCGCCCATCTTGGCTACGATCTGTGCGGCGCTTCTCATGCCCCGCACTGTAGCGATTATCGCTACGAATGCAAGCCCCCTGTTGCGAAACTAGAAACAGACGATTTTTCAATCCGTTGCCATGATCGCTACATGATCGAGCAATGGGCCAAGGCTGCCATCGATGCCTCCGGAATGTCGCAGGCCGAAATCGCGCGGCAGATGACGGAGCGGCTGGGCAAGTCCATCGATCGCGCCGCGGTCAACAAGATCTACAAGGGAACGCGTGGGCTTTCCGCCGACGAGATGATCGAGCTGTCCCGGCTCACCGGAACGCCAATGCCAGACCACTCGGGGCCGCGCACGGTGCCGCTGGTGGGCTATGTCGCTGCAGGCGCGGTCGCGCATTTCTTCGATGACCAGGGGGTGATTGACGAAGTGGAAGCACCAGAAGGATCGACCAACGAGACGGTCGCCGTTGAAATCCGGGGCGACAGCCTGGGGTCCATCTTCGACAGGTGGCTCGTCTACTACGACGAGGTTCGGTCCCCCATCACCAATGATCTGATCGGCAAGCTCTGCGTCGTCGGCCTGGCTGACGGGAGGATCATGGTCAAGAAGGTGCAGAGGTCGAAGACAGACGGCTATTACCACCTGCTTTCCAATACCGAGGAACCGATCCTTGATGCGGTCATCGAATGGGCCGCGCGCGTCAAGAACATGGTGCCCAGATGAAGAGCCTTGCGATTGCGGTCCTGTTTGCCACGGTTTTGCTGCTTGGCTGGCGGCTCGCTGTCGTGGAGAACCAAAGATATGCGCTCGCATCTGGCATGTGCCGATCAGCGCAGGCGCCAACGGCTGATGTGGAATGCCTTAAAACTGTCCGAGCCCGAACATGGTGGGGCTGGGACCTATTCTATGGATTGATCGACTGATGCGAGCGAGCCGACCCGCGATCTCAGGTCGGAAGAAGTAGGCGTAGCTTTTTTCGCTACACCCTATTGACTGTGTAGCGCCAATCGCTACAGTGCTCTCCATCGAACGGAGAGCGCCATGCCCTTCCCCTCACCCCTCACTGCCCACCTCGCCGACCTCGAGCGGCGTGACGTTGCCGCGCTCACGCCGGTGCCGCGTCCGAACGTTCGCGGGTCAGAGCATTGGTCCTGGTGGGACCTCGTCGACCGCGAGCTGATCCGCCAGGCTCACGAGTTCCGCGCCCAGCATGACGTCGCCGTGGTCGCCGACCGGCTCCACAGCCTCAAGGCTTCCGGCGCCGGCCCGTGGCTCATCGAGCGCAACCGCGAGCTTCTGGCCGCTCTTCGCGGCGACCCCCGTCCCTACCTCGCCATGCACTGGTCTGCGATGACCGGGTGCGCCAACACCAAGGGCTTCCTCCACACCTGGGCCGAGGCCCACGCCGAGATGACCGGCGTCGATTGGAGGGCCGCAGCATGACCTCATCGTCGACAGCGTGGCGGGACATCAGTTCCGCGCCGAAGGATGGCACTGAGGTGTGGCTGAACCACAGCCGTTCGGCCCCAGGGTATGCCTGCAAGGGGTGCTGGACCGGCGAAGGCTGGGCGATGCCCAACTTCTTCATCTCCCCCGACATGCGGATGTTTCGCCAGCCCGACCAGTGGGCTCCGATTGGCGGTGAAGCATGAGCCGCCCCGCTTCCCGCGAGCGCCTGGAGCGCTTCGTCGACACCTTCGACACCCTGTCCGGCCGCGACTTCGACCGGGCGTTCAAGGCCTGCATGCACCGCGCCGGCGGGCTCTCCTGGCTCACCGACGAGCAGGTGAAGGACATCGCGTCCGAGATGCTGTCCGGTCTGCGCCGGCGGCGGCGGATGGACGCCGAGAACAGGCGCGCGATGCGGAGGGCGGCATGAGCGTCAACCTCTCCATCACGCCCGAGCAGCGCTACCGGAACGCCGTCACCAAGGCGCGGCGGATCAGCGGTCGGAACCTGTCGGCGTTCATCGCCGGCGAGCGCCCCGACAGCGGCCCGCCCGGCCTTGTGGTCGAGCGCCGCGCCATCATCGCGGAACTCGCGCGGCTGCAGGACGCCCTCGCCCGCACGACCGAAGACCTCGCCCGCGCCATCGCGGACGGATCCGGCTCGGTCGCCCTCCAGGCCATCACCGAAGAGCGCGCTGCCATTCGGGAACAGATCAACCAGACCAAGGGAGGGATCAAATGATCCGCGGGACTTTAGGCTTTCGCGGCGGGCTGATGGGCCTCGCCACAGTTGCCGGCATGATGGCATCTATGGACCGCGGCTACACGACGCCGACGCTGCCTTCACCGCCGGTTCTCACCACCCCGAAGGCGGACAAGCGCCGCAAGAAGAAGGGGCCGAAGCCCGAGCCGCAGAATCGCAAGCACCTTCAACCGCAGTCAGCGTTCATGCGCCAAATTGCGGAAGAGCGCGCCATCGGCATCCACCCGAAGTATCGGCATTCCTCTGCTCGCCTGGCCGGACCGACCGCCGCCGAGTGGGAGGCCAAGCGCGATGAATGGCGCAAAGCGGGGGCAGCATGAACCCCGTCACCGCCATCCGCGGCTGGCTCGCCTGGTTCCGCCGCCGGAAGGCCGCGCCCATCGCACAGGCCCGCGCCCGCCGAGCGGACATGATCCGCGCCAACCGCAAGAACCACCGCGCCGTGAACGACCTCTACAGGGTCCAGCGCGCGGAGACCGTGAGGCAGCTTCGCGTGGAGATCGGACGATGAGCGAGTTCAAGATCACCGGGCCGGGCATGTACCGCACCCGAAGCGGCCTCCGCGCTGAGGTTGTGGGGCAGTCCGAAAGCGGCATGTGGCTCGGGTACGCCGTTGCTCTTTGCCATTGGGAGGCCGGCGGGAAATGCCCGAGGGGCAACACGGACGATCTCATCGCCCCTTGGACAGAGCCAAAGTCTGGAAGGGTGTGGGTGAACGTGTATGGCCCCCGCGATTTTGGGGCGCCCCGTGCATCAAAGGAAGAGGCTGAACGAGATGCGCGTGAAGGCATGCGCCGCCTCGCCTGCGTCTCCGTCAACTGGACCGAGGGGGACGGGCTGTGACCACCCCTTCCCGCCTCGGCACCTCCTGCCGCTTCGGCTTCACCACCGGCCAGCGCATCACCCTCGCCGCCCTCGCCCTGGGGATCACCATCCTCGGCGCCCTCATCCTCAACGGAGCGTGAAACCATGGACGGCATGTTCATCACCGGCGGCGCCGTGATCCGCCCCAGGCAGTGGGACGGCCAGCCGATCAGCGCGCCCGGCATCTATGCGGGCGTCCCGGCCGAGGTCTACCACGGCGCCGGCCTGTGCGATGGCCCGTCCATCTCTTCGACGGGCCTCCGGACTATCGAGAACGACAGCCCGGCGCACTACTGGTGCCGGTCGCCCTACAACCCCGACCGCGAGCCGGAGGAGCCGTCCGACGCTCTCGATTTCGGCCGGGCCGCGCATGTGCTGCTGCTCGGCGAGAGCGGATTCCGCGAGGCCTTCGCCGTCCGCCCGAAGCAGTGGAAGGACTGGCGTAGCGACGCCGCGCAGCAATGGCGCATCGACATGCGGAAAGCGGGCCGCACGGTGCTCACACTCGACCAGGTCGAGGTCATCAAGCGCATCTCCGCCAGCCTCGCCCGCCACCCGGTCATCCAGGGCGGGCTGCTGAACGGCGAGATCGAGCAGACGATCGTCTGGAAGGACGCGGCCACCGGCGTCTGGCTTAAGGCCCGGCCCGATGCGCTCCCGCGCGACCGCTGCCTCGTCGACCTGAAGACCTGCGCCGCCGCCGACCGCCAGTCCATCGCCCGCTCGGTCGCCGACCACGGCTACCACATGCAGCTCGCGCTGGCCGGGATGGGCGTCGAGGCCGTCACCGGCGAGGCGCCGGGCAATGACGACTATGTCCTCGTCTTCGTCGAGAAGACCCCGCCCTTCGCCGTGAACATCAAGCCCGTCGACGCCGAGGCCATCTACTACGGCCGCCGGCAGATCAGGCGCGCCATCGACACCTTCGCCCGCTGCATCGAGAGCGGCGACTTTCCCGCCTACGAAGACGATCTGTCCCCCGTTTACCTGCCCGCCTTCTACCAGAAGCGCCTTGAGCAAGAGGCGGAAGACGGCCGGCTGCCAGAGGAGAAGGCCGCGTGACCAACGTGCTGACGATTTCCGAAGAGAGCCGCAAGATCGCCGAGCGTGTCGACCCGCAGCGCGCCGGTGCCGTCGCTGTCTCTCCGCAGCGCGGGAACCTGTCGTTTCAGGACATGGGCCAGGTCATGGAGTTCGCCAAGCTGATGGCGATCTCTGACGTGGCCGTGCCGAAGCACCTGCGGAACAACCCTGGCGCCTGCCTCGCCGTCACCATCCAGGCGCTCGACTGGCAGCTCCACCCGTTCCAGGTCGCCAACAAGTCCTACTCGGTGAACGACCGGCTGGCTTTCGAGAGTCAGCTCGTCCAGGCCGTCATCCTCGCCAGGGCGCCGATCAAGGGCCGCTTCGCGGTCGAATACAGCGGCACCGGCCCGTCGCGGGTCTGCAAGATCACCGCGGCGCTGAAGGACGGAGGCGCGGTCGACTACACGAGCCCGCCGTTCAACGCGATCAAGGTCAAGAACTCGCCGCTGTGGGTCGCCGACCCGGATCAGCAGCTGTTCTACTACTCGGCCCGGGCGCTGTGCCGCCGGCATTTCCCCGACGTGCTGCTCGGCATCTACACGCCCGACGAACTGCCCGCCGGCGAGCCGAGGGACGTGACGCCGAAGGCGAGCCTCGCCGATAGGTTCGCCACGGCGCCGGCTGCGGCCGCGCCCGGCTTCAACGTCCATCACGTCGACGCCGAGACCGGCGAAATCACGGAACCTGCAGTCACCCAGGCTGCGGTCGAGGAGGAGCGGCCTCGCGAGCCCGCCCAGGAGGAAGCCAGCTCGGAAGCCGGGGAGAAGGTGGGCCCCTCGACCCCGGCGCCCGCTGCTCCTGCCAAGGACGCGCCGGTCGAGGACTGGATCGCCTTCGCCGAGGCAGTTCTGAAGGACGCGACCGCCGACACGGTCGAGGACCTCTGGAACGACCACGTTACCGAGCCGCTCGATGCCGCCGACCTGATGCCGCCGGACCACGTCAAGGTGGTCGAGGTGTTCAACCGCCGTGAAGCGGAGCTCGCGCCATGACCGCCATCATCGCCGACATGCTCGGCGTTCCCCCGTCCGATCTCGAATCCGCGAGGGCAGCATGAGCGAGACCGAAGAGCGCATCACCTCGTCGGCAATCTGTGCGGCGCTGCGCACTCGCTACCCACTCCCGTCGCACGCCCTTTTCTACGAAGTGGCGGACGGGACGGGAATGAACGCCGGGCGCCGCATTGACGCGCTTGGGATAGGCATCTGGCCGTCAACCGGGCAGGAAATCCACGGCATCGAGATCAAGGTGTCGCGTTCGGATTGGAAGCGCGAGATAGCCAATCCAAAGAAGGCGCAGGACCTCATGCGGTTCTGCAATCGCTGGTATCTCGCCTGCCCGGCGGGCCTTGTCGAGGCCAGCGAGGTTCCCGAGACCTGGGGGCTCCTCACCGTAAAGGGCGGCGTGATCCGCGAGCAGCGGAAGGCCCCGCGTCTTTCGCCGGAACCGCCGACGCGAGATTTCCTCTGCAGCCTGCTTCGGTCCGCGGGCGGCATTGACGCCGCCGTCGTTGAGAGCGCAGTCCAGAAGGCACTACAGGAGGAGCGCCGCGACCGCGAGGCGAAGATTGAATCCGCAATCAAGCGAGACCGCGAGTTTCGCTCCCGTCGGGCCGAAGAAGCGGCGGCCAAGGTCGAGCGGATCGAGAAGATGATCGGCGTTCCACTGGATCAGTGGGCATTCGACGACGCTGAGTTCGCGAAGGCGGTCAATCTCGTCAGAAACTCAGGGGTGCTTGCCACCTACGCGGGGATCATGGGCCTTGCCGCGCAGGCAGAACAGGCTGCAGCGCGCATCCGTAGCGCATTGGCGACCTTCGACGGCGCGGTCAAAACGGACGAAGGGAAGGCAGCATGAAGCCCGACCTCGAAACCGGCATCACGGTCCTCGTCGCCGAGCACATGGCCGCGCACATGGGAAACCGACCCCGGCCGATCCCGGTCGTGCAGGCCCTGGCCACCGTCCTCGGCCAGACGATCGCAGCGCAGGAACACCAGCGCGACCGCGTGGCCCTCCTCTGCCTGGTCAAGGACACGCTCGAGGCGGAGATCGCTTCGGACGTGATGGAGCGGGCGCGAGAGGCTGGACCGGGCGCAATGCGGAGGGCGAACTGATGGCCCGTCACCTGCGAATGATCCGCGCTTTCGTCTGCTACCACCTGTTCATGCTCCTGCCGCTTCGCTGGACAGGACTTCGCGTCACGCTGCCGATCCTGCCCTATGTGGGGGACTGGGCCTATCAGAACGACGCGCGAGAAATGGGCCGCGACCCATGGGGACCGCCGGTCAGCGCCGAAGAGCACGAGCGCAATGCAGGGGTCGCCTTCCGCGAGATGCAGGCCGCGCTTGACAAGGCGGAGCGTCAGCCATGATCGGCCGCTCCGTCGAGGAATGGGTTGGCGCATCGCCAGACAGCAAGATCCCGGATCGCGTGAAACTTCGCATCTGGGAACGCGAGGGCGGCCGGTGCTGGCTCACGGGCCGAAAGATCATGCCCGGCGATGCCTATGACTTCGACCACAAGATCGCACTGTGCAACGGCGGCACCCACTCGGAAAGCAACCTGGCCCCGGCCCTTCGCGACAAGCACCGGGAGAAGACGGCGCAGGACGTGAAGGAACGCGCGAAGGTGGACCGGATCAGGAAGAAGGCGCTCGGGCTGGCCAAGCCGAAGGGTCGACCCATGCCCGGCTCACGCGCGAGCGGCATCAAGAAGCGCATGGATGGAACGGTGGTGAGGCGATGAAGCCCCGCGCCGCGCCCGCCCCCGTTTTCGTCTCCGGCGACACCGCCGCGGCCAAGCCCCGGCTGCCGCTCAACGTGTTCTGCGTTCGCAAGAACGGCAAGGCCTACTACTATTTCCAAAAGGGCCGCACCCTGCCCAAGGATCAGCGCGGCCCTCTGGTGAGAATCTACGGCGAGCCTGGATCCGTGCAGTTTGAGGAGTGCGTGGCCGCGGCCGACACGCGCTCGCGCATCCAGTCCCGGGGACGAAAACCGAAGGTCGAAGGCGCCTTCGTCTATTTCCTCGTGGTCGGAGAGACGTTGAAGGTCGGCTATTCCAAGGACCCGCTGTCGCGGCTTGAGGCCTTGCAGACCGGCCTTGCCCGCCAGATCACGTCGCTCACTTGCGTGCCGGGCAGTCGGCAAATGGAAAGGCGCTGCCACGAATATCTCGACCGCGATCGCCTGCAGGGCGAGTGGTTCCGGCTGTCAATGCGCGCGCTCAAACTGATCGCCGCTGCCGCAGCCGGTCAGCCATTGCCGGGAGCCGAGGAATGACCACCGTCGCCATCGACCGCCCGATGACACTGGACGGCGCCGCCGAGGCCCTTGGCTGCTCTCGCCGATGGCTGCAAGGTTGGCTCTCGTCTCACCCTGATCACGGCTACCGGATCGGTCGCTCCTGGCGGTTCCTCCCGGCCGACATCATCACCATGCGCGAGGCCATGAAATGCCGCTCCGGCTCGTTCGCTCACGGAAAGACGAAGATGGTCCTTGGTACGTCCGAGGGACTGTCCGGGGACGACGCATTGAGGAAAGCACTGGCACTCGCGACAGGCGGCGGGCGGAAGAGTTCCGGGCGCGGCGCGAAGCGGAACTCCTCGACGAAGCCATCCACGGTCGTGCCGCTGTCGCGACGTTCGCGCACGCCGCTGCAAGCTACCTCGAGTTCGGAGGCGAGGCGCGATTCATGACGCCGCTCATCCGGCATTTCGGGAAGACGCTGCTGGTCAAGATCGACCAGGCTGCCATCGACGCCTGCGCGAAGGCACTCTACCCGAAGGGGAAGACGAGCACCCTCACCCGTCACGTCTACACGCCCGTCTCGGCGGTGCTGACCCACGCCGCCAGCCGCGGCATGTGCGAGTTCAAGAAGGTCGCGCGGCCGAAGCAGCCGAAGGGAAAGACGCGGTGGATGACGGTCGAGGAGGCGAGCCGGCTGGTCGGGGCCTGCGGCGATCACCTGCGACCGCTCGTGACCTTCATGCTCTACACCGGCGCCCGCGTCTCAGAAGCCCTCTATCTCGACTGGAACCAGGTCGACCTGCAGCGCGGGCACGTCATCTTCCTCGACACCAAGAACGGCGAGGACCGCGGCGTTCCGCTGCACCCGGTCGTGGTGGCCGCACTCGCAAACCTGGAGCACCGCCGCGGCGCTGTCTTCCGCCGGCCAGACGGCGAACCCTATGAGCCCCGCGACGGTGAGGGCGGGCAGATCAAGAAGGCTTTCGCCATCGCCGCGGTGAAGGCCGGCATGGGCATCCGGGAGCGCCACCCTGTCACGGGTCGCTGGATCTATATGGCCACGGTCACGCCGCACACCTGCCGGCACACCTGGGCGACGTGGCACTACCTGCGCCACCGCGACCTTCTCGCCCTCATGCAGCTCGGCGGCTGGAAGCAGATTTCCATGGTGCAGCGGTACGCCCATGTGAACGTCGCCAACCTCGCCCCGTCGATCGACGCGATGCCCCTGCTCACCACGGACACCCGAGATGAAACGTCTGTCAGACGCCAGCAGAGCCGCTAGGGCTGTCGCCAGAATGGGCCGGGGCGAATGCGCGGCCCTGCTCGGCACAAGCGATGACCGCGTGACCGCTGTTCTCGGGGGGTCGGTTCCGCTGACAGCGCGCGAGCGCGCCATCCTTGTCCTTTGGGGCTCGGCAGACAAGTCGACCCGAGCATCCTGCCTACGCCACTTGGCGCGCGAGCAGGCCGCAATCCTTTGGAGGACCATCCCAGGGTTTGAGAAGTACGAGGCCAGCAGCGCAGGAGAAGTGCGGCGCGCCTTCTTCTCAAACCACGCGCCGACGCCGCGCCCTTTGAAGCCGAAAATGCGGTCGGACGGCTACCTGCACGTCACCCTTTACCGCAACGACGGCAGAGCAAAGTCGATGGGTGTTCATCGCGCCGTGGCCCTCGCCTTCCACGGCGAGCCGGCCGGGGTCCGGTATGCGTGCCATATCGACGGCGTGAAGACGAATAACGCTGCGGCCAACCTGTACTGGGGGACACCGGCCGAAAATGCCCGAGACACCGTTCGCCATCGCGGCCCTCGTCCAACCCCAAAAATCGAACCAACTGGGGGAAAGCTGGGGGCGATGATGCGCCCCGCTCAAATCCGCGAGGCGATCATCTCAGGAAACATTAGCAGAAACAACGGCCTAAAGATGATGAGGAGATTTCGTCGTGACTGATGCCCGCGGCCTTCACACGGGAGGGGTCACAGGTTCAATCCCTGTCGCGCCCACCATTCCACGTCCCCCATCCAGCGACGGTCCGGCAGGGTTCGGAATTCGCGCATCGTCCGCATGTCGTCGGATCGCCAGCTTCGCCGCCTGACGGATCAGCGCCCCTGGGCGCCGGAACGGCCGGGAGGCGGGACGATCGCGCGGGTGACCGCTAGGCCCTCGAACGCGGCCGCCGTGAAGGCGAGAACTCCGGCACCACCATGCGGTCCGGCGTGAACGGCATGTCGGGGGCGGTCCGCCCGCAGACGCCGAGGGCATCCGCGACGGCGTTGGCGACGGCGCCGAGCGCCCCCGTGGTCCCGGCCTCGCCGGCGCCCTTCGCCCCGAGGGGGTTGTTGGGCGAGGGAACGCCCTCATCGAAGATCCGGATGGGCGGCACATCGGCGGCCCGCGGCATCCGGTAATCCATGAAGCTCGAGGCGAGAAGCTGCCCCGCCGCGTCGTAGACGGCGATCTCGCCGAGTGCTTCGCCGATCCCCTGGGCGACGCCTCCGGCGATCTGCCCGAGCACGGCGTCATGGTCGATGACCGTGCCCGCATCGTCGACCGCCACGTACCTGACCACGCGGGTGACACCGGTCGCCGGGTCGATCTCGACCTCGGCCACATGACACCCGGCCGGAAACGTCACGGAGACCGGCGCCGACGCCCTGACGCGGAGGAGATCGGGGTCGTTGGCCTTGCGGATGGTCTCGATGAGCGCTTCGCCCGGCCCGGCGAGCGCGGCAACGCGACCCTTGAGGATCCGGCAGGCCAAGGCCACCGCGGAGCCCGCGGAGGTCGTCGAGCGGGAGCCGAAGGACCCGGCCCCGGCGAGCGTCGTCGCGGCCGCGCTGCCGGCGAGGCGGAACGAGGCGACGGGGACCTCGAGTTCGCGCTCCACGATGCGCGCGAAGGCCTCGCCGTGCGACTGCCCGGTGGAGCCGGTGACCGTCTCGAGGTCGACGACGAGACCATCGTCGGTCGCCGCGATCGCCAGCTCGACCTCGTCGGCCGCCACCGGCCCTCCGCCCGCGACTTCCGTGAAGAGGCTCAGCCCGATGCCGCGCAGGAGGCCCTGGCGCGCGCTCGCCCGCCGGCGCGCGGGAAAGCCCTTCCAGTCGGCCTCGGCGAGGGCGCGGTCGAGCAACCGCGGATAGTCGCCGCTGTCATAGGTGGCGCCGGTGGGGGTCTTGAACGGAAACCGGACGGGCGGAATGCCGTTGCGCCGGCGCAGGGCGATGCGATCCCGGCCGGTGACCTTCGCCGCCTCGTCCACGAGCCGTTCCACCAGCAGCGCGATGTCGGGGCGGCCCGCGCCGCGATAGGGGCCGGTCGGCACGGCGTTGGTGACGTGAAGCGTCGGCTCGAAGGCCGCCACCGGGATCCGGTAGACGCCCGTCAGGGTCTGCAGGGGATTGTGGACGTGGATATGCGCGCCGACCGGCGTCACCCAGGCGCCGAGGTCGCCGTCGAGCCGGACGTGGAGGGACTGGAAGCGGCCCGCCGCATCGACGGCGAGGCGCCCCGACAGGCGCGTTCCCCGCCCGTGATGCTCGCCGAGGAAGCCTTCGAGACGGGTGCCGATCCAGCGGACCGGCCGCCCGACCAGCCGCGCCGCCACCAGCACGGCGGCATATTCGGGATAGGCGGGGCCGCGAGCGCCGAACCCGCCTCCGACGTCGACGGGATGGATGCGGACCCGGTCCGCGGGAACGTCCAGCGCCACGGCGAGGTCGCGGCGGATCTCGGGAATGCCCTGGTGCGGCGCCCAGAGATCGTAGGCGCCCTCCTCGGCGTTCCAGCGCCCGACGGCGGACCGCGGCTCCATGGCATTGGGGACGACGCGTGGAAGGGACACCTCCAGCGTCACGACATGGGCCGCGCGGCCCTCGGCGGCACGGCAGGCGGCGGGGTCCCCGAACAGCCCGCGATAGGCGACGTTGGTCGGGAAGGCCTCGTGGATGGGGACGTCGACGGGCTCGTCAGCCGACCAGCCGGTGACCACCGGACAATCGGCGTAGCGAACGACGACACGCTCGGCCGCATCCTGCGCGGCCGTCGCCGTCCCGGCGACGACCATCGCGACGATCTCGCCGACATGGCGGACCCGATCGGAGGCCATGACGGGCCGCGGCGGTGCGGCAAAGGGGCGTCCGTCCCGGTCAGGATAGCGGAGGAACGACGGAAAGCCGCGAATTTCCCCGAGGTCGGCGGCGGTGACCACCGCGAGCACGCCGGGCATGGCCCTCGCCTCGTCCGTCGCGACCTCGACCAGCCGGGCATGGGCGTAGTCCGACCGGACGAAGGCGGCGTGGACAGCGCCCTCGACGGCGACGTCGGCGGTATAGGCCCCCTCCCCGGTCAGGAACCGTCGGCGGTCGCGGCTCATCCGCCGATCCGGAACAGGCTCTTGGCGTTGTCGGCCTCGATGGCCTTGCGGGCCGCGGCGTCGAGCCCCTTGCAACTCGCGAGCAGGCCGACGGGATCGAGGTCGCCCATGTCGAAGGGATAGTCGGAGCCGAGCAGCACGCGGTCGGCGCCGGCGAG
>LNFM01001242.1_pt1 | contig 59208 bp, 44 predicted proteins | sample 596031 | NCBI WGS metagenome assembly LNFM01 (sample SAMN04254537, study PRJNA301005) | activated carbon metagenome | isolation source: dual media filters at the Ann Arbor, Michigan drinking water treatment plant | place: USA: Ann Arbor | reverse complement strand
GGAATGCTGGAGTCGTCGACGCATAGAGTCGACCCATAAGTGCGCGCAGAGACGCTTAGCGTATATCTGTGCCCGTTCTATGTCCTGACCCCAATGGGGCGCACTAATATGTATTTTAATCTTGAGAATTAGATACAGAATTAGGTGGCGGGGCCAATGAATACGGACGCTAAGGCGAAAAGAACGACAGGCAACCCGAGCCGGATTGAGGCCGTCGCATATCTGCGGACGTCTTCAGCAACCAACTCTGGGGGCGATAAGGATTCAGGCGCGCGGCAACGGGAGGCGATATCGGGCTTTGCAGCGCGAGCGGGCTTTGACCTGGTTGATGAGTTCTACGACGAGGCGGTTAGCGGCGCAGACCCGATCGAGACGCGGCCGGGGTTTGCTGCTCTCCTTGCCCGGATAGAGGGCAACGGGGTTCGCGTCGTCATTGTCGAGGATGCGTCGCGCTTCGCTCGTGATCTTGTCACGCAAGAGCTAGGCATCCTCTCTTTGATCTCGCTCGGCGTTCGGGTTCTCACGGCCGCGGGCGACGACCTTACAAACACTTCGGACCCATTCAAGGTCGCCATGCGCCAGATCGCCGGCGCGTTCGCCCAACTCGAGAAAGCTCGGCTGGTCGGCAAGTTGAAACATGCACGAGACCGGAAGCGGACCGCCGTGGGGCGGTGCGAAGGCCGAAAGCCGATCCAAGAGACAGCACCGGAAGCCGTAGCCATGGCGAAGCGCCTGCGCCGCAAAAATCCGGTCACGGGAGAGCGGCGTTCCCTTCGTGAGATTGCACAACTCCTCGCCGACGCGGGGCACTTGGCGGCGTCAGGGAAGCCATACGCTCCCGGCGTCATCAACGCCATGGTGAAGGGTGGGGGCGGCCGGTCGTCCGCAGCCAAGGACTAACTACGGGCCTGCCTATCCCGGGACGCTTGAACGAATGGAAGCTCCGTGCTGCAAATGGTAAGGCCGCGCGTCGTGACAGTCCGATCCGGCTTGACGGCGACATGCAACGACATGCACAAAAGGAAAGGCCGACGCGCACTTTTGGGGGTGAAGCGTCGGCCTAAACCACAGAAGCCGGTCGCGTAGTGTGCGTCGGCCCCATCTTTGAATCAGCGTTCGCGTCCTCCGTCAATGGGCCGACAACACTGCGCGACCTTTTCGATGTTCAAAACATCAGGAAGGACGCTACCCTATGGCTAAAGCCAGCAAAAAGCAGGCCGACCGCATCAAAGATTTCAACTCGATTTCGGAATACAAAGCAGCAACGGCAAAAGAGGGCGACGTCGACACGCCTGTGTTCGACGGGCACTTGGTCAGGCGGGTAATCCACCAAGGAACGCCATGGTTCTCGGTTCTGGACGTGATAGCTGCTCTGGAAATCAGCGATAACCCCAACTCCTACTGGGGCAAGTTGAAAGAGCGTATGGACGACGAAGGAGCGCAGGAGGTTTTGACAAAATGTCAAAAACTCAAGCTGCCGGGCAAGGACGGAAAAATGTACCCGACCGACTGCGCCAGTATCGAGACGCTCAACCGGATCGTTCAGTCAATACCTTCCCCGAAAGTTGAGACTTGGAAGCGGTGGTTGGCTCAGGTTGGGTTCGAGCGCATCCAAGAAACAGCCGAGCCATCGCGCGCAATTGAACGCGGGATAAGCGAATATCGGAAGAAGCGTTACGACGAAGCTTGGATCAACGACCGCCTCAAGAACATCTCTGCGTATAACGAGAAAACCGCCAACTGGGGGGCCCGTGGCGTGGAAGATTCACGCCAATTTGCCAAACTGAACGCGGAGATGACCAAAGAAGCGTTTGGACTGCTGCCAGCTGAACACGCGCAGCTCAAGGGGGTGAAGCAGAGCAAACGGAAGGATTACATGACGCGCATGGAGCTTCAGATCGATACGTTGGCTGACACGGCGGCGATTGAGATTATGGAGGCTCGTGACACGCAGAACTTTAAAGCGACCCGGAAGGCATCTCTCGATGGAGCAGGCGTAGCTGCGGCTGCTCGACAAGCGCTTGAGAAGCAGACGGGCAAGCCGGTTGTCACGCGGGAGAACGCTTTACCAAAGTTGTCCTCCAATGTGCTGCCTAGCAAAAAGAAGCCGTCGACCGACGAGATGCTTGCTTGGTTCCGGTCCGAACATGGCTCCGCAGTTGATCGGTCCCCGTGGGATGGGGGCGAAGGCGGCTACCAATTTCCGACGGAAGATGACATCGCTGGCGTGCTTGAAGGGCAATTTCCTAGCGCGAGCGGAAAGCAGATCGAACAGGTCGTTGAAGAACTCGAGGCTGAAGGGCCGTGGTTGACCCGAGAGTTTACCGCCGCGATGGACGAAGACTACATGGACGAGCCAGACTGACAGGATCGTTCTGAATTGATCTTTGACGCGCTTAGCCGGCGGCGTGTCCCAACACGTCGCCGACATCGACACGTCGCCGAGGATATGGCGATAAACCGGCAGAACGTCGCCATATCCGCTCTCTCGCTCTCTACCCATGATCTGCCGCTTATGCGCAAATTCCCGTCGGAATTACACATGACAAGCCCCGGCAGTTTCCCGCCGGGGCTTCACATGCAAAGCGATACTTACCAGTTCACGCCACGCGCTGGGCCTTGATGTTGATCCGCGTCTCCTTGCCGTTGCGCTCAATCATCAGAAGGTGGGCGACCTCGCGTACCCGCTTGCTCGCTTCGCCCTCCGTTACGCCCATCAGCCTCGCGAGATCGCGATTGCTGGCAGCGGTGCCGCCGTTTTCCGAAAGGGCGCGCAGAACCGGGTGGCGACCGGGAAAGGCCAACACGGTCGCCTTGCGCTTCGTCCCCCGCTTGCCGCGAGGCTTGGGCGGGTTGGTGTCCGGGTCGGGCGTGACGGAGGCGATGGTCGTTGCCACGGCCGGGAAGGACGTCTGGGCCGTGTCGCGGGTCGTAGGGTGCGAGCCGCGTTCCGGTCGACGTTCTGCCGGAGCATGGGCACCGTAGGCGATCAGAACCGCGCCCAGGCCATTCGCCGCCAACGAGCCGAGAACCGCGACAACGAGATCGAGGGTCGTTCCGTCGATGCCGAGACGATCGGCCAGCGGTGCGGCAACCGGAGCCGCCGGCATCGCGCCAAGCGCCTTGCGAGCCGCCTCGACCTCCGCTGAGGCGTCGGCCTTGGCTTGCTCGAGGAGGGCGCGGCAGTTCTTTGCACAATCGCGCTGGGCGGCCTTCTCGAGCGCCGCCGTGTCCGCGTCGGCCTTGGCGGTCTCTGCCCGTACCAGACGCGCCGCCGCGCTCTGGCGAGCTTCGGCAGCGGCCCGGGCGGGCACTTGGGCGGCTTCCCGGTGCGCCACGATCCGGTCGGCAGTAGAGAGCGCGGCATACGCTTCGCCAAAGACCAAGCCGAGCGAGAGGGCGACTGCCCACTTCCAGCTTGAGTGCGCAACGGCAACCGAGCCGGCGATCACGGCCAGCGTCGCGGCGATGACCATCTTCGCATGAGGTTCGTGGATGCCACCGGCCGCCTCAATAACGGCGTGCGCCGCGGCGGCGAGGATCCCGACGCCGGCGACTAGCGCGAGCGCACGGGGGATGATAGGCGTTTTCATCGTCGATGCTCCTGGTTCAGTCAGGGGTGGAGACAAGGCCCGGCCGGTGCTCCAACACCGCGTCCGGGCCACTTTGTTTGTCCTGCCTTCCGGCTTGACAGTTATAAATTAAACTCATATGCCTTGTCCGTCAAGTTTGCATTTAAACTCATGGGAGGCTATGACATGGAGCGGAACCAAACCGACACCGGGACGGACGCTGACATGGCACCAAAAAAAGACAATCGGGAAAGCTACCTCCAGCCCAGCCGGGAGGACCGCAAGGCCCTGCTGCTGTGGCTCCCGGCAGACCTGCACAAGGATCTGAAACGGGCGGCTCTCGACGACGACACGACGTTGCAGGAGTTAGGCGAGAAGCTCATCCGAGACTTCCTCGCCAAGCGGTCGAAACCGAAGCGCTAACCCAGGAGAGGGACATGACAACGACCTACAAGACGAAGCCGACCATCGAACTGCTCGACCTGTTTCACGCCTACGGCGCGGCCACGGCCGGCTTCGATGCCGTCATGAACCGGCCGCGCACGACCGACGGCGCGGCCGAATTGATCGCCGGGGAGACTGACCGTCTTGCCGGTATCCGGTTGGAGATTGCGGAGGAGCTTGCAACCCGATCGGAACCGTCTGACGAGCCGCTCGCAGTCGAGTTGGTGGAGGCCCTTCTCGCTACTGCAACGCCTCTGCCGACCTGGGCCGTGCAATTGGTGACGAAGAAAGCCGCGTGAGCCGTTTCAGTGGTTGCTAAACGGTTGCTAGCGACCGACAGAAAGGGAAAGCGACGCTTCGATTTCCGGATAACGTGTTGATTTCATTGGTGCCGGCTGCAGGATTTGAACCTGCGACCCCCTGATTACAAATCAGGTGCACTACCACTGTGCTAAGCCGGCGTCCGGTGCGTGGCCCGGCCGAATGTCGGCGGACCCAATGGCCGTGCTTCTACCTGATTGTGGTCCCCGGGCCAAGATGGGAACGGGCCGCCCTCGACGGTTCCAGACCCGGGCTGTTTTGGTCTCTATCCTCCACCCGGCCTCGGCCCGAAGACGTCAACCGCCTCCAGATTCGCCGCACCAGACCAAGTGTGCATCCCGCAAAATCCACTCCGAGCGGGCGGCAGAACGGTCCGCACCACCGTCTGTCCGAAGCCACGCTGGTCGAGTTGATCGATACGTGCAAAGCCAAGTCCCGCCCCGTAACCTGCACGGCAATCCTGCACCGGCCGCCAGAGATCGCCGCCAGCCCGGAACATTGCTCCTGCTGGCCGCGCCGACCCCGCATCGATCAGGACCGGATTCATATCGTGCGCGCGCCAAGGTCCCATGAGGCCAGGCGCGTGATACAGGTTCAAGGCATCCCAAGAGGAGCCGCCCTCGGCGTCTGTTGTGGCAAAGAGCCAGCAGCCATCGGGCGTCTCCAGCAGCGTCGCATCGTGGACCGGCTCGCTGAGAAGATCGCACACCGCCACCCAGCGATCGGGAAAGCGCTCCGCCCGGTAGAGCGTGAGGCGGCCGCTCGCGGCGGCCTCAGGTAGCATGTAAACCTGTCCGCTATGCGCAAACACCTGCGGGTACGAGAGATGAAATGGGGCGGCGAGCACCGGCTGCGGCACCGTATGCGCACGCCCGTCGGCGCCGATCTCTGCAACTGAAACGAGGCCGCGGCCGGTGGCATAGGGATACTCCTCGACGAAGATAAAGCGGCGGCCCGAGTGCGCAAAAATAAATGGATCTGCATAATACCGTTGGCCATCGTCAGGTAGAACTGTCCAGCCACTCAGATCCAGGCTTCCAATATCGGGAAGCGGATGATTTGCAGCACGAGGTCGCCACGCAACAGACCATTGCGGCTCGCGTCGAAGGCGCCGCGCCAGTACGCGCTTCGTTTTCAAGGTGAGAATATGGGCCAGCGCTGAAATCGGCTGGCGCGGAGCGAGGCTTGGCATTGAAGGCGGTGTTTCCAGAGCGCGCGTGCCGTCAAGCTCGTGCCGAACAACGCGTACGATGCCCTGGATGAGACGGGCGATCACCTGGTCTGCCGCGAACATGAGTTGATGCGGCGCTTCCGTTGCCGGCAGTCCAATCGGAGTAACCTGGTTGTTGGCCGCGTCGAAAAGATCAAGGCGCGGCGCGCGACCATCAACCAGGGCAGACCAGAGAGCCGCTTCGCCCACGGCTCCATCGAACAACGGAACAAGGTGGCGTGCTGTGCGCACTGACCCCACGCCCCCCGTCAGGTCAATTGTCACGTCGCAAGCCCGCGATGGGCCGGCGTCAAAATCCAGACGGATCCGGTCCAGTGCATGCTCGCCAGCGCCGTGCAAGGTCTGATCAAGCCACAGCAACAAGGCCAGCCCCTGCGGCAGAGGGGGCCGGTCATCATCAGGCTCAGCGGGCCTAACGGCGCAGTCGAGGCCCGCGTCTCTCAGCGCGCGCACAAGTTTGCTGTGCCACCTTTGAGCCCGGTCCTTGGTTATGAGCACGTCCGCCATCATGCGTTCGGCAAAGCCCTTGGTTTACAAAGCCCGGTTATGCGCAAGTTCCACGCCGCCGCCGCGCCGCCTCGGAGAGCATGGCTAACGGTCATCATTCCGCAAAAGCCGCAGCGCATCCGGCACGGTTCTAGCGTAAATCCTAGCCAGGTTAATGCTATGTGGCCCGGCGCACTGCCGTCGGACCTCCAGTTCGTGCGGTTTCATGCTGTTTCGCCAGACCCTGCTCTATTTGCCGGCTCAGGTTCTGGGACCCCTGTTCCAGTTCATCTCGATCCTGGCCTGGACGCATTTTTTGAGCCCGGTGGAGATGGGCGTATTTGCGCTGGTCGTCGCCGTGCAGGAACTGGCCTACGTTGCGACCACGTTCTGGTTCACGCTCTACACCATGCGTTACCATGATCCGGCAGCGGCCCCCGATGCAAAGCGCACCTTCCTCGATACGGAATTGATGGTTCTGGCGGTAGCCTCTCTGGCGACCGTGGGCGTCATGCTGCTCCTCCCTCTGACCACCGGCGTGCCCTGGTCGTTCGATCTCTCGCTGGCTGCCGTCGCCTATGCGATCACGCGCGGTCTCGTGACCCACTTGGCGGATCGCGCCCGCACGGAACACGACACCATGACTTATTCCGTACTGCAGATCTCGTGGCCTGTTCTGGGGCTCGTGTTCGGCATGGCACTGGTCGTTTGGGGCAAGGAAGATGCCGTCCACGTCCTTTGGGGCTATACGTTGGCGCAGGCCTTCTCGCTGATGATCGCCTTTGTTCGCCTGGAGTTCGGGCGCAATCCTCTGCGGTTTGCTCGCGCGGCGATCGCCAAAGGCTTCGAGTACGGTTTGCCGCTCCTCATCGGTGGCGTCTTCATCTGGATGGCCAACAATGGTCTCCGCTTCGTCGTCGAAATGCGCGAGAGCGCCGCCGCTGTGGGGCTTGTCACGGTGGGATGGGGCCTTGGCCTGCGCGTTGCCGCCTTTGCCGCCATGCTCGTCACGGCAGCAGCTTTTCCTGTCGCCATGAAGCGCGCGCGCGAGGAAGGCATGTCCGCAGGCCAAGCCCAGTTGGAGCGTAGCGGCATCCTCTTACTCGCCGTCCTGGCGCCCGCCTCCGCCGGACTGGTCGCCATCGGGACGCCCTTCATCTCGCTCGTGGTTGCCGAGGAATTCCGCGCTACAACCATCGCCGTCCTGCCGTGGGCAATCTTGGCCGGAGCAATCCGCAATTTTCGCATCCACTTCGCCGAGCAGGTCTTTCTGCTCCATGAGCGGACACGTGTGCCATTGTGGAACGACGCCATCGACGCGGTATTGAGCCTCGCCGGCGTGGCGATCGGGCTTTATGCCGGCGGCCTGCCTGGAGCGGTCGCCGGGGCCGCGGCGGGCGCCGCCATCAGTCTCGGCGTCACGCTCTTAGCTGGCTGGACCGCCTACCGGTTTACTTTGTCGTTCGACGCACTCTGGCGGATCGCCTTCGCGACGTCGGCAATGGTTGCATCCGTGACCATGATGCCGGCCGAGGCCACGCCGGTATCGCTTGCACTTGCGATCGCCGTTGGCGCGGCCACGTATGCGCTGTCGCTTGCAGCTGTTTATCCCGATCTTGTTCGCAAACTCGCCGGTGTCTTGCGTTCTGGACGCTTGGGAGCTGGACCATGAGCCGCACGCGGCCGCCCTCGTTAACATCTTTCATCGTCCCGCTGTCCGCGGGGCCCATGGCATGGTCCTTGGGTAAGACAAGAGATCATCGAGTTCAAAGAAGCAGAGCCATCTGATGCAACACCGGCTGAGTGTCATTCACTCATTTGATCCCCGCGGCGCGAAGGTCGGCGGTCTGGAGACGTTCATTCGCGACATGATTGCCTTTCTCCCAGAGGATTTTTCGTTCCTCATGGTCGGCGTCGATGCGCTGGGCGATCTGGAGATCGGCAAGGTGACAACGGTGGAGTTCCGAGGCCGCCGGTTCGAGTTTTTGCCCGTTCTGAGTTATCCCGATGCACAAGCCCGGGAAGCCGCAACCAGCGTGCGCCAATCGCTCACATTCCAGTTTATGCAAGGCCTGCTGAAGCATCTGCCAGCGGTCCGCCGGAAGCTGAAAGAGCAGCCGACCAGTGTCGATCTCCAACGTGTCGAGTTCGCACCCGTGGTCCGGGCTCTTGGAGTTCCGTTCGTGCAAATGCTGCACGGAGAAGGCGCGCCGCCGCTCAAGATGGATAGCCTGCTCAAGAATTATCGCTTCGTGCACAACGTCAACGAACGGCTCGCGGTGATGGCGGCCGATAAATTTCTGTGCGTCAATCCCTTCATCACCGAGCGTCTCCGCAAAACCTACCCGCGCCAGGCGCACAAAATCGACACGCTCTCCACGTGGGTCGATACCAAGACGTTCCATCCCCGCCCATTCCCCGATGACGGCACTTTCCGTGTCGCCTTCGCCGGTCGCCTCGATCTCTTCAAATCGCCGCCTCTGATGTTCAAGACAATGGCGCGGTTGCGCGAGAAATGTGGCCCCGGTGTCGAATTCCACTACATGGGGACCAGCGATCCTCACCGGTTCCCCGAGTTTCAGGCCATCGAATCCATCGCAACCCTGCATGGCTTCAAAAGCGCGGCTGGTGTCTCTGAAGTGCTGGGCAACGCCCACGCTGGCATCCTCACGTCCGAATTCGAAGGCATGCCCTTCGCCGTCCTCGAAGCTCTGGGATGCGGCCGTCCCATGGGCGCGATCCACCTGCCCCAGTTGGAGAGTGTCGTGAAGCCGGGTGTGAGCGGCACGCTCGTTGCCCGCTCAAACAGCGACGACGACATGGCCGATCGCCTATCGGACGCATTCGTTGCCCTGCGCGAAGATATCCGTGCTGGCCGCCTGACCCCCGAAGGCGTCGCCACAGCGATCCGCGAGTTCACGCCCGAGCGCCAACTGGCCAAGTGTTATGAGAACCACCGCCAGATTCAGCGGCGCAAGTACGGTCCCGGCGCCAGCGCCTCTCCCGTCTCGTCCGCGGTTCTCTAGCTGTTTAGCGAACTTTGAAGCTGTCGCGCGCCGGCATGGCGTCAATCGCCTCAGCCACTGCATCCCAGGCGCGCTTACGCCGGAACCCGCTGTCGTAAATCAATGGCCGCGGCCGCCGCATCGCGCGCGGAGTCTTCTGGACGGCATCGTAGTAGAGCCAGCTCGTGTGATCCGCCATTTGCCACAGCGTCAGCGTCGAGACGGCCTTCACTTGCAAAACTTCTGATAGAAAGCCGCGATAGATTTTGGCCACGGCCGCATCGCGCTTTGCCGTGTCTCCCGGCAATGCGCGGTCGTTCACATCGAGTTCGGTCAGAAGTATCCCGTACCCCAGATCGGCCAGACTCTGCACCCATGCAGCGAACTTGGCAAAATCGTACGGCCGCGCACTGTCGATGTGGCACTGCAATCCAATGGCATCGATGTGCGCACCTTTGTCCTTCAATCGCTGCGCCAAACCAAACAGGCTCGACCGGAACGTCGCCCCGTTCTCATCGTCGCTCTCCGTCTGCGCCTCGTTGAGCACGAGTTCGAGACCAGGAGCGGTCTTGCGCGCGATCTCGAAACTGCGAACGATGTAGTCCTCGCCAAGCGCCGTGAGAAACGGCCCCTTGCGCAAATTGCCCGGCAGTCGGTCCCAAGGTCCGATTGGCTCGTTCACAATATCCCACGAGCCGACGCGGTCCCGGTAGCGTTCCAGTACCGTCACAATGTGCTGTTCCAGAAGGCGCTCGACGTCGTTTGGATCGAGCGCATGGATCCACTCCGGCAAGTAGTCGTTCCAGATCAGCGTATGCCCGCGCACGCCCAGCTGGTGTTTTGATGCAAAGTCCATCAAACGGTCGGCTGGCACAAAATCGATTGCGCCGGCTGTCGGCCGCAACACCCCCATCTTGAACTCGAGTTCCGATGTTAGAACACGCGCCTCACGCGCATACATCGCCCCATACGCCGCGCCATAGGATTGATCGAGTTCAGCGACAGAAAACGATGCCCCAAATGTCAGCCCCTTCGCTGCTGCCTTTGCGCCAAGCGACGTCGGCGCATCCGCACGGACGGGGCCGGCAGCCAATGCGGCGGCTGTTGCCGCACCGCCAATCAGAACTGCCCGCCGCGTCGTTTTCATTACGCGCTCTCGCGCGCGACGGCCGTGAGGGACACATCCATCGGCGAAGCAAGCAGTGCCTGCACCCGTGCCAGATCCTCTTCCGCCGCAGCGTTCCACCGTTCCAGATTGTCCGCCGCAAGGAGCGACGCCTCAACCCGCCCCGACGGCCAAGAAAGCAAGTCGAGGATGGTCCGTGATGCCGCTTCAGGATCCGCCGGATCGATAAACACGCCAGATGCTCCAAGCGCCTCTCGGAACACGCGCGCATTCGGTGCGACGACGGGCAACCCAGCGAACTGGACCTCGAGGAGCGGCAGTCCGAGCCCCTCATCGTGCGACGTGCAGAGATAGAGATCGGCACTCTCGATCAATGCCTTCACGTCGGTCGCGTCGAGATAACCGTGCAGAGTGACGCCGGGCGCAGATTGTAGCAGAGCTGCATCCTCGCCCCAGCCGGTGCGCCCTACGATATGCAACTCCGCATCGGCCGCACCCGCCGCCCGTAGCGCATCCAGGATCGCAATCGCCGCCTTGTAATTCTTTCGCGGTTCAACTGTCCCCATGGAAATGATCTTGATCGGTGACCCCGGCGCACGCGGGTGCCGCCGGGCAGCCGCATCAAGTCCAAACACGTTCTGCACCTTGGGCCTGTAGAGCGTGATGGCCGCATCGTGAGCGACAAACGGCAATAGTTCGGCCCGTGTCTTCTCGGAATTTGTCAGGAAATAGCGCAACCGCGTCACCGCACGCTTGAACGGCCACGCCATATAAATCCGCGCCTTTCCACTCAGATCCTGCGGTCGCGTGATCAAAAATGCGTCGTGGACATAGTGGATGACCCGCTCCCGTGCGAAGGCAAAAAGCGGAGACGGCGGAAATCCCGGAAACACAAATCGCGCGCCTGGATGCATGAGCGCCTTCAAGGGAAGCCAAACCTGCTGCGCCAGCACCATCCCCAGCGTGCCCTTGGCGCGTACTGGCCGCACGTCGGCCCCCGGAAAGACCACCTTTTCGAACAGCTCAATTGTCACCCGCTCGATACCCGTGACGTGCCGTCCAAGGTGCGAAAAATCGAGAAATACAACTGGCCGGTTGCTCTCGGCGCGATCAGGTCGCGTCATGGCGAAGTCTCTGAGTTGACGGGCACAGGCACAGTTTCCCCGCCCGCTTTATGCGCCTCCAGCAATATCTCGCGGATCAAGCTCTCATAAGCGGGCACGCGCGCCTCGAATGAAAACTCCTCCGCCCGCTGTCGCCGCTGCGCCGGATCACCCGGATGCGCGAGTGTCGCATCAACGGCTTGCGCCAACTGAACGTGATTACCGATGCCCACGATCCGCCCATACGTGCCATGATCGAGAATGTGATGCGGCCCCGAACATGCGGTGGCAACAACTGGCAGTCCGTACGCCATAGCCTCGACGACCACGTTCCCGAACGGCTCCGAATTCGACGATGAGACGAAGCATTTGGCTGATTGATAGACCGTCCATGGTTCTTTGACATAGCCCGGTAGCAGCACGCGCCCTTCCAGACGCAGTTTCCGGATCTCGGCTTCAATCCGATGTTGCTCTGGCCCCTTGCCGAGAATGACCAACCGCGCGTTGGCTGTCTTCAATCGCGCAAAGGCGCGCACGAGGGTCAGATAATCCTTCTCTGGCACCAGACGGCCGACGGATAAGACGAGATTTTCCCGTTCTGCCAGTCCATCAGGTGTCGGAATTTGGACGTCACGGGGAAAAAAGACAGGATTGAAAATCGTGACCATCCGGCGGCGGTTCGCCCGCCACTTCGTCTTCAACAAATACGCTAAACCGTCCGATACCGCGACCGTTCGCGTAGCCCAGCGGCTGAGGAGCGGCAAACCAGCATAGCTGAAATAACTGAGCCAGCCTGTCTTCCATTCCATCTCGCCATGATAGGTGATCACGGGCAGGGTTGCCGCGCGCGAGAGCGCCGACGCCAACAGGAGCTTCAAGTTCGATCCGCCAATGGCTGACAAGGCGACATCGGGCTTCTCGTCCCTGAGCAGCTGCGCCAGACGCCGCGTGGCAGAAATGTGGTTGCGGCCCAGCGTATGCAGCGGAATTGATGGGTCGAGGTTGTGCTTATTTTCGTCGGCTTCAAAGTCCTGAGCGAAAATTACGTCGTAGCCACGCTGCTTGAAGGACGAGGCGAGGCAAGCCCACAGCCGTTCGCCGCCACCGTCGACAAGTCCATGGGTGTAGAAGAGTATGCGCGGCGCGGTCATGTGCAGTTCGATCCAAGTGGGGCCAGGGTTTTCAGCGCAGTGCCGGGTTCCTGCCCTCCTGCGTTGGCCGGTGTCTTGTTGAACTACGGACGGCGCCGTCCGGCTCCTGCACCACCAAGAGGTGCCAGCAGCCGCAGTTCGGCTAGAAGTAGCGCGCACTGGGTATATCGCGCCATGAGCCTCCGCGGATTAGACCCCAGCCGCCACAACCATTCCAAACCGGCGCGCTGAAAGGCGCGCGGAGCGCGAATTTGTTCGCCGGCAAGAAAGTCAAGACTAGCGCCTATGCAAATAAATCCGGCCTTAACCCCTTGCGCCTGGGCGCGAGCGGCGAAGATTTCTTGTTTTGGTGCGCCAAGCGCAACGAAGCAAATGCGCGCGCCCGACTGTGCGATCCGCGCTATCGCAGCATCCGCTTCCGGACCCTCGGGATCGAAGCCGATCGGCGGCGACAGAGATCCGCTGATCTGCAGCCGGCCTTCCGTGTTCTCCACGAATCGCGCACCGGCTTTCGCGAGCACACCGGGCGACGAGCCAAAGAGAAAGACCGGCAGCTGTGCCTCCGCGCACGCCTCTGCCAGTGGGAGCAAGAGGTCGGCACCGGTCGTGCGCACGATGCCGGGCGCATCGCGCCGGGCCAATTGCGCGACCGGCTCTCCGTCTGCCGTCACGAAAGTTGCGCCGCGATAGGCCCGCTGAAAGGCTGCACTGCTGCGCAGCTTTACAAGATGATCGAGATTGAGGGTAAAAACCGTGAAGCTTCCACCGGATTGTGCTGCGCCAACAATGGCGTCAATCGCAGTGCGCTGATCGGGGAGATTGATCGGCCATCCATCAACGGCGGCTATCGGCGGCTGCGGCTCAAGACGCATTACACTCGGATCCACTAACGCCGCATCGTTGACCGTGCGGATACACTGATTGGTACGCGTCATATCAGAAATTCACCTGCTTCTCACCGTGCTTTTCGTGTCGTGATCGAGAGTGGGGAAGCGTCAGCCCGTCGCAGGCCACCTCCGTCCCGAAGCGTCTGTCGCCCCCCAACCCTCTGTATGTCCTAGGTATGTCCATTCAGAATGAGGCCGCGCCGCGCTGATCCTGCCGCGGCGATCGCTGCATCCGCTGTCTCCTCCAAGTCGGCTTGTGGGGTATCGCCTTCGCGCGCCACAACCAAAACATCGCTAGCCAGCGGCAGCAACGTCAAAACCGCGTCGTCCTCTAGGATCGGTCCTGCGTCGATCACGACGAGATCATAAGATCGCGCCAAAGCTGCCAATCCATCAGCGAGCCGCTGCCGCTGGGTCGCCTTGAGGCGCCGCAAATCAGCAAGTGCAATCGGCAGCACTGAGAGACCGGAGCGGTCGTCACGCGTTGTGATGCTCGCCAAATCGTCCTTGCTGTCGAGCACGACCACAGTGCCGCTATCAAGGCGCTGTGCAAAGATTTCGGACAGATCGGCGTTGGCCGACGAGCCATCCACCAGAAGCGTGCGCTCGCCTGCAAGCGCGGCGGCATAGGCAATGGCAAGTGCGGTGGACGACGCGCCAGCTCCCGTCCGCGGCGACACAATTGCCACGATGGCAGTCGTCCCATCCTTGGCCGCTGCCCGGAGAGTGCTCGTCAATCGTAGGATGGCTTGTCGGTAGCGGGCAGCCGGCGGATTTTGTGGATCTGTCACCGCCTGCAGAATGTCGGCGAAATGGGGGTGCGCGGGTCCGCCGCCGAGCCACGACTGGGTCCGCTCCATCACCGACTTCGCAGATCCAAGCATGGGCAACGTCGCCCGGACGGGCAATGCGGCAAGTGCCGTGCGCCGCGTCTCTTCCGGCCGCACGCTCCCATCGAGCGCATCGCCCAGCAAGGCCCGCCCAATGCCAACGCCAAGTCCGCCGAGCCCACCAAGCGCGAGGAACAGCAGTGGCGAGGGAAAACTTTGACGTGTCGGTACGGAAGCCGGCGTGATGATGCGGGCTTCGGGAGTGGTCAGATTAGCCTGCTCCAGCGATTCCTTTGCCCGTGCAATGAAGGCGCCGAGCAGTTCGCGCGATGTCGCGAGATCCTGCTCCAATTCTCGCATTTTGATTTGCGCCGTGTTCGAAGCACCAACCTCTCGCTTCGCGCGCTCGGTGGCAGCCAAAATCTCCCGCTCGCGCGCCTTGGCGATGTCGGCCTCTCCCTTCGAGCTGGCCGCAATGCGATTGAGTTCGTTGTCGATCTGTCCCTGCAGTTCTCGGAGTTGAGATCGGACGTCGATCAAGACAGGGTGCCGGCCCTTCAGCTGCTGAGAGAGGGCCGCTTCGCGCCGGGCGATCTGGGAATACTGCTCGCGCAGTTTTTGCACCAGTCCTGACTTGACGGCTTCGGGCAAAAGTTCCGGCGTGCCGGACCGCGCGGCGGCGCGGGCCTGCTCCAGGCGTGCGGCTGCTTCCGCTGCCACGGATCGCGCCGTCGCCAGTTCCATATTGAGTTTGCCGAGTTGCTGCTCTGAGACGATGCCTCCCTCAGAGACAACGATTCGATTGGCCTTGCGGAAATCGTCGAGCTGCTTTTCCCCGAGCCGCACCTTGTCGCGAAGTTCGCCGATCCGGGCATCGATCAGGCTGTTGGCTTTCCGCGACTCTTGAGCCTTGGCTACCGTCTGATCATCGAGGTAGGCCTGCATGATCGCATTTGCGAGCCTAGCCGCCTTGGCCGGAGATGAACTGTTGACCTCCACCTCCAGGACATACGACTTCGCAGCCCGCTTCACCCGAACATGCCGGGCCAGCATTTCGATCGCATGTGTTTCGGCATCGACAACGGGCCGCGGCCCACGAATGAGGTCCTTGAACTCAGCCAGCGGGCCCGTTGCCGGCTCGGTATAAAAATCCGGATCATCGACGAGCTTTTCTCTCTCCACGACCCGCCGCAGCACGCTATCGGAAGCCAGGATTGAGACCTGGCTTTCGACCAGAGAGGCATCGTTGCCATATCCGGCCGGGTTGATCTCTTCCGTCACGATCCGCCGGGCACGGGGATCGACAAAGACCGCGCCGGTCGCCGTGTAGGTCGGGGGCGTGCTGGCCAGAATGAGAAAAGCAGCGATCAGGCCGGCAAGTGGCCCGAGGACCAGCCACCATCGATAACGCCGCAGAATAGCCATCAGTCCGCGGACATCGAGTCGCGAACTTGAACGATCGGGTGCATGTTTTGCATTGCTGTTCATAGGCTTAACAAATATCCCGATCGCTCCTGCATGGCCTGCGCCGGTTCCCGGTTGAAGTGTCTCATTTGCTTCCAACCCGGCCCAGGATGGGTGCGGTTTGTCCGGCAGCGGAACAATTTCAACCCCGGGTTGGGGCGGAGTGAGGCTGCACAGGGGGCTGGTCTGCAAGCCGTGTGCCTTCGTCACGCCGGTCTGGGCAAAATGGTTATTCCGTCTGCCCACGTTTCGGTTCACACTGTTGCACTGCACAATGAGGGGCTGCCATGAAACCATATTTTGGCTCGGGCCTTGCGTGTGGGGCGGTGCGCTGTTGTCTGATGGTCGGCGCGCGGTGAAATAAGTGCAGGGAAGTTGCGCGTGAGTGTTCGGTTCGACAGTTTTCCGGGGTCTGATGAGGCGCGCGCGACCCGTGCTCGATTAGGGCGGACGAGTTTCGCCGTCGCCGCCTTTACGGTCGAGGTCGCAACGATCCTGCTTGTCGCTTTGACCGTTGGTGCGGCCTACCACCTTGCCGCTTACGGAGATGCTGGGTCCTTCCAGTCGTATCTCGCGGTTGGTGGCATCGCAGCCTTCGCCTACACGATGCCATTCGTGTTTCGTGAAGAATACTCCGTTCAGTCCTATCTCGAGGGCCACCGTGAGTTTGGCCGCACATTCTTTGTCTGGAACACGGCGTTCCTTAGCTTGGCCGTCGTCGGCTTTCTCACCAAATCGACCGACCTCGCCTCTCGCGGCATGCTGGTATTGTTCTATTGCGGCGGTCTTGCAGCACTGACAGCCACCTCGGTTCTGACCCGTTCTGCGCTGCTGTCCCTCATCGCCTCGCACCGCTTGACCGCACGCCGCATCATGCTCGTGGGTCCGGAAGATGAAATCCGCCACGTTCAGTCAGAATTCGCCGTTCGGCCCACGGGCATCCGCATTGTCGCTACGCAAACCTTGCCGGCCCCGTGTTCCGGCGAGTCTGCCGACCGCGATGCCACCCTTGCCCGTACTCTCGAAACAGCCGTCGAAAAAGCCCGATTGATCGGCGTCGATGATGTCGTGCTCCTCGTCGAGTGGTCGCGCACCGCGCTCATTCAAAACATCATTGCCGCATTCTCGCTGATGCCCGTTGCCATTCATCTCGGCGCCTCAAGCCTGCTGGGACGTTTCTCGGAAGCTCGCGTCTCCCGTCTTGACGCTCTGACAGCGCTCTCCCTCACCGCCCCGCCGCTCGGACCGTTGCAGGTGGCCGCCAAGCGGACGTTCGACATCGTATTGGCCGGGATGGCGATTATCTTGCTTGCGCCCGTGTTCTCGGCCATCGCGGCTGCCATCAAGTTGACGAGCCCGGGCCCTGTTTTCTTTCGCCAGCGCCGCCGCGGCTACAACAACTGCGAATTCCGCATTTGGAAATTCCGCACGATGTCGACGCTCGATGATGGCCCGCATATCGAACAGGCCCGGGCCGACGACGCCCGCGTCACGGCAATCGGGCGGTATCTGCGCCGTTTCAATCTCGACGAACTTCCCCAGCTACTCAATGTCCTGAAGGGAGAGATGTCGCTCGTGGGCCCGCGACCCCACGCCGTTGCCCACGACCAGATCTACGAAAAGCGAATCCTGTTGTACCCTCGCCGCCTCAATATGAAGCCCGGCATCACGGGTTGGGCGCAGGTAAACGGGTTCCGCGGCCGCACTGAAACCGACGAGGCCATGCGCGCCCGCGTCGAATACGATCTCCATTACATCGACAATTGGTCGATCCTCTTTGACCTTTATATTCTTGCACTGACAGTGCTTTCCCCAAAAGCCTTCCGCAACGCACACTGATGCCTTTGGCGCATACTAGCCGAGCAATTCTACGTCCAATTTCTAAAGCCTAGGACCTGCGTACCAAGTGCACCGCCGTTCCAAAAAACAATATATTTCAATCTACTAATCAACTGGAAACGTTCGGGCCTTGGATGAGCCTGAAAAGCATTTTTCAAACGAGGTTGTACAAGTCAATCGAATCAGATAACGAATAAAAACTGTTTGGACGCTTGAAGATTAGGATGATTACTGTGGCAGCAATGACTTCTACAGCCAAACAGCTTCAAAGGCAGAAGCATAACACTTTACTCAATGCTGCATTTTTATCTACGCTACTTGTGCTTGACGGCTTGATAGCATTTTTCGTTCTGCCGCTTTTTCTTCTTTTGTGCCTGATAGTCGTATTGGATGGCGGGAGGCCCCTATTTGTCTGGTCTCAGACAAGTTGGGTGAACCGCGAAGCGCCGATCCGGATCTATCGCTTTAGAACGAAGACTCTGGTCCGCAACGAGTCGGGTAGAGTGCTGCTTGATAATGAGCGCCGCTCGTTTTTGGGGAGAATCTTGGTTGCGACCAAGCTTGATTGGACACCGCAGTTATTAAATCGTCCCGCTACGCGGCTCTTCGCAGGTTGAGCGAAGAGGATTCTTTCGTATTTTTACAACCGTTTTTCTTGACCAGCGTGTGAAGAACCCAAATCCAGTTCCTATTATTGGATCCCCAGGCGAGCCACTGACGGGCTCGAGGTAAAACTCTCTTGGATCGTCTCCATAGTATATTGTCCGAAGTTGATACTCACTAGATAAAGCTCGCGTTACCCAGGCAAAGCATTCGTCCAGTGTCTCACAATCGTGTTCCAGCAAACCGAATATGCAACGAATCGGCTTGTCTCTGCTTATGTGCAGCAGGTCGATCGGAAAGCCATCCACTGTCAACGGAGGAATGGATAGCAGCCAAACTCGATTAAGGTCGTGATCGACCCGGACTGAAACTAGCTCACTTCTCATCAGGGCGACAGCAGCGTCCGATGAAGTACAGTCTATCAGCCGTTGGCCTGGGATTTTAAGTACTGTCTCCCAATTTCTCGAACTTTCATAACGCGTCGTTTGCACCATCACCCGAACCGTAGAAAATGCCCGTGCAACTTCATCCTCATTCATAAGGTACACCATGAACGTTTAGAAAAGTTGGCACTTCTCACGAACTTGGAAGGGCGCAACGATTCTAGATGCAAAACAACAATAGCAAGGGTGAACCACTGATGGTACCTGCTGTCAATACACCAACCTTCGCCACCCCGATTGAAGCTAGGTAAATGCGCATCTTGTGACTCTAGCGCAACGGAAGTATCATTGTTGCGTGCAGCGCGACAAAATCACCAGCGTTGATTGTGACGGTGTATTCGACATCCTTCTCAATATTGTAGACGTCAAAGGCCCAAGCCGTATTGATGGCATCTAGGGGGATGGTGGCGTTCGACTAGCCCTAGGTCTCTGTGGTGCGGACGCCATCGAAAGTGCCGGCAACGATGGTCTTCTGGGCCTCGACGGCGACGACACTCTAGATGGCGGCACGGGGATCAACTTCCTCGGTGGCGGCAATGGGATCGACACCGCGATATTCGACGGCAACCGCGCCCACTATGACGTCTTCCAGCAACTCAATAGCCCCTTCGCCGAGATAGTCCTCATCGACACCCGCACCGGACTGCCTGAGGACACGATCCACTTCACCTCAAGCATCGAAAATTTCAGCTTCGCCGATGGCGATCTGAGCCTCGAAACTTTGAATTTCAGCATCAACACCGCCCCTGAGACGGCCAACGAGTTTTTCACCGTCCGTCCCGGCGATACCATCACCTACAACATTCTCGCCAACGATTTCGACGCCGATGGCGACGTTCTGAAGTTGGTGGACTTCGATTACACGTACGACAATTCCATGTTCGAAGTGTCGTGGACGTGGGACGAATTGGGCAACATCACTATCGTCGTGCCTCAAGATGCCCCCGAAAACTTCTTCTACAATATGGCATTCTACGCGAATGTTTGGGACGGCCGGGGCGGGCTCTCCGAGAGCTATATCCAGTTGCAATCGTCCAATACGAACAGCCCGCCGATCGCCAATCCCGACATCTACCCGACGCCCGCGACGGACAACCTCCTCTTCCTCGGCTTCACAGCCGAAAGCGGTCCCGAATTCTACAAACTCGGCAACGACGGCACGCTCAATCAGGTCACCAGCAGCGGTCTTACCGGAGGCGTCTCGCAGGCCGAGCCCTACCTGTTCAGCGGCGCGCTTTATTTTGCTGCCGTGGATCCTGTCACAGGCAAAGAGCAGGTCTGGCGCGGCATCGACGGCGAGATCGAGCTCGTCACGCGCCTCAACAATGCCGGCAACGGCGTCACCATTGAGAATTTCGTCGAGTTCGACGGCGGCCTCTATTTCTATGCCGCACAAGCGCCGGGCGATAACCCCACGGGATTCTCTGGCGGCATCTTCCGCATTGATGAAACGGGAGCCGTTTCTCAAATCACCAATCCAGCCGCAGGCGATCCGAACTTCTTCTATCAGCCTGTCATTCTCGGCGGCAACCTCGTCTTCGGCGGGTTCACACAAGAAACAGGCCCGCAATGGTGGTCGCTGGATAACGCCGGCAACATCGCGCAATTATCACCGGGCGTGGCGGCGAATTCTGGATTGCCCGTGTCGGGAGCTCAGATCGTATTCAACGGCGAACTCTACTGGCACGAAAACAATGTTTTGACCGGAACCAACGATCTATTGAAGATCGACGCGACCGGTGCTGTGTCGACCGTTGCCACGTTCGATTCACAGAGCATCGTCACTGAATTCAAAGCCTTTGGCGGCAACCTCTATTTCCACGTCAACGATCAAGACCCTGCGGTCGATGGCAGCCACTCTGGCATCTACAAGATTTCCGGAGGGGCCGTCGAGCAATTGACCACCGAGGGCGTCGGCGAATTTGCCGGCTTCTTCTTCCCCACCGAGATCAATGGCATTCTCTACTACGGCGCCTTTGATCCCGTGACGCTCGACGAGGCCTGGTACAGCATCGGCGGTCCGGACGGTGAAACGGTGACGCAAGTCGCCGCAGGCCCATGGCCCAAGGTCATCGGCACTGGCGATGCCATCTTGCTTCACGAAGATAAAATTTACTGGAACGCCGTCGACGAATTCGGCAACGCCCAGGTGTGGGTCTTCGATCCTGTCGTGGGATATGACGTTCTTGTCTCCGACATCAATTCATCGAACGGCGGCATCATCGTCGACCGCTTCTATAGCTTCGACGGCGAAATCTATTTCGGCTCTACCACCGGTGGGGCCGCGGGCATCTACAAGATCAGCGATGCAGGCGTCGTCACGCAGGTCGTCGATTCCAGCCAGTTCGGCCAGCCGACCGGCTTCTACTTCCCCATGCCCATCGGTCCCGACGAGCCGATCGTCGAATACCAGTACGTGACGCTCGATGTTCTGGCCAACGACATCGATCCCGATACCCAGATCGATCATGGCCAGTCGCTCCAGCTCGTTGATGTCGAAATTACGTCAATCGACGGCCCACCCGGCGTGGCGCTGGGCACCGGCACTGCATCGATCGTCGACAACAAGCTGTTCTTTAATCAAGGAAGCGACTTTGCGGGCCTCGCCGACGGTCAGTCCGCTATCGTCACGATCGCCTACACCATGCGCGACACTGGCGGACATGAAGACACCTCCTACGCCCAGATCACAATCACCGGCGGCGGCGTCTCGGCAACGCCGATCATCGGCACGCCAAACAGCGAAACCATCCCTGGCACACCCGGCGATGACGCCATCCTGGCCGATGCTGGCGACGACACGATCGTCGGCAACGGCGGCAATGATTTCATCGACGGCGGCGAAGGAACCGATACAGCCGTCTTCCCGCGCACGTTCTTCGACGGCAACGGCTACTCCGTACACCTCAATAACAACGGAACGGTCCGCGTCGACGCCGAAGGCACGACCATTGATGACGGCTCGGTCACGCTGACAAACGTCGAGTTCATCGACTTCGGCGGCACCATCTACAATCTCATCACCGGGGATGAAAACGAAAACACGCTCGCGGGAACCTCAGGAAACGATCTGATTCTCGGCGGCGAAGGCGGCGACATCATCGAAGGCGGCGCCGGAGACGACTTAATGAGCGGCGGCGGAGGGGCCGGCGATACGATTTCCTATGCCTCGTCCACAGCGGGAGTCACGGTCAACCTCCACACCGGAGAGGCCAGCGGTGCCGAAGTCGGCAACGACTTCTTCGGCGATTTCGAAAACATTCTCGGCGGATCTGGCAATGACGTGCTGATCGGTAGCCAGGGCGAAGACGAGATCACTGGCGGAGGCGGAAACGACACCATCGATGGGCAAGGAAGCCCATGGGATCTCGCCTTCTACTCCGGCAATCGCGCGGATTACTCGGTCTCCGCCGGCGCCCCCGGCTGGATTGTCATCCAAGACCTCCGCGACGGCAGCCCCGACGGCACCGACACCGTCACAAATGTTGAAGGCTTCCTGTTTAGCGATCAGTGGATCAGCATTGACGACCTGATCGACCTTGGCGGCGAACTCCAAGCGAACGCCGATACGGGTTCGGCTGGCGAGAATGAAACCAAGCTCTTCAATGTTCTGGCCAACGACAGCGCACCGGTTGGCGGGGCACTTACGCTGTCAGGCTATACGGTCACCTCCGTCACGAGTGACAACTTCGCAATCGATGGCCTATCCGTTGACGGCATCTTGAGCATCGTTGCCAATCAAATCGAATTGAACCCGGGCGCCCTGTTTGATCAGTTGACCGGCACCCAGTCGGCCACGATCACTCTCGACTATACTGTAGCCGACGGCCTCGGCGGCTTTGCAACCGCACCGCTCGTCATCACGGTCGATGGCGAAAACGACGCGCCCGTCGCGGGCAACGCATCGGCCTCAGGCGGCGAGGATGATTTCTTCATCCCAATCAACCTGCCGGTCTTCGATGCCGACCACCCGTTTGATCCAGCCACGATCGAAATTGTCAGTCAGACCGGCCCCGGCCTGGCGAGCCCATGGGCCGGCGGCGGCGTCTTCGCCATCGACTTCCAGGCGTCCGGCTTCTTCGACGCTCTCGCCGAAGGTGACGAGGATGTTGTTACGCTGACCTACCGCGTAATCGATGCTGAGGGAGGCATATCAAACGACGCTGAAATCATCATCACGATCTCCGGCGCGAACGACTTGCCGATTGCCGAAGACGACTACGCAACGGCCGTTGCTGGCATAGCATCGACGATCGACGTTCTCGCCAACGATTACGATCCCGACACAAACGACACGCTGACCATCGTTAACGCCTTCTCGCCCAACGCGACGATCGTCATCGAGAGCGGCGTTCTCACCTACACGGCCAACGCCGGCTTCAGCGGCGAGGATATGATCTCGTACACGATCGATGACGGCTCCGGCAGCTTCAACTTCGCCAACGTCTTCGTCACCGTCGAGGGCGGCAACCAGGATCCCATCGCCGTCGCCGACGACGTCACGGTTGGCGAAAACCAACAGATCACGATCGACGTGCTTGCAAACGACTCTGATCCCGATGCCGGCGATGTCCTGACCCTCTTGGGTGCCGGTATTCTGGTTTCGAGTGAAAATCCGGCGGTCAACAATATTGATGCCACCAGCGCCTTCGCGACCGTAGGCAATCAGTATGTCTTTAATCCGGGCACTCTCTTCGACGCGCTCGCCGACGGGCAGACGGCAACCATAACGGTCGATTATCTCGTCACCGATAGCAATGGTGGAACGGCGACCGCGCCTTTGACCATCACTGTCAACGGCGAAAACGACGCTCCCGTCGCCCAGAATGCCGTCGGCTTCGGCACCGAAGATGGCCCGGTCATCGCACAGTTGGCCGTCACCGACGTGGACGATCCATTCAACATGGGCGGCACGGTCGAAATCGTCAGTTCGTCGGGGACGGGCGGTATCTCGGTTCTGCCGACCCCGGGCGGCTACAATCTTGTTTATGATGCCCAAGGCAATCACGACTACCTCGCCGTCGGGGAGTCCGAGGAGGTATCGATCACCTATCGTGTCACGGACACGTTCGGCGGCGTTTCGAATGAAGCCACGGTCTTCCTCGACATCCACGGCCAGAACGACATGCCCGTCGCAAATCCGGATGTGGCCGATGCAATCGCCGGCACGCCGGTCGAAATTGACGTCCTCGCCAACGACACCGACCCCGACACCAACGACGTTCTGACCGTCGTGAACGCCACCGCTGCAAACGGCATGGTCGCGATAGGCGTTGGTGGCGTACTGACATACACGGCTGCACCTGCATTCAGCGGCGCGGACACCATCTTCTACCAGATCGCGGACGGCAATGGTGGCTTCTCCGACGGAACCGTGACCGTCAACGTCACGAGCGACAATGCACCGCCGACCGTGGCCGATGTCTCGCTGACAGTTCTCGAAAATCAGGGCAACAGCACGGGATTGTTGGGCTCGGACGAAAACATTCCGTTGCTGAACTTCAATCTAGTCGCACCTCTGGCCGGCGCACACATCGCGGGTAACGTGATCAATTTCTTCGCCGGTCCGGAATTCGATTATCTGGCAGCAGGCGAAACGGCAGAGATCGTCCTGCAATATACGGCAACCGACATCGAAGGCCTGACCTCGGATCCGGCCAACATCACCATTACGGTTGTCGGCCAGAACGATATGCCGCTGCTCGAGCCGATTGTCATGCCGGTGGTGAACGAGAACACCGCCACCGCGTTCCTCACGCTCCAAGGCACCGATCTCGATACCTCCGACATCCTCACCTATGCCATCGCAGGTGGCGTCGATGCAGCCTTCTTCACGATTGATGCTGCGACAGGCGCGTTGGCCTTCGTGACCCCGCCCGACTTCGAAGCCTTCGCCGACTTCGACGGAGACAATGTCTATATTGTCGACGTCAGCGTCTCCGACGGGATCGACACGTCATCGGCCACTGTCTTTGCACAAGTTGCCGATGTCGCCGGCGTCAACCGTTCGGGAACCTCTGGCGATGATACGCTCGACGGCACCGTGGAAGACGACACGCTGTCAGGCCTCACGGGCAACGATACACTCACCGGCTATGTCGGTAACGATCTTTTGCTCGGCCTTGCCGGCGATGACGTACTCGACGGCGGCGAAGGCGACGACATCCTCGTCGGCGGCTTGGGCATCGATACGATCCTTGGCGGTGCCGGCGACGATGTGATCCGGATCGGCTCGAAAGAAGCGATCGGCGAAACGATCGATGGCGGCGACGGGGACGACACGATTGAAGTGACGGGAGCAGGAGTGCTGTCGCTCACGAACTTCAATGCTGGAGCCAGCAGCATTGAGATCTGGGCCGGAAACGGCGCCGGTATTCTCGGGGGTTCCGAGAACAACGTTTTCAACCTCTCGGGACTTACGGGAGGCCACACCATCGGATTTGTGGATGGCGGCGCTGGAAACGATGACATCACAGGAACGGACGCAAATGACGATCTTCGCGGCGGTTCTGGCGATGACGTGATTTCAGGAGGTCAAGGGCACGATATCATCATCGGCGGCAGCGGCGTTGACACGACGAGCGGCGGGGAAGGCGACGACACATTTGTGATTTCGGGTGCCGATGGTGCATTCGACACCATTGATGGCGGCGATGGCACGGACATCGTCTCAATCACCGGCGGCAACGCGACCCTGTCGATCTTCGACGCTGCAGCGAGCAGCATCGAAGTCTTGTCAGCCAATAATGCCGGCATCTTTGGCACCGTGGGCAACGACCGGATCAATCTGAGCGGCCTGACAACTGTGTCCGGACTTGCTTTCATTGACGGCAGTAGCGGCAACGACGACATCACCGGCACCGTATCAGCCGATGATCTTCGCGGCGGCGCGGGCGACGACATCCTGGTCGGCGGAGATGGCGATGATACGCTGACCGGCAATACCGGCGCAGATTCGATGCAAGGCGGCGAAGGCAACGATCGCTTCATCGTCGCTGGCAGCGATGCCCTTGGAGATACCTTCAGCGGCGGATCCGGCACCGACACAGTTGACGTTGCTGGCTTGTCGGCTCTTTTGCTGACCAGCTTCAACGCGGCGGCCAGCAGCATCGAAGCCTGGGACGGCAATGGAGCTGGCATCAATGGGACAACGGGGGCCGACACTCTCGACTTCTCGGGCCTTTTGACTTCCATAGATATGGGCGTCGTTTCCGGAGGCAGCGGCAACGATATGTTGGTCGGTTCGAACTTCGACGATCATCTGATTGGCGGATCCCAGAACGACACTCTGATTGGCGGCAACGGAAACGATATTCTGGTCGGCGGAGCCGGTGTTGATAATCTGTTCGGCGGCGACGGCGATGATACGATCATCGTCGAGCGGACATTCGACCTGTCCGATACGATCAATGGTGGCGGTGGTATAGGCGACGTTTTGCAGGTGGCCGGAACCCTGAACGTCTCGCTGACCAACTTCGATACCACGACAAACGGCATCGAAATCTGGGACGGCAACGGAGCCGCTCTGCTCGGCAACGGCGGCGCCAACACCTTCAACCTCTCTGGTCTGACAGAAGTAACCGGCTTGAGCTTCATCGACGGCGCTAGCGGTAACGACACGCTCGTCGGCTCGGCATTCGGCGATGATCTGCGGGGCGGTGCCGGCAACGACCAGATCCTTGGCGGCGATGGCGCGGACAGAATGAACGGCGGCACAGGCAACGATGTTCTAACCGGCGGTGCCGGATCGGACATCTTTGAATTCAATGCATCGTGGGGCCGCGATCAAATCCTGGACTTCGATTCCGCCGACCAGCTCTTCTTCACCGGTATCGCCGGCCTTGATGAGTTCGCCGATCTGACCCAGAGCATCGTATCGGGCAATGTTCAGATTGCCTTTGGTACCAATACAATTGCGCTTGTCGGGCACAGCAACTTCCTGACGGCGGACGACTTCTCGTTCACGTAATGAGGTACGCTTTTGGCCCCGACGGGCCTGACCGCTTGCAATTGAATTAGGGAGAGGTTCGTGTTCTTTCGATCCAAGAGTGAGAAGCCAGAAGCGGGAAAGCAATCAACGACTGACGCGGCGGCACTGGGTGCCGCCGCTCCTACTGCGCCGCAGCCTTCGCTTACCAACACAATGCCGTCTATGTCGTCAGCTGCTCCCAATTCTCAACTATCAAGTGGGTCTTCGGCAGGCGTCCAGATGCAGCCGGAGCCCAACCATAAAGCTGGTGCTGCGAAAAAGGATCCAGCGTCGGCCTTTGCTCAAGCCGTGAGCATCTTGATGCGGGCTCCGCAAACCCGAGACATGAAACTGGCTGATCTCGAATGGTTGATTCTTCCAGCTTTGAGGAACCAGCAGATCGCGATCGCTGAAGCCAAACTCAAGGACAACCCCAGCAACGTTCCTGTGGCCATGCTTCTCTGGGCGATGGTGTCGCCAGATGTCGAACGCCGAATGATCGCCGACAAAAATGCAATACCACGCATGGAACCTGGCGATTGGAAGAGCGGCGACATTCCCTGGATCGTTGCGGCGCTTGGACCGGCCGACATCTTAAAAAATGTCGTGGCGCAGTTGGTGTCCGGGCCCCTGGGTGGACGCCGCGTGCGCGGACGCGTTGCCGATGCGACGGGCACAATCCGTGTGCAGGAATTTGGCTAAGGCTGTCCGAGCGCAGCAGAACGATTGCGCTCGATCGAGAGATCATCAAACCTTATTGCACCTGACATAAACCGTTCTGTGGCGCGGCTGTCATCGAGTGCCACACTCAGATATTGGACGCGGCAGTCTTCCTGAGGGACCTCAAAGGTCGCCGAGAAAGGGGTCCAACCCGGTGTTGCGCCGCGCATCACATCCGTCGTTGTCAACGTTGTGCCGCTCAAACACCCTACGCGCCAGACAAGCCCACGCGGTCCAAGAAGCGAGCTGGAGAAATGTCCGGTGAGTTGATATGAGCCTGGCGCCAGCATCAGTGTCTGACGAACAGACGGTTCATACGCGCGGTTCGCCCGGAATTGAATGGCGAGCACACTTTGACCGGGTTTGGTGGGATGGGGTGCAATAGAGGACCGCACTCCTGACCGCGAGGTAATCGTCCAATCGAACGGCCCTCCGTCCGGTGCCTGTTCAAAGCTGCCGTTCTTGACCGGCCTGAGCTTGCCGAGCATCTCAGGTGGCTGGAACTGCAGCCAAGTGTAATAGGCAAGGTCGTGGAATTTCTTTCCGGCAAGGAAGTTTAGGTAGATTGCCAACTCTGCGGTTGTAGGAGGCGCGCCCGCATTTTTCAATTCCAGATACTGAAACAGGGGCGTGCGCGCGTCTGTAATGAGTGCCATCAGGCGAACAAGAAACGTCTTCCGCCACGGTGGATCGGTTGCCAGCAATGCAGTCAGATGCGCGCGATTCTCGGAGCTTTGGGCTAGTTTGGCGAGCTTTGGTGCAACGAAAGGCATGGATGTGGCGCGTGTTCGCAATAGGATGTCGGCATACTTCAGGGCGCCTGCGACATCGCCATCGTTGAGACGCTTCTCGAAAAGCCAATAGGCGGCGTAACTCTCGCGGACCGAAAGGCGCAGCGCCGTCTCCATGAACTGAGCGGTTTGTCCAGTCTGTCCCCGCGCATCTGCAAGACGTGCGATGAGGCTCATGGCATCAGCGTTCAACGGCCGCGACTGGAGCGACCGGATAACGAATTGGCGGATGGGCTCCAATTGTGTGTCGGTCAGCGCGGGTCCTCTGACCGGTTGCTCCTCGCTGATAGATCCAGATTTATTCGCCTCAAAACCGTACGTCAGAGCTTGCTTCGCAAGGCGCGAAATGGAGCCAAGTCTATTATCGAAAACGCCTTCGCCATCGACGACGTCGGGGGGCTCTGAATCTACTGGCCCGGCACTGGTCGACACACCCAACAGTCGCAACAGTTCTGCTTCCGCGTGCACGACGAGGGCGTTTGGCTCACTCGGTTGCAGGAAAAGTGCTGTTTCTGGATCAACAGTCCCGACATATGATGCCAACGTCCTCGTCACCACCAGCCAGAGCAGCAAAGCCCCCGGAACTGTCAAGGCAAGCAACTCCCCTCGTGTGAGCGAAGAGCTAGCCGGCGGCGTGCGCACGTGAGAGTGAGCGTTCATCCCGTTTCATCACGCAAGTGGAGGGCGTTGACCCAGTAAAAACGCTCTCAAATTTTCAAGCATCCGTCGGCGCTTTGAAGGCGAGGGCACCTTATAGGCTCGCAAACTGATCTCATGGTGAAGATCTGGACGCGAGTTTAGGCCAGGGACGTGCACATTCTCCATCAAATTGGCATCGTACTCGCCTCGCCGTGCCTCGTTCGACAGTGTATGCCATGCCTCCATGACGCGATGCGCCAAGGCCTGCCGGGCGCTGCTGACGCCTTTGTCTGGATGAAGCCAAGCCATCAACAACGCCATGTTGCGTCGCATGTCCTGCGTGCTGACTTGGGGTGAGCTTCCCAGATTTCGATACAGATCGGCGTCTGGATGCAACAAGACCTGCTCGATGTAGAAAGCCGCAGCTTGATGCAGTGTTCCAGCCTCCCGTCCCGTAGTGCGAACCATGTCGGCAATGAACGGTTCATCTCCGGCCACAATCCGCAACACGTCTTCAATTCCAGGGGGCAGGGGCTCGGCCCGCGCAGCCTTCACCCGCGAAGGCAGGATCAGCATATCTATTGCTGACTTGATGGCCACATCTGCTGCCATGGTCAGGAAACACCCTTTGTCTCGATCCGTTGCCGCTCGCCGTCGTCTGAGCCGCCATAACGCAACTGGTCATGTCCGTATCCATAACCGTACCCGTATCCATAACCGTATCCATAGCCCGCCGCCTTCGAGCTGAACTTGGACAAGACCGTGCCGATCAGCGGACTCCGTGCCAATTGAAGCCGGCGCAGCGAGTCACGGATGGATGATGAACGCGCGTGCCCGGCAGCAGCGACAAAAATGGTGCCTTCAACTGAGTTAGAAAGAATGGCCGCGTCCGCAAGACCCATCACCGGAGGTCCATCCAGTACGATGAGATCGAAAACCTCGAGCCCAACTGTCAGAAGAGAGACCATCCGCGGCGAAGCCAGAAGATCCGCCGCATTCGGCGGGAGCGGACCCGATGACATAAACGCAAGGTTCGCGGAGTCAGTCTGCTGGAAGGCCTCTGGGGGCGAGCACCCCCCGGTCAGGTAGTTACTCAGCCCAATCGAATTTGAAAGCTGAAGCTTCGTATGCAGCGACGCCTTGCGAAGATCGGCGTCGATCAGCAGAACACGCAGCCCCATCGTGGAAAAATGCCGCGCGATCGCCAAAGAGGTCAGCGACTTGCCTTCTCCTGGTCCCGAACTTGAAATCAAGAGCGTTTTTGGCAACCCATGTTCAGTGGCGAACTGGAGCGACGTGCAAAGCGTTCGATAGGCCTCGCAAAGGCCTGATCGAAGATCATTCAACTCAGTTTCCGCGCGCGCTGGCGCTTCAATCAGTGGAATAACACCGAGTGTCGGCAGCCCGCTGATCTGCTCGAGATCTGCAGGCGCTCTGATTGTGTCGTCGATCATCTCGACGACATAAGCCGCAACGAGCCCGGCGATGAGGCCACCGGCAAATGCAAAGATCAAAGCTCGCGAAAGCTTCGGCGACGATGGGCTGAGAGGCTTTTCAGCCCTCTCAATGATGAAAATGTTGTTGGCTCGTACCCCACCCGCGACGTCGACTTCCTTATAGCGTTGCAACAATCCGTTATAGATATCGCGGTTGGAGTCTACCTCGCGTTTTAAGATGTTGTACTGAACGGAGCGTTTCTGAAGATCGATGACTTCAGTCTTGAGCGCGCTGATGCGCGCTTTCATCTCATTTTCCTGAGCCAGAGCCGACTCGTACGCGCCCTTGAGCGAGTTCTTTATGACCTCCACTTCGTCCTTCATTTGCCGGTCAATTTCTTTGATGCGATTAGAGATCTGCACCATGTCCGGATAGTCAGGCTTGAAGGTCTGCAGCTTTTCTTTGAAGTCGGTTTCGAGGGCGTTCCGCTTGACGCGCAGCCCGTCAATAACGCCGTTGGTGAGAATCTGCGGCAAGGAGAAGCCGTCGGCTTTTTCAACCTGCCGCCAAAGGTTCTCGTTCTTTATGCGCTCTGTGATGAGATTGCCGAGCGTTGCGTTGGCCGCCGCCAGATTGCTTTCGGCAATAGATGTCTTGTCTGCGGCCTCAACTAATTGCTCTTTCTGAGCGAACTCGAGCAGCGCCTGTTCACTTGTCTTCAGTTTCTGCTTGAGTTGCGAGATCTGCTCATCAAGGAATGTCTTGGCGTACGAATTGGCTTCAAAGCGGCGGTCGATCGTGGCCGCGATGAACGCTTCGACATGCGCATTGGCAATGCTCTGTGCCCGCTCTGGACTGGGATCGCTGTAGTGCACATCAACCAATCGGGATCCGCGGATGGGAGCGACAGTGAGGCGGCTCTGCAAGCCCGCGACGTCCGACCGGCTCGTTCCAGCTTTCGTCGCCGCTGGCTGGGAATCGCGGTTTAACAGCCCGTAGATGAAACTTTTGGCGGTCTCGACGACACCTCTGGCTTGCGGTGGCTCCGCTCCCATGCTCTGGGCGTTGTCGGCCGGCGCGGTGTCGATGTTCAACGCTGCAAGTGTCCGCTCAGCCACCGAACGGCTCTGTAACAACATGACCTGTGTCATGTTGAAGTCCGCCCCCTCAGAATTGCCCTCCATCACATCCCCCTTATCGAGGATCTGCGGGGAGTCGCGGTCGATTTGAATGCGAGCCGTGGCTGTGTAAAGCGGCTGCTGCAAAAGCGTGTAGAGAACAGCACCGAGAAGAAAGGCGCCGATGATGGAAGCGATCAGCCCCCGGCGCTTATAGAATATCCGCCAATATTCCAGGAGGTCGAAAGCGAAATTGGAGTCCGCTTCATTGCCGTTCGGTGCAGGAACATAGGTCGGTTGATGGCCACAGCCCGCCCTCCTCAAGGCTTGGGGGCTTCGCTGCGCCAGTTGGGTTCCTGAAGTGTTCGACAACTCGCCCGATGACAATGTCGTATTCCCGTTGGTGCTGCGACTGAATGCGAAGCCCGCCTCTAGAGGCCCATAAAGAGACCCGCCGAGGGCAAGACGCGCAGGACATTGTTGAAGGTAGTCTTGATCATCGACTGTCCGGCAATAATCGTGTCGCCGGGCTGCAAGTCGGGGTCTTCCGCTTTGCCGTCGCGAATTTCTGACACGTCAAATCTGGCTGCTGATTTCTTACCGTCTGTTACGCGGAAGACGACAACCGTCGAATCCGAATCCTTGTCGAGCCCATCGGCCATCGCGATCGCCTGCAACAAAGACACCGAGTTCCGATAAGGAAACACGCCGGGCTTCTTGACGGATCCATCGATCGTGATGCGCTGACTGTTGAATTCTTTCACAAAAACGCTGACCTGTGGAGATTGCAGATATTTCGCGCCAAGCTTGCGTGTCAGGTCCCGTTCTACATCCTGCGCGGTCCGGCCAGCCGCAGGTAGCTCACCAACAAGCGGCAGGTTGATCGAACCGCTGTCGGCGACTTGGACGCTTTTGGTCAATTCAGGAACCTTAAAGACGGTCACTTCGAGCACATCGTAAGGACCGATCTTGTACCCACCAGTTTTGGGCGCCGATGGAGCCGTAGCCGCAGCGGTCGAAACGCGCGGAACGGCCGGCGTAGGCGCCGTGGCTTTGCTGCCGCTGGCCGCTGAAACAGTATCGCCACCCAAAGCAGTGGCGCTAGACGTATCGGTCAGAGTGTTCGGTCCAATCGCCGCCTCATCGGTCAAAGAGGCTCCGCAGCCGGCGACCAATGCCGCCAGAAGGATGGCGCTGGCCTGCCTTAGCGTGCCCGTCACGGTCCGCCCGACTGTGTGCATCACTTGCCTGTTCCCGCAATGGAGGTGAAATGACATGTGGTTCGCAATTTTGAATGACCCCCAGCGGTCGTGTGTAAACGAGTTGCTGCGCTTCTGCATGCCCAACCAAGCGGGCGGCCAGATCCCGCCCGCGCCCGAGTTCGGGCAGCCGGTTCCGAGGATCATGGGCGTCAGTGGCTAGAATATGAACCGCGCCATCGCCCAACAGCCGTTCGGCCCAGTACTTTGCATCCCTTCCGAACTTACCGGTAAGCGAACCGGCCGTCACCTGCATCCAGACACCTTGGCCGACAAGGCGCAAGATGAGTGCATAGTTGTCACGAATCCAAGACAGCCGTTCCGGGTGGGTCAGGATCGGAACATACCCAGCGAGCGTAAGGGAGAAAAACGTTTCCTCCATCCGCCCAGGCAGCACATGGTGTGGTGGTTCGACAAGGACGTAGCGTGTGTCTGCCAGGGTCAGTAGGTGCCCACGGCGGATACCGTCAACAAAATCGGGTACGATGTGGTTGTCCGCACCCGCCAAAACTTCTAGCGGAATGCCCTCAGCTTGCAGGACCGTCCTGAGATCGGCAACGGCGGCGCGGATCTGGGGTCCGGTGTTCTGGTAGAGGCCAGGCAAAATATGAGGAGTACAGGCAACCAAAATCACCCCATCGTCAACAAATTGACGTGCCATCGCGATGGCGGCAGGGAGATCCCGGGCTCCGTCATCGATCCCCGGCAGCAAATGGCAGTGCAGATCAATCATCGCCGTCATAGCGTGGGCCAGAAAAAAGTAAGCTTTCGATGTCCGGTGAAAAAGCAAACGGAAAGTAACAAACGGGAACCTCACCAGCTAAGTATAGTAGAACGCTCCCTGCAATTACAGGTAGCGAAAAGTCAGACCTGAAGTTGCAGCAAGGCCTTGTGATCGTGTGTTAAATATCACCTAGTGGACCAGAAGATGGCACTAGGACTTCGACGTCCACATCCATTAAACATTGCGGCAAGAAGAATCAGTCTACACCTTGTTCGGGCCGGAGTGCTGCAGGATCAACATGTGGCTTAATCGGCACACGGAAGAGTGTTTAGCTGGTTCTCATTCGCGGTTTATCTTTCACTGAACACATTCAGCGGCTAACGTCCGACCATTGCGTTTGTACGGTCAGATGTTCGCGCTGCGAGTGTGTGTTGAAGGAGTGATATATGTTGTTTCGTGTCCGCAATTTCAAAATCGCGGCCGTTTTTTTGATGGCAAGTGCGCCGGCGATTGCGGCCACCGTCACGCCTAGCGGACAAGTGTTTATCGATCGCGGGCAAGGCTATCAGCAAATTTCGGGTCCTACAGAAGCAAAATCCGGCGATGTCGTGATGGCGATGGCCGGCGGTAACGCGACGATCACATATGAGAACGGCTGTCAGCAGGCTGTCGATGTCGGCGCGGTTGGTATCGTTTCTGAAGTTCCTCCCTGCCTGACAGACGCTCCGGTTTCGACGGGCATCGATTACACTCTCGTCATCGGCGGTGTGGCGGTCGCGGGCGGCGTAGCTGCGGCGATTGCTCTGAGCGGCGGCGACGACAAATGCGCCAGCGGCTGCTAAATACAGGCACCGCAATCTGCCATTGAGGCAGCTGGAGCTCGCGTCGCGTGAACCGTGCTGCAGAGCAACACCGCCCCCTTTTCTGGTTATCTTCAGCTACGTTGGTCGCGGCCATCGTATTTGGCGGTGGAACACGTGCTGGCTATTTTGGTGATACAGTTGTCCAAATCATCGCAATCCCAACGCTCCTACTAGCAGTCGCGCTCACGTGGCGCGAACGCGAGGCTCACGGTTGGATACTGGGCTGGGCGGCCGCGCTGTTGCTCCTGTTTGCCCTTCACCTCGTGCCTCTACCGCAAACGATCTGGATGCGGCTACCTCTGTGCGGCATGACAACGTCCGTTTATGAGCAGATCGGCAAGGCTGCCGCATGGCGGCCACTTAGTGTGTCGCCTCATGACACGTGGATAGCACTGCTGTCATTCTTGCCGCCCGCTGCGGTGTTTTTTGCTGTGCTCCACCTGAACGACAACCAGAAGACCCAGCTTCTAAAAATTGTACTTGGGCTTGTCGTCATCTCGTGCGCGATGGGGCTTTGGCAGGTCGCCGCATTGTCCGGCTACGCAACACAAGCGGAAAAGCCAATATCGACTGATCCCACTGGCTTTTTTCGAAACCGAAATCATTTTTCTGCCCTGCTGTACTGCTCCCTCCTCATTGCCGCCGCTCTAATGATCGACCGTTGGCGAGAAGCGATTCCGAGGGGCAAGTTGACCCGCAGTGCATCGGCATTCGCCATGCCGGCGATGTCGCTTATGTTGATCATTATGAGCTTGGCCTTGATCGTTTTATCACGGTCCAGGGCCGGAATGGTGATCGCTATTGCAGCTCTGATCGGTGCCATACTGATTGCGAAACTCCCCGATCCCCGCAAGCTTCGTCAGGGCGCATTGCGATGGTTCATCCTCGCCAGCGCATTGATATTCATAGTAGTTTCTCAGTATGCCTTTTCTCGCATCCTGCTCCGCTTCGGCGAAGACCCCCTCCAGGACGGACGTGCGACGATCGTTGAAACGGCTTGGCCCGTCGCATGGTCGCTCATGCCTTTCGGATCCGGATTTGGAACATTTGTTCCCGTCTATAAAGCCTTTGAGCAACCGTCTGCTGCTCTGATGGGCGTCTACGTCAACCGCGCGCATAATGAGTTTCTTGAGCTTTGGATGGAGGCGGGAATTCCGGGCCTGGTTATCTTAGGTTTCGCACTCGTCTGGCTCGTCCGGCGAATATTCGATCTCGTCGTGTCTAGCCTTGAGCAATGGCAACCAGGCGGCCGCCAACTCTCTGCCGCGGCAGCGATTCTGGTGATACTGTTGTTGGCTCACTCCGCCGTCGATTATCCACTGCGGACCACTTCGTTGGCTTGCATTTTTGCTCTCAGCTGCGGAATCCTGGCGCGTCCGATTGGACGGGGTGTGGCTTCCTCAGAAATGCCGGCCGTGGAGGTCTCAAGGCCAGAGGTTGGTTCCCAGGATGCGGAAGCAGAGGTCGCAAAATTTCGTCCGTTCCAGATCGCGGCGGCAGTTGTTCCAGACAACTGGGCGCCCCCGAACAAGCCTGAGCCAGGGAAGCCTCCGGCAACAGAGAAGGCGGCGGGACGAACACTCGTGTCGGTCGATAAAGCCGATTGGCATCGAGGGGAGCAGCAATCCAGACAGACAGGGCCCGAGGTCGGAGGCTTTGAAGGTTGGCCGGACGTGTGGCGCAAACGCACAACGAGACCGTCGGAAGATTAGTCAATTTCCACAGTGCAGTAGCATCCCCCTTGTGGAAGGACTACACGATAATGAGCATTGCCAAGGAAGCGCGAGGATCGGAGCTAATATTTTGCGAACGAAGGTGTTTCAATGAAGAGTTTTAAGTTTTTGATTTTGGATGTGCTGCTTGTCGTCGCTGGAACGTTGTTCGCACAGGCACTTCGCGACAACTTCGAAATCGTGCCTTTAAATATTGTCGGCGTCGTTCCGTATCTTCTGGCATCCATCCTGAGCGCCATCGCCGTTGTGCTCGGATTTCGCCTCAACCGCACTGTCTGGCGCTTCAGTACCATGCGGGACTATCTGATAATTGCTGCAGCAGCGGCGACGATCGTGGTCACCGCGGTTTTGTTGACCTTCAGCTACAACCGGCTTGAAGGATTGGCGCGGTCCATTCCATTTCTTCAATTTCTCACCATCCTTGTCATGATGGTTGGAGCGCGCGTTTACTCGCGGATCCACTATTCGTCACGCCGGGGCGTTGCCAAGCAATTTACTGCCGCTGACGGGCAGGCTCTCGAAACAGAATCGACGATCATCGTCGGACTCAATCGCCTGACAGAACTTTACCTCCAAGCGGCTCACGAATTCGGACGCGGCAAGCCACGCATTGCTGGATTGATAGGTCGCACCGGCAGCCACACGGGCCGCCTCATGCACCGCTATCCCGTTTTGGGTGAGACGGACCAACTGCCTGCGATCATCCAGCAACTTAGGTTGCACGGTGTTGTCGTCACCCGCATCGTCGTAACGCTGCCTCCAAATACGTTAAGCTCCGCCATACGCGGCGTGCTTCGTGATCTCGAATCAACAACGGATATCGAGGTGAATTATCTCACCATGAGCTTGGGTCTGGAGACCGGGTGTGATGACGGCGCCAGCAGTGTGACTGATCCTGAAAGCGACACCAATGTGCTCCAATTACAGGTCACGTCCGTCGAACGGGTCACTCTCTCCGCGCGATCATATTGGCCAATGAAGCGCTTTGTGGACGTGACCGGTTCGATCATCTTGTTGGTTCTGTTGGCGCCCGCGATCGTCGTCACAGCATTGCTTGTGGCGATAGATATTGGCCGGCCGGTTTTGTTCTGGCAGCAGCGGCCTGGACTGGGAGGCCGCGCCTTTCGCATCTACAAGTTTCGGACCATGCGTCCTGCTTTCGATACAGATGGGAGGGCACTGCCAGACAACGAACGCGCCTCCCGGCTGGGATCGTTTCTGCGCCGGTGCCGGCTGGATGAATTGCCGCAACTTTTCAATATCCTCGTTGGAGAAATGTCCTTTATCGGGCCGCGCCCTCTGTTGCCGGTCGATCAGCCAATGGGCGCGTCCGGCCGCCTGTTGGTTCGGCCGGGATTGACCGGTTGGGCGCAGGTCAAGGGCGGCCGCACGTTATCGCCCGCTGACAAGGTCGCGCTTGATATTTGGTATGTGCGCAACGCGAGTCTGGCGGTGGACGCGGAGATCGTTTGGCGCACCATCCTGATGGTTCTGGGCGGTGATCGCGAAGATGCCGATGCCGTCCGGCAGGCATGGGCCGATATCGCGCAGCGTGCACCGTGCAAACGTGTTGATACCGTCGTGACTGCTGACCGCAATGACGCGCAGGCTGCGGCGGCGCCGGTTGATTGTCGGACGTCCCTGGCGTCCTAACCCGTGAGGACGGGACGAGACCGCAGCCGATGCAGCGGTCGTAGAATAGGCAGCGTTGCACTTGGGGACGCGAGTCACCCGAAGTGCGGTAGCGTGGATGCAGTTCCGTGAGCCGGATTTCAGAAGCGTGACGACGTCAATCAGAACCGGCGCAGTTAGCCCGCGCCCCTGCATTGCGATGTCAGCGAATACCTCTTGGAACATCGTGAACTTCCGGTCCGGTCTGATCCGGCGGCTCATGACTGAAGGGTACGATGTATCGGTGCTTGCTCCGGCCGACGCGCACAGTGAATCGTTGCTCACGATGGGATGTCGCTACGTTCCTATTTCGATGGACAACAAGGGTGCCAATCCGTTGCGCGATCTCGGCTTGATGCGCCGTTACCATGGGGCACTCAGCCGGATCCGTCCGATCGCCTATCTTGGCTACACGATCAAGCCCAACGTCTACGGCTCGCTTGCGGCCCAGGCGCTCGGCATCCCGGCAATCAACAACGTCTCCGGTCTCGGCACCGCCTTCATACGAAATACGTGGCTAACACCCGTCGTCAAACAACTCTACCGAACCGCGTTCCGCCGCTCAGGCATGGTGTTCTTCCAGAATGGAGACGACCGAAGCCTTTTCATCCAACATAAGTTAGTTGTGCCGGAGCGCACGGCCGTGCTGCCCGGTTCCGGGATCGATCTCACCCGGTTCAATCCATCCCCGACGGCACCCCGGCCTCCGGGCGCCCGCCACTTTCTTCTGATTGCTCGCCTGCTCTGGGATAAGGGCATCGGCGAATATGTCGAGGCGGCCCGCCATGCGCGCGCCCGCTATCCCGGCTGCCGTTTTCAAATTCTCGGGTTTCTCGACGTGGAAAATCGAACGGCCGTCAGCCGGGCCGACGTCGAGGGCTGGGTCCGCGAAGGGACGATCGACTACCTCGGCTCCACAGACGACGTCCGCCCCTTTATCGAGTCGGCCGATTGCATCGTCCTACCGTCGTATCGAGAGGGCACGGCTCGGACGCTTCTCGAAGCCGCGGCCATGGGCAAGCCGCTGATCGCAACAGATGTTCCAGGCTGCAACAACGTTGTGGCCCATGGTGAGAATGGCTATCTCGCGCAAGTGCGCAGCGCGGCCGATCTCGCCCAGCAGATCGAGACCTTTGCAATGCTGCCCTCAGATCGTGTCGCGGCGCTGGGCGAACGGAGTCGCGCCAAAGTCGAGAGGGAATTCGATGAGCGCATCGTCATCGATCGCTACGTCGAAATCTTAGCTGCCTTGCGGGCGGAATCGAAAGGCACGGCGATAAACGCATGAACCTCGACAACGAAAAAATTGCCGTTATCGGTTTGGGCTACGTTGGTCTGCCACTCGCTGTGGAGTTTGGCAAAGTCCGGCCGGTGATCGGCTTCGACATAAGTCGTGAGCGCGTGTCTGCCCTGCGCGCAGGCGCTGACACAACACGCGAGGTCGAGCCCGAAGAATTGCGATCAGCCCGTCATCTCACTTTCACGAGTGACATCGAAGATGTGCGGGCGTGCAGCGTGTTTATCGTTGCGGTGCCCACCCCCATCGACGCGGCGAACCGGCCCGATCTCAGCCTGCTGGAGAAGGCCGCCGCCACTGTCGGTCAGGTCATCCGCAAGGGTGGTGTCGCGATATTCGAGTCGACGGTCTATCCCGGCTGCACGCGGGATGTCTGCGTGCCCATCATTGAGCGGCTCTCTGGACTGAAATATAACGAGGACTTCTTCGCCGGATACAGCCCCGAACGGATTAATCCCGGCGACAAAGAGCATCGCCTGCCGACAATCAAAAAGGTCACCAGTGGGTCCACGCCCGATGCCGCAGCCGCGATCGATGCTCTCTACGCTCAAATCATCACGGCAGGGACCCACAAAGCGGCATCCATCGAAGTTGCCGAAGCCGCAAAGGTAATTGAGAACACACAGCGCGACCTCAACATTGCGCTCATGAATGAACTTGCCATCATTTTCCACAAACTCGGTCTCGACACCAAAGAAGTCCTCGCTGCCGCCGGGACAAAATGGAACTTCCTGCCGTTTACACCAGGGCTCGTGGGCGGGCACTGCATCGGCGTCGACCCCTACTATCTGACGCATCGCGCCCAAGAGATCGGCTATCATCCTGAAGTGATCCTGGCCGGCCGCCGGATCAACGATGGCATGGGCTCGCATGTCGCGGAGCGGGTCGTGCGCTTGATGATGCGCCGCGGCTTCCCCGTCGTCGGCAGCCGCATTTTGGTTCTCGGGCTCACCTTCAAGGAAAACTGCCCGGACCTGCGCAACTCGAAAGTCGTCGACATCATAGAAACCCTGCAGGAATACAACGCAACGATCGAGGTCTTCGATCCCTGGATTGATATCGAAGAAGCCCGCCACGAGTTCGGAATCGAAGCAGAAAAAACCGAACCGCCAGCAGGGCGCTACGACGCCGTCATTCTGGCCGTCGGCCACCGCGAATTCGCCGCCCAAGGTGTCGAAAAGCTCCGCGCCTACGGCCGCCCGGGCGCTGTTCTCTTCGACGTAAAAGGCATCTTTCCAAAAACCGACAGCGACGGCCGGCTCTAATCATGAAAATTCTCGTCACCGGCACCGCCGGGTTCATCGGATATCACGTCGCCAAGCGCCTCATCGCGCGGGGCGATGAGGTTGTCGGCTTTGATGTCGTCAATGACTACTACGATCCACAACTCAAGGAGCGCCGTTTGACGCTGCTGGACGAAGCAGCCCGCGGATCAAACGCAAAAGGCGCCTTCCGGTTTGTCCGTGCGAATTTGGCCGACAAAGTTGCAGTCGACCGAACATTCGCCGATCATTCTTTCGATCGCGTCATCCATCTTGCAGCTCAAGCCGGCGTGCGTCACAGCCTTGAGCAACCGCACGACTACGTGGAATCCAACATCACCGGCTTTTTGAATATCATCGAAGCCTGCCGCTACGCGGGGACACCGCATCTGACGTACGCATCAACCTCAAGCGTTTACGGCGCCAACACGAAGATGCCCTTCTCCGAGCACGTGGGTGTCGATCATCCCCTGCAGTTCTACGCCGCCACCAAGCGCGCCAACGAACTCATGGCCCACGCCTATAGCCACCTCTTTCGCCTCCCGACCACGGGTCTGCGCTTTTTCACCGTCTACGGTCCCTGGGGCCGCCCCGACATGGCGCTCTTCCTGTTCACTAAAAATATTCTGGCCGGCGAGCCGATAAAAGTCTTCAACCACGGCAACCACACGCGCGACTTCACCTACGTCGAGGATATCGCCGAAGGCGTCATACGCTCGTCCGACCAGATTGCTGAGCCCAATCCCGATTGGTCGAGCGACAGACCCGATCCAGCCACATCCAACGCGCCGTTCCGCATCTTCAACATCGGCAACAATTCGCCGGTAAAACTCAACGAATACATCGAAGCCGTCGAAGAGGCGGTTGGAAAGAAGGCGATCAAGGAACTATTGCCGCTTCAGCCGGGCGATGTGCCCGACACCTATGCTGACGTCTCCGAACTCGTTGCAGCCGTTGGCTACAAGCCAGCGACCCCCGTCCGCGAAGGTGTCCGCAACTTCGTCAATTGGTACCGCAGCTATTATGGCGTCTGACCCGAGGCCCCGCGGTTCGGCAATGCTAGCCTCATCCGTCTCCTCAGTTGGTCGCCGAGCCGTTTTGCTGAACGACACGACGTTTGATCACCACCATGGTTGCACGCTGGTTGCGCAAACCATCGCCACACTTGCCACCGCCAATGGGATCGACATTTTTGCCCGCTCTCCCGTCCATCACGATTGGCGAACCGATCGGGCGTTGCAGGCCGCCATGGAAAGTGCCGATCTGATCATCGTCAACGGAGAGGGCACGATCCATAATGATCGTCCGGCGGGATTGGCACTTGTCGATGCGGGGCCATGGAGCAAGCAGCGCCGCATTCCGGCGGCACTGATCAATATGACGTGGGAGGCAAATTCGGCCGCCGCTGTCGAAAGGCTGAAGCAGTTTTCGTTCGTCTCCGTTCGCGAGCAGGCAAGTCGGAGGGAACTGGCCAGTCTCGGGTTCGATCCCTGGATCGCGCCAGATCTCGCACTCTATTCGGTCGGCACCACTGGCCAACCGCGCTCTGGTGTGGGTGTGACGGATAGCGTCCTGCCGAGTGTCTCCGCATCGCTTGAAGTCTTGCGGCGCCAGTTTGGCGGACATCACATCAGTATCTTGCACAGCCGGACCGGCATTCTGGAGAGGGCGCGTTCGGCGCGAAAATTCGGCGCGGTCGCGACATCGCCAACAACGCTCTGGCGCGCAGCAGGAGCCAGCATTCAAGAGTTCCTCAGCGAAACAAGAAACGCCAGCGAATTCGCCCGTCGCGTGGCCCGCTGCCGTTTGCTCGTCACAGGGCGCTTTCACGCCGTGGTTGTGGCGCTAGCCACACGAACGCCCGTCCTCGCAGTTGCCTCAAACACGCATAAGATCCAAGCGACGCTCCGCGATGCGGGCTTGGAGGCGTTTCGCATTGCGAACCCAGAAAATATCGACGCTGACTTGATCGAACAGGCCGCAAACTGGACCGGCGACGAACTTGAAAACTTGAACGCCTACATCAGCGAAGGCCGCCGAAAGATCGAGATAATGTTTGCCACCTTAGCCGGCCTCAAGTAGCGGGCGCAATGCCGTCTCAGGCACAGCAGAATTGGTGGCTTGCAATCTCGCGAACGGCAGCGGGGGCATGGAGCGTTGACGTCTCCCGCCTCCAGCCGCACGGCCTTGGCGAAATCCGCTACAGGGTCGATGAAATCGAAACCACGGTGACGGAAACGGTGACCGATGCGACAGCGAGCGTCGCGGATCTCATTTGGCGGCACGAACTGGCCGCCTACGCGTATCAGCAGCGCAGTCACGCAATTGGAATTGCGCGGCAAGTGGTCCGCGCGGCATCAGAGGCACGAATCCAAACATCCTTCGCCGTATCACTTGCCTCAAAAGCTGAGGCTGTGGCTGTGGCTTTCGCCGTGCGAGCGCTGCTCGGCCGCAGCGCGCCCGTGCGCGGCTATCGCGTCCAGATTTTTCGGCAGAAATTGGTGTGGGCACTTGCGGCGATCACAGCATGGCCCGCCCTTTTGATTTCGGTTCTGCGCTTCGGAGGGTCGTCACCGGCGAGCCTACAACCAGCCTCCACCATACATGCCGTGCACGGCGAATGGGAAACGCGCACGCGCCATCTTCTGCCTCCGCGCTATGATCCAGGGCCTAGACCTCAATATCTTATCATTGGTCGTCCCCGCCAGCGCCTCAAGGCTATAGCGGCGACCCTAGTCCACCATACAGACATGCAATCGGCGGTATTCGTGCGCGCTCTGGATTTGCGCGCCGCCGTTCACGCTATCTTTCCGGGGTTTAGGAAAATAGCGTCGGGTTTTCACGACGCAGCCGCCAGTCCGATTCAAACCGGCTGGAGAGATAGTCTCGCGGTTGCATTCCGCATGACGCAGGGTGCTGCACATCGTCATTGGTGGAAACGGCGACGGCATGCGCCATCAACTGTCGTATTCGGCCATACCGGAAATGCCGACACCAGCCAGCTCGAATGTGAAATGCAGTCCGGCGGTACACGAACGATCCACGTCGTCCACGGAGTCAATCACGGCTGGCCGTTCGCAGGGATATCCGACCTTGGCGTCTTTCAGTCCAAACACGACGCCGAATTGGCTCGGTCGATCGGCTCCTATGGGCGGACGGACTTCATCGCATCGCCGTGTCCGGCCTTCGAGCCAGGCGGGCGCGGCTGGCTCATCCTTACATCCTACACTCACCCGATGGGCCGCCTTTACGCGACGGATGGCGTCCAGCCCGATATCAAGGCCCTGGAGCTGGTTGCGGCGGCGGCACGATCAGCAGCTATCGAACCGGCCAGCGTTGTGTGGCGGCCGCACCCAGCGATCGAAAAAGTTGCCCAGAGTAATCGCGAGTATTTGGAAGCAGCAGCCGCACGGCATGGATTTACGCGATGGCCGGATGGCCAGCCGCTTGCCGCGATGAAATCGTTCAAAACCATCGTGACGACGCCGTCTACCGTCCTGCTTGACGCGCTCCATCTCGGCAAATGCCCCATCCTCGTCGTCACCGCCCCCCTCCAGAACGATCTCATCTACGCCGCCTATCCCCTGCGAGCGCACACGGCGGAGGAGCTGGTTCACCGAGCCGATGCCGCGCGCGCGCCGGACGCGCTAACGCTACTATGGAGCAACCTCGGACCGTCTCAACCCATGACCACCGACGATCCCATCAAATTTACGTCGGCTGCCGTTTGAACGAGCCAGATCTGATGCGATGTCCGGTTTAGCGCTGATCACATCCCAATGTGGAGCTGCCAGTCCTGCAATTGCAGCGCGTTTCTGTAAGGCAAGTGAGCCGCGGCTGAATTTCCGAACATTAGCCAAACGACTGTCTGGAATACCATGAGCGTCGCTAATACGAGCCGAATGACGGGCCTCGATTTTGCAGTGACGAGCGACGGAATCGCTGACCAAACCCAAATAGACATAGCGAACCAATAAATAGTAATGCGACCGGCGGCCACGGACGCTACGAATGCTAACGGAAACGTAGCAATGGCTGCTATCGCAATCTGTCGGAGTATAGGGGTCGGAAAGAGTAAATCCCGGTATCTCGGGGCAAGAAAGTAAAGCGCCGCCGGAATAGCATTTAGGGACACATGAAAAAGTGCACCGCTGGACTGCGTCAGTTCAGTTTGCCCGCGTCCATAGACGTCATCATAGTACTCGCTGCGACCGGTGGTCTGCAAAATGTAAACGGCAAGCGTAGCAAAGAGAGTCAAAGCAATTAACTTGATCCACGGTTTGACTTTCATTTCAAGGCCAACAAAGCCAAGAAAAAGTATCGCACTAAGGTGAAATGAGCTGGCGACTAGAATCCAAAAAACCCGCTGGACAACAGACGAGTTTTGCCATGCACTAATCAGCCACATGAGTACGCCTGCTGCAACTGCTTGCCTGTTCGCACTCATGCCAACCACAATAACATAGTACGGAAGCGCCGCGAGCAGTGCCAGCCACGGTTCCGGTGTCCTTTGAGCAAACTTGAAAAGTCCGAGCGCGAAGATCACTGTGCACACGAGGTTGACAGCGTACATGCCATAGCCACTGCGATCCCCAAGAAGCAGTGCTACGGCGTACAATGGCTCAGCGACCCGAAACAACTGCTCCCATGTTTGCGCGTTAGCGGCCTTTTCAATCATGCGCAGGTAGTTGTTCCAGTCCATGCCGACCTTGTGGCGCAATCCAACGAAGATCGTGATGAGTATAAAGAACAGGATCCACATCAGTTTGTCGGGACGCCGGGAGCCGCCTGTGATAGCTGCAACTGCGACGAGCGAAGCCACCAAAACGTAGGGCCACATGGCGATCCTCAAGCAATCCGTATTTCAAGAACGGCCAACAGCCGGTCTCGATCGTTGGTTGTCATCCGTTCTCGGCTTACGCAATCGCCGGTCAGCGGACAAGAATGAAGTCATTAAAGGCGCGAAATGAACTGGCGCAGCGTTCTGGCAGTCACGCTCCTGCCCCTGCCGAGCTTCTTGAAGGTGTTTTTCTACCGTCACGTCGCAAGGTACCGGATCGGGCGAAACGTGCGCATCGGGTTCAGCATCCTAAGCGCGGAACGGTGCGAGATCGGTGAGGGGACGACGATCGGACACCTGAATGTGCTGATGCGAACGAAGCATCTTGCGATGGGCAAGTACGTCCAAGTGGGCCACTTCAATCTGATTCTGGGCGGAGCCGAGATTGCACTTGGCGACGGTGTCGTGATCGCTCGCTCCAATGAAATTAATTCGATCCTGAACCCATTGACCTCCAACCCAACAGATCCGCGACTAATAGTGGGTTCGAAGGCGGTGATAACAGCCAGCCACAAGATCGACTTTTGTGATCGCGTCGAAATTGGTGAGTCGGCGGTTTTAGCCGGGCGAAACTCCAACATTTGGACACACAACCGGCAGCAGACGCGCCCAGTCCGCATCGGCCGCAACTGCTACATCGGGGCCAATGTCCAATTCGCGCCTGGCGCGTCTATCGGGAACTATTGCGTCGTGGCACTCGGTTCTGTCGTGACCAAACCTGTCCTCGGCGACAGGGTGCTGATCGCCGGCATGCCGGCGAAGATCATAAAGCCACTCGATGAAGACAGCCAAGTCTTTGTCACCTATCCGACGCGACCTGACTTGGATGGCAGCCCATCGGATATGATCGATGGCTGATCCAATGCGGCTACTTTTTGTAATCAAAGGACTCGTTGTGCCGGGTGGAGGCGCCGAGCGGGTTTTCGTCGATATCGTCAACGGGCTCAGGGCGCGTGAGCACCAAGTGACAATTGCAACATTCGACGAGCCCGGGCAGGATTTCTTCTATGGAATTCACCCGGGAATTCCAAGGTTGCTGATGGGTGCAAGCAGGCCTGGCCTGCCGACGCCGCGCGCCGGTTTAATTCGAGTAGCGCGTTCGGTGAGATCGCTCGCCAGAACACTGCAACCAGACGCAGTCGTAGCGTTCATGCACTCGACATACGTGCCAGTCGCTTTCGGCCTTGCTGGCACGAGCGTTCCGCTCATTGTCAGCGAGCACACCTCCGCCGCCCACTTCGTCGGTCGCCCCGTCCAGCGCACACTCGCCCGGTGGGCGCAGCGGATGGCCTTTGCGAAAACAGTGGTCTCATCACAAATTTTCGCGGAACATCCGTCTCCATCCCGCGCCAATCTCCATGTGATTCCTAACCCCGTGGACCTATCCGCATTTGCCACTGCACGCACACAAACCTCATCCGCCAATGTGATTCTCTGCGTTGGCGGCCTGCGGCCAGAGAAAGACCAACGGACGTTGATTTCTGCCTTCGATCTCGTGGCTCATGACTTTCCAGACTGGCGGCTGCGCCTTGTTGGTGATGGCAGTGAGCGGTCGGCAATTGAGGCACGGATCGCAGCTTCCCCCTTCCGTGCGCGCATTGAGTTACCGGGGGTCCTCCACGACGTTGCCAGCGAGTATGCAAAGGCATCGATTGTGGCGTTGCCGTCGCGCTACGAATCCTTCGGAATGGTGGCCATCGAAGCAATGGCCAGTGGCCGTCCAGTTATCGGATTTAGCGACTGCGCCGGTGCGGTGACGCTGATCCAGCACGGTGTTAACGGGCTCGTTGCTGACCCCTTTCCCAATCGTGCAAATGGGCTTGCGGCTGCATTGCGCACATTGATGGCCGCTCCAGAACGCCGAATTGAGATGGGCGCTAGAGCGCCGGCCACCGTCGATAAGTATTCTATTGATGCGATCGTGAGCCAGTGGGAAAACTTGCTGCTGGCTGCAGCAGCAAGCCGTGCTGGTCCAAAGGACGCCAATGTTCAGCCGGTTGAACCCGCATGCGAACCGAGGCCGCATCATGACTAAGCAGTCATCCAATGTCGATCCCAAGACGGTCGCGTCGTTTGGCCATGAATGGTCGAGCCACGATCAATCCCAATTGTCCGAGGCCGAGCGCGCACAAATCTTTGCAGATTACTTCGGCATTTTTCCCTGGTCCGAATTGGCCTCCGGCGCCGAAGGTTTCGACATGGGGTGTGGTTCCGGACGCTGGGCAAGCGTCGTCGCTCCCCGTGTCGGTCGCCTGAACTGCATCGATCCAGCCGTTGAGGCATTGAATGTTGCCCGGCGTAACCTATTCCAATGTGACAACGTCAGCTTTCACAACGCGACAACCGAAACGGCCCCACTCGCGCCGGCAAGCCAGGATTTTGGCTACTCGCTCGGGGTACTGCATCACATCCCAGATACGGAAAGCGCGTTGGCAGATTGCACGCGCATGCTCAAGCCTGGCGCGCCGTTCCTCCTCTACCTTTACTATCGCTTCGACAACCGACCTGCGTGGTTTCGCACCGTCTGGTGGGCGAGTGAGATGTGCCGCGCCGTCTTGAATAAACTCCCACCCGTGGCCAAGAATGCCGCGACCGACACTGTGGCCGCCTTGGTTTATTGGCCTCTCGCGCGCGGATCGGCATTGGCCGAGAAACTGGGTGTAGATGCGAACCATATCCCGTTGTCCTACTATCGCGACAAGAGCTTTCTCACCATGCGAACGGACAGCCGAGACCGCTTCGGAACGCCGCTCGAAAAACGCTTCACCCGCGCCGAGATCGAGGCCTTGATGATGCGCTGCGGGCTGACGGACATACGCTTTTCAGAGCGGCCGCCCTATTGGGTCGCGATCGGTCGCGCAAGATGACACGCGACATGCGATCGCCTCCGCGACGGTCTGCCCCCCGCGGAGTGCTCTGACCCATGTGCGGAATTGCCGGCTATTTTGGTGGGCCGACTGGCGCAACGGGCCGCGAAGCCCACGCCATTCTCAAATCCATGAGCGATGCCATTCGCCACCGCGGCCCGGACAGCGAAGGTCAGTGGGTCAGCGGCGATGAACTTTGCGGATTGGCGCACCGCCGGCTTTCGATCATCGACGTGTCGCCCGCAGGCGCCCAGCCCATGGCCTCCCACTCCGGCCGCCACGTCATCGCCTTTAACGGAGAGATCTACAACTTTTCCGATTTGCGCCGCGATGTGGAGGCACGCCGCGGTTCTGTCGCTTGGCGCGGCCATTCCGACACCGAAGTCCTGCTTGAACTGATTGCAGAACTGGGCGTCAGTCAAGCACTCGCCAGCGTCGACGGCATGTTCGCCTTCGCTGTCTATGACCGCCAGGAACGCGCGCTGACATTCGCTCGCGATGCGTTCGGTGAGAAGCCGCTCTATTATGGATATTGCCGGTCCAGTCTTCTCTTTGGTTCCGAATTGAAGGCGTTGAAAGCATTTCCCGGCTTTGCCCCGGCCATCGATGCCCAAGCCCTGGCCGACTATTTCAAGTATGCCTATATCCCGGCGCCGGCATCCATTTACGAAGGCATTTTTAAGCTACCGCCGGCGCACACCCTCACTTTGCGGTTCGAAGATTTGGCACAAGGCCGCCTTCCCGCGCCGGTTTCCTGGTGGGACATCACTTCAGTTGCGCTCAATGCGCGGAACAGGCCGTTCGAGGCGCCCTACGACGCAGCATTGGCCCAGGTCCGCGATACCCTCACGACGGCTGTCAAACGGCGGCTAATGTCCGATGTTCCCTTGGGCGCTCTGCTATCGGGAGGTATTGATTCCTCGCTGGTGACCGCGTTGATGCAGCAAGCGGGTGCGAGTCCCGTAAAGACATTTTCCATCGGAATGGATGAGCCGGGCTTCAATGAATCGCAGCATGCCAGCGCCGTGGCCCAGCACCTTGGCACCCAGCATCATGAATTGATCCTCCAGCCGCATCAGGTGCAATCGGTTATTCCGGATATGGCGTCGATCTATGATGAGCCGTTCGCCGATTCCAGCCAGGTTCCCACCTACCTCGTCTCCCGAATGTCGCGCGAGCACGTCACGGTGGCTTTATCGGGCGACGGAGGCGACGAGCTCTTCGGTGGCTACAATCGCTATTTTCACGCCCCAGCCGTGTGGTCACGCGTCAGCCGCCTTCCGACTGCGGCAAGGCGCACCGTCGCTACAGTCGCCGCGGCCGTTCCTCCCAGCTCCATCGACCGTATGGTTGCGCTCGCAGGTTCCCTGGCGCCGCGCGAATTGGCTGCGGGCCGTGCTGGCGAGAAGATGCAAAAACTCGCACGCGTCTTGGCGTCCACCGATGCGACAGCCTTCCACGACAATCTGCTCGCTATCACCGCAGACGCTAGAGCCGCACTGACGCTGACCCGAGCCGCGCAGAACTTGGCCTTACGCGGTTCCAGTGAGGGGTCCCTAACGTTCGCCGAACGCGCGATGCTCCTCGACACAGGAAACTACCTGCCAGACGATGTTCTGGTGAAAGTTGATCGCGCCTCAATGGCCGTCACATTGGAAACGCGGACGCCGTTCCTGTCGCGCGATCTCTTCAACTTGGCATGGTCACTCCCGATTGAATTCAAGACAGGCGCCGGTCAAGGCAAACGTATTCTGCGCGATCTGCTGTACACCATGGTCCCACGCGACATCGTCGATCGGCCGAAAAGCGGTTTTGCCATCCCGGTGGGCCGCTGGCTGCGCACCGGACTGCGCGATTGGGCGGAAGAAAGCCTATCCTCGAGTGCGCTGGCCAGCGCCGAGATTTCCGACGTGACCGAAGTGCGCCGCCGCTGGGCCGAGCATCTTTCGGGCCGCCGCGACCACGAAGCGTTCCTGTGGGCGGTCCTTATGTATCAAGGGTGGCGGGCGCCGAGCAGTACCCGCGGCTCGCAGAGCACATTGCTATGAAGCCCTGTTGGCCACCTTCAAACCGGACACTCTGTTGATGTTGGGCTCGATGCTCAAAAGCGGGTTGTCGGTCACGCTGCTGCGCGCAGTGAACGTCCTCCTCGGCTTCGCCGTCCTTTTGATACTGGCTCGCATATTGGGGCCGGAAAGCCTCGGCGCATACGCCTATGCGACGACCATGCTACTGCTCCTCGGTATTCCCGTGTCGTACGGCTGGGCGCCGCTACTTCTTCGTGAAGCGGCACGCGCACTCAATGACGGAAATTGGGCCAGTGTGAAGGGCATGGCGCGGCGTGGTATGGCCTGGACCGGAGCGCTCGCCATCCTTGCCCTCCTTCTCGGTTTGCTGGCAGCCTGGACCGGACCTGCCGGATGGCCAAAAATCGTGACAACTTCGACAGTGCTCCTCCTGGCCGTCGTCCTTTTTTTTGATCAGCTATCAGCTCTGCGGTTGGCCCTGTTGCGGGGATTAGGCCACGACGTCGGTGGTCAATTGCGAGAGATGTTGGTGAGGCCGAGTGTGCAACTCCTCCTGCTGCTCATCATCCTTGTCTTCGGCATTGAGACCGAGACACTGGAACTACCGCTTATCGTACTTGGGGCTGCGGCGGTGGTTAGCTTCATGAGCGGAGCGTGGCTGCTGCGGCGGCGAGCACCGAGCCGCCTTGCCGCCGTTCAGGCACAGTATCGGGATGGAGAATGGATGAAAGCGGCCGGGGTGCTGTCGACCAGCGCCGGACTGACCCTGCTGAATGGCAGTACAGACATTCTGCTCCTGGGTCTTCTGCGTCCCCTTGCCGAGGTTGGCCAATACAAGGTCGCTGTGCAGATCTCACTGGCGGGCGCTCTCGCCTATACATCGCTGAACATGATCGCTGTGCAGCGCTTTGCGATGGCGTATGCCGCTTCCGATTTGGTTGCCGTCCAGCGTACCGCCACGGTGGCAGCAAGATTGTCGGTCCTCGCTGCTCTCCCACTGGTGGCCATTCTATATTTTGGGGGCGAGCCGCTCATCACGCTGCTTTTCGGACCGGAATTTGCGCCTGCGCTGGTCCCCATGGTGATCCTAGCCGCCGGTCAAGTCGTCAATGCCGCCTCTGGAATGGGTCGCAGCATGCTGATGGCGTGGGGGGATGAAGCAAGGGTCATGCGTTGCGCTGCCGTAGCTCTGGCGGTCAAATTTCTATCCTGCCTCCTCCTCATTCCCGCGTTCGGTGCCGCAGGCGCGGCGGTCGCGAACGTTGTCGCACTCATAGCCTGGAATGCCATGCTATGGTGGGTCGCATGGCGTCAGCACGGCGTTGATACGAGTTTTTTGGGTTGGACCCCGCAGGCAAATCGAGCGGAACCGCAACAAAGCGATCATAAGCAATCCGAATAGTCGCATGGACATCACAAGGATCGCAAAAGCACTTCTCCTCAAAATTCCGAGAAAACATGCTCGGCCGACAGTTGACGTTGCCGTCAAGGACTATCCGTCCATCGCTCCATGGCTGTATTTAATTGACGACGTAGACGTAAACTTTCAAATCCCCCCCGCGCTCCTCCGCACACAAGGAGCGTTCTCGTTGACATCGTCGCATCCTTTCGTGACTTGCCTTGCGCACGGAGAGGATTCATTGAAAGCGTTCTATGCCAACGTAATTCCAAAAGATCTGGCTGGATTATATGGGCTTAATCGTTTGAACCGCGCCGGTGAACAGATGCCGCCCTGGGAAATTCCCTGGTTCTACCGTATCGAGAGAAAACCGCCGCCCGGCGAAGCGGGCCTTAATGCTGCCGAAGGCTTCTCCCTCTTCGGGCCGGTGACCGAGGCCAAGCTCCAGTCTGAATTGCAGAGGCTCAAGGGTGTCGCCGCATCAATTCGAGACAATGGTTACCGGCCAGATCTTTATGGCCATATCGAAGGTAATTTTCTCACAGACGGCGACCGGGTTGTCTTCTATGTGCGGGGCGGAAAACATCGAGCAGCGGCATTGGTTCACATGGGTTTCGCGAATATACCCGTTCGCATTCGTGCGACATGGCCGCGGGCGATCTATCGTTCGGATGCAGCCCACTGGCCACTTGTCTCTGGCGGTCAAATGGAGTGCAGCGTGGCCGAACACATATTCGATTGCTATTTGAGTGGAAGGTGACATGCGCGAACTGCAGTCGAGATACACGGGCGCGGGCGCCGAGAATTATGAATCCGTACGAACGCGAAGTGCCAGGTGGAATGCGGAGGTGGCGGCTTTCGACAAACTCATGGCTCTGATCTCTCCAAAAGTGGTCGTTGACTGCCCTTTCGGAACCGGTCGGTGGATTGAACAGTACGACCGTCAAGGCTGCAAGGTCTTCGCAGTTGACCTGTCACAGGACATGCTCGGCAAAGCCGCGGCAAAAATTGCACCGGAGCGCAGGGGAGACTACACGCTCATGCAGGGGAGCATATTCGACTTCGACTTTCCCGCCCTCGCACCCTCGCCTGATGTTTTCGTGTGCGTTCGCTTCGTTAACTGGCTACCTTTTTCAAAGGCAACTGAGGCGATCCGCAATCTGCGTCTCCAGAAGGGGCAGCATCTGTTGATCGGCAATAGCGTGGTGCCAACACATATGGGCCTTGCTAAAAAAATCTTGATGCGAGGTGCGCTCTACACGCTCCGAGCCATCCTATTCCGCGAGCCTCCGCAGTACGTTCACAGCGAAGCAGAATTTCTGCAGTTTATGACTGAGGAGAACTTTACGCTGGTGGGCAAGGAGTTCGTATTCAGAAATCCTTCTCGCGAGAACTACTTTTATCTCTTCACCCGCAGCCGTTGATGCCAGCGCTGGCGTTGAAGCACGGTAGTTTCTGCATTCAAGCTTGGCCAGTCGGATAGTGCAACATGACAGACTACACTGCTCGGACACGCCGTAGCCCATTGAAGGCCGCTGCTATCTGGGTTTTGACGCGCACCTTTATAAACGCGCCGCTTATTCGATTGCTTTCCGCTCTGCCCGATAGCGATTGGCGCGCGCGCATTCCCGTCGTGAAATCGTCAGCGGAGTTGATCCTCGACAACTGTAAGCCCGTTGTCATGACAGCCGTTGAGCGCTGCCAAATTGCCCGCGAGATAGTGTGGGGGCGTGGCCGGTTGCGTTCGGCATCGGACCGGAATGCCCTCGACATTGCCATCAGACTGTCGCGTGACGCGGAAGTTTTTCTGGATGTCGGAGCCTACACCGGCCTATTCGCCCTGGCTGTCGCACGGTGCAATCCCGGCATCCGCTGTTACGCCTACGAAATCGTTCCGGAAAATTTTCAAATCCTGGTCGCCAATGTTATTGCAAACAATCTGGTCGTCCGAGTTTGTCCGCAACTGAAAGGCGTCGGGGCAGAACTCGGTTCTATTCGCGTCCCGGTCACGTTTGGGGCGGGCGTCTTAGCTTCGTCAGTGGCGCTGGACTCCAAATCTGACGTTGGAGTCGAAATTCCCGTTTCAAGTTTGGATAGTTTGCATCACGGCGGCCTCAAGAAGATCGTGATCAAGATTGATGTCGAAGGGTTCGAGTACGACGTTCTGAGAGGTGCAGTGGCGATGCTCAACAATGCGCAGGTTGATATTGTCTGCGAAGTGCTCCGCCGTGCCCCGCACATAAGCGAAACGGAAAATCTCCTTCGCCAAGCAGGATATCGGATCTTTCACATCAAGCAGAACGGCGTTCAGATCAGTGATCGAATTGTGCCCGACAAGCATGATCGGGACTGGTTGTTCACACGCAGGAATGATGATGATCTGACAGGCATTGGCATACCCGTGCTGCAGCCGCCGGCTGTGGCGGAAATGCAATGACAAACTTAGGATAACTGTTCGCGCCCGAGGGTTTGGCTTGATTACCAACTGACGCCACTTGAAGGCGTCGCCTTAGATGTGCTTAAAATCCTGTTAATCAGTATAGGTTGTGGAACGGCGTTCAGGCCGAAAACTAGCACTTTCCAGTACAGTTGCATCATTTGAGTAAGAGGATTTTTAGATGGCAGGCACAACTATGTGGCTCAACGAAATCAATTATTTCTCTGGCCCCTCGAATGTCGACTTCGTTGAAGTTGCGGTTCCCGTCGACAACAATTACCGCCCACCGTTCACCATTGTCATCTACGACAAAAACGGAAATCTGGTCAGCACGCATTCCAGTGCCGCCGCCACCGGCGTCAATAACGGCTTGAATTTCATAAAGTTTGACGCGATCGGCAATCTCCCGGACGATGGGATTGCGGTGGCTCTCCTGCGTGAAGACGGGTTCGTGCGCCAATTCATCAGCTTCGGCACGGGTACATCCGTGACAGCCGCTAACGGTCCGCTGGCCGGCACGACAAGTTCACTCGTAAACCTCACCGACACCCATTTAACCCGCACAATTGGTCTAACGGGTACGGCTTCTGGTCCCGAGGGTTGGACCTGGACGGCCAACGTCGCCAATATCAACGGCGGACGAGCCAACGTGGGGCAGGTGCATTCGCCGACCGTAGCCGTGGCGCTGACGCCGATTTCCGGAAATGCTGGCGCCAACGTAATGATGGGCTCGACGAAACAGGATTATCTCCTGGGCGAAGGCGGCAACGATACCCTCTACGGGCTCAATGGAGCCGATATTCTCGACGGCGGAGACGGCGATGACATTTTAGTCGGAGGTTCCGGCGGCGCGGGCGGTGTTGGGGACACATTGATCGGGGGCGCTGGAACTGACCAAGCCTCATATCAGGCATCAATCAGCAGCGTGACCCTTAATCTTGCAACGGGGATACACACCGGCGATTCGTCGGGTGACACGTTTGATTCAATTGAGAATTTCCGCCTTACCAATTTCGATGACACGTTTACGATGAGCGACGATGGCATTGTCGGAAGTGTCAATCTCGATGATGGAGCGGATATCTTCAATGGCGCCGCAGCAGCGGATCGGGCGTTCGGTGGCCGCGGTGACGACACGCTCAATGGCGGCGGAGGTGCCGATCGATTGGATGGTCAAGCCGACAACGATACGATCAATGGTGGCGACGGTAATGACACTCTCCGTGGGAGCACCGGTGATGACACGCTAAACGGTGATGCTGGGGACGATCTGGTTTACGGCGGCGATGGCAATGATACGATTGATGGCGGCACCGAAGATGACCGTCTCATCGGTGACGGTGGTCATGACGACATCTACGGCGGAGCCGGAAATGACTCGCTGAACGGAGGTGATGGCAACGATAACCTCTTCGGGGGCGACGGAAATGACCAACTGCGTGGCGGAAGCGGAACAAATCTATTTGTCGGCGGCGCAGGAGAGGATCTCATGTTTGCGACGGTCGGTGCCGTCGACACCTTCGAGTTTTCTGACAATACGTTCGAAGGCCTTGATCGCATCTATGGATTTACCATCGGCGAAGACAGCCTAGATATTGGGACCGCGGAGATCGCACTTATCAGGCAAACAGATACGTATTTGTCTCTGACCTTGGATACCGGGACCGAAATCAGGCTCGTAGGTATTCTTGAAGACCAGTTTTTCACGTGATGCCCGGCTCAGCGTCCGAGGCATAAGCCAAGTATGCAGGGCCGCAGCGCGATGAGCTTGCGGCCCTTTCTACCTTGGTGTGCCGATAGCCTCTGTTCGATATGAATGCCTTTCAGTAGCCTGAATTGTAAGATAAGTTATCACTCTAACGCTTATATCGTTTAGGCCATGGCGACCGGATCCGATGCTGAAGCCGAGTAAGCCCAAGGCCGGCGCCCTGCCGCCTCCAAACCCGCTGACGTCCGCAATCGAGTCCTGTCGGGATGGGTTTATCTATGCAGCCGTCTTCAGCTGCGTGATCAACATCCTCATGCTGACCGGCCCACTGTTCATGATGCAGATCTATGATCGCGTTTTGACCAGCAAAAGCATCCCGACTCTTGTCGCTCTCTGCGCCTTGGTCTGCGGCCTCTACGCGATCCTCGGCCTCCTCGAATTTACGCGCACGCGTGTCATGATCCGCATCGGCGGCCTGGTCGACGCTGAAGTCCGCAGCAATGTGTTCGGCCGCGTCGTAGATCTGGCCATTCGCCATTCCTCCAGCCTGGGCTCGCAGCCAATCCGCGACCTCGACCAGATCCGCAGCTTCGCGGCGAGCCAGGCGCCATTCGCACTGTTCGATGTGCCGTGGATTCCGGTCTATTTGGCGGTCACCTATCTGATCCATCCGTTGCTCGCGCTGCTGGCGCTCGGAGGCTGCATCGTCCTGTTCGCTATCGCGCTTGTGAGTGAACGCCGCGTCAAATCCGGCAGCAACGACGCCATGAAAGCGCAAATGCATGCCAACCAAATGCTGGATCAGGTGATCGGCGGGGGGGAGACCCTCCAAGCACTCGGCATGCGACGCGCATATCAACAGGTCTGGAACAACAGCTACCAAAATTCGGTCGATCACCAGCGGCTCGAGGCGGACCGTGCCAGCGTTTTTTCGTCGATTTCAAAAGTAATCCGGCTGGTCTTGCAATCCGCAGTCCTCGCACTCGGCGGATATCTCGTCATCCAAGGCGATTTGACCGGCGGCGCCATGATTGCAGCGTCGATTATTGCGGCCAGGGCTCTAGCGCCAGTCGATCAGGCCATTGGCAGCTGGCGGGCCTTTCTGGCATTCCGGCAATCGACGGATCGTCTGAAGCAAATCTTGGCACCAATTACATCCGATTTGGAACGCATGCCGTTGCCTAAGCCGGATGGAAAGCTAAGCGTTGAAGAGTTGACCGTTTTGCCGCCGGGTGGGGGAAAGCCCATCCTTCGCGGCATCAACTTTCAGCTGAAGTCCGGTGACGGACTAGGGATCATCGGTCCGACAGGTTCCGGCAAGTCCACGCTCGTCCGCGCACTGGTCGGCGTGATGCCCCCGGCAGCAGGAAAGATCCGGCTGGCCGGCGCAGCTCTTGACCAATGGCCAGAGGACCAGTTGGGCCAGCACATTGGATATTTGCCGCAAGAAGTTTTTCTCTTCTCTGGCACAGTTGAAGAGAACATCGCTCGCTTCCAATCCCCGCCCAACCCCGAGGCGGTTGTGCGGGCGGCCCAACGTGCCAATGTCCACGAACTCGTTTTATCACTGCCGCAGGGTTACAATACGCGCGTTGGCCCGGATGGATATCAAATGTCCGGCGGGCAAAAGCAGCGTGTTGGTCTCGCGCGGGCGCTTTATGGCGATCCCGTCCTTTTGATTTTGGATGAACCCAACGCCAATCTGGATGCAGAAGGCGAAGCTGCGCTCTTCAAGTCGCTATCCGAAATTCGCCAATTGGGCACCACTCTGATCGTCGTCGCTCACCGCCCCAGTGCATTGCGCACCGTCGATTCGCTGCTGTACATGAAAGAAGGCAAACAGGCTCTGTTTGGCCCGAAAGCCGAAGTCCTAGCCAAGATCACACCGAAGACGCCCGATCGAGCCGCGGCAGCTCATTTGTCCGTAGTGAGCGAACAGCCATGACCCAAGACGTCTCCACCCGTAAGCTTCGTCAATCGCTGCGAAGGTACGAACTCTTCGGCGCGACAGTTGTCTTTCTAATGACGATTGGCTTGTTCGGCTGGTCAAGTATCGCCGCGATCTCCTCCGCAGTGATTGCTCCAGGTGTCGTCGCGGTTTCCGGTCAAGCAAAGCAGGTTCAGCACCTCGAAGGCGGCATTGTCGCGGAGCTATTGGTCAAGAATTCCGCAGTGGTAAAGGCCGGTGATCCGCTCGTGCGGCTTGACGACACCGAGGCGCGCGCCAGTGAGCAGATCGTGACAGGACAAGTCGAGGAATTAACAGCTCTGCGTGCGCGATTGAAAGCCGAGTTGACGGGCGCCGACACGATGCCACCGGAGGCCCCGCCAGCCAGCGGCGAGGCTCCCTCATCCGTTGGATGGTCATCTCTGAGTAAGTTGGCCGCCAATCTGATGAAGCCCGCGAGTTCCCGTTCCGACGACCAGCCGTCGTCGGTGTGGCTTGACCAGAGTCGGCTGCTATCCTCGCGCCGCGAAGTGTATACCGGCAAAGAGGCGCAGTTCAGAGACAGAATTGGGCAACTTGATCAGGTCGTTGCAGGTCTTGAGTCGCAACAGGTCGCACTCGAGCAGCAGTTGAACCTCATTCGCGATGAATTGACTGGCCTGGAAAAGCTGGAAGCCCAGCAACTAGTACCGAAAACCAAGATCGCAGCGCTGCGGCGCGAAGCGGCCCGTCTGGACGGTCAGCGCGGCCAGTACGTGTCGGAGATCGCAAAAACGAAAGTTCAAATCACGGAAACAAAACTTCAGCTCTCCGAATTTCGCCAACAGTACCAAACCGACCTGGTCACGGAGTTGCGGAACACGGAAGCCAAACTTGCTGAAGCGCACGAAAAAAAGACAGCGCTGTCGTCGCGATTGCAGCGCCAGACGGTCGTCGCGCCGATATCTGGCGTCGTGCACAAATTGAGCGCGCACACGGTTGGTGGCGTAATCGCGCCCGGTCAAACAATTCTGGAAATCGTTCCGCAAAGCGAAGCGCTGATCCTCGAAGGCCGCCTCGATCCCGCATATGTTGACAAAGTCTACGTCGGACAGTCCGTTGGCGTCCGGCTGTTGGCGCTTGATCAGGTCAAAACGCCCGAGGTCGACGGGGAGATCACGTCGATTGCTCCCGATGTCCGCCGCGATGATCCATCGCTGCCGCCGTACTATGCCGTCAGCGTGAAGCTGGACGATATTTCCCTGGCCGACGTTCCAGGCAAACTGGTTCCCGGAATGCCCGTCGAACTCATGATCCGAGGTACCGACCGCACGGTCCTTGCGTATCTCGTTAAGCCCCTGACCGATCGCATCGCGCACACATTCCGCGAAAACTGAGAAGTCCAAGGAGTGCGCGTCTCAAACGACGAACATGCCGTTGTGCACTTGGGCGACTGAGAAGTTCTGGATGGTGATGACGTTACCGGTGCTCATGGTGATGAGCATGTGTGCGCCCGAGTTCGTAGCATAGGGCATCAGTTCGGCAGCGGAATCGACGCCGAAGTCCGTCAGGTCGAGCTTATCTTCGGCGGCGTTGAAGCCCGAGATGGTATCGCGCCCGAATGCTGCCTCGAAGACGAAAGTGTCCGCGCCGGTCTCGCCAAAGAGCGCGTCGTTGCCCGTTCCGCCGTTGATGACATCGTCGCCAGCACCACCGAAGATCCGGTCGTTGCCCGCGCCGCCGGAGATCGTATCGGCACCGCCACCGCCCTCGAGTGTGTCAAGGCCATTGCCGCCAATCAGCGTATCGTTGCCATCCCCGCCAATGAGCCGGTCATTCCCATCCCCGCCATCGAGGATGTTGTTGCCCACGTTGCCGGTCAGCGTGTTGGCCAGGCCGTTGCCCGTCAGATTGAGATGGGCCGAGCCAAGAAGGGTGCCTTTCTCGACGCCAGCCGCGGTTCCCGTAAGAGAGAACGAGATCGAGGTGTTGACCGTGTCGGTGCCACCGTCGCC